>ERZ772971.1915-NODE-1915-length-11762-cov-9.360554_pt1 | contig 11762 bp, 9 predicted proteins | sample MGYA00511943_ERZ772971 | MGnify/ENA primary metagenome ERZ772971 (study PRJEB29015, sample SAMEA2737929) | human oral metagenome | biome: human oral; feature: human-associated habitat; material: dental | place: China | collected 2144 ... | reverse complement strand
GTCCCCGTCGAAGGAGTACAGGCCGACGACGAGCGTGTGCGGACGCAGCACGCTCCACCCGCTCACCGGGTCGCTCCCCTCCTGCTGCAGGGTCAGGGAGGCGATGCGTCCCTCATGAACGACCAGCTCGTCGGTGATGACCGAGGGGCCTGCGGTGTGGAGCCAGGCGCGAGCCCAGTTCTGCATGTCACGGCCTGAGACCTGGGAGAGCACGTGCAGGAAGTCGTCCAGGGAGGCGTTGCCGTAGGCTCTGCGCTCGAAGAGGAGACCCGAGGCCTTGAAGAAGGCCTCCTGGCCGACGTGGGCGACGAGCTGCTTGAGGACGGCGGCCCCCTTGGCGTAGGTGATGCCGTCGAAGGCCTGCCGGGCGGCCTCGACGTCGTCGACCCGAGCGACGATGGGGTGGGTAGTGGCCGGCCGGGAGTCCTCCAGGTAGGCCCAGGCCTTACGGGTGGAGGCGAAGCTCACCCAGGCCTCGGTGTAGCCGGCCGCCTCGGCCTCGGCCCAGGTGCCCTGGTGATCGGCGAAGGACTCCTTGAGCCAGGTGTCCTCCCACCAGGTGGGGGTCACGAGGTCACCGAACCACATGTGACACATCTCGTGGAGGATCGTGTTGGCGCGTCCGGCCCTCTGGGAGCGGGTGACCGGCCCTCTGAAGAGGTAGAGCTCCTCGTTGAAGGTGACGCAGCCGGGGTTCTCCATGGCGCCGAGGTTGTACTCCGGGACGAGCACGCTGTCGTAGGAGTCCCAGGGGAAGCCGTAGGCGTAGGCCCGGTCATAGAGGTGCAGGCCGGCCTGGGTCAGGTCGAGGAGCTCTGCGGCATCGAGGTGCTCGGCCAGGCTGTCTCGGCAGGACCACGACAGCGGGATCGTCAGGCCCGGCCGGCTTGGGGACGTCCATTGCCCGGTCACTCGGTGCCAGGGGCCGGCCGCCAGTGCGGTGAGGTAGCTGGGCAGGGGCCTGGAGGCGGCGAAGGACGTCGTCTCACAGCCGCAGTCCGTGCCGGTCGCGGCCTGGGGGCTCGATCCTCCTGCTTGCGGGCGGGTGTTGGACATGACCGTCCAGCCGCGGGGGTGCGTGACCTCCAGCGAGAAGCGGGTCTTGATGTCCGGCTGTTCCATGACCGGCCAGGCCCGGCGCGCGTCGGAGGGCTCGAAGTGGGTGTAGAGGTAGGTGGCGCCGTCGACCGGGTCGTGGAAGCGGTGCAGCCCCTGACCCGAGTTGGAGTAGAGGCCGCGCGCCGTGATCTCCACCGTGTGCTCGCCCGGGTCGAGGACGGGCAGCTCGATACGGGCCCCGTCCCAGGTCACTGGGGCGGGTTGCCCGTCGATGCTGAGGGAGTCGACCGTCTGCCCCACGAAGTCCACCCAGAGTCCTTCGGCGCGTTGCCTGATGTCCAGGCCCATCAGGCAACGCACGCTGAAGGCGGCCTCGTGGCGGTCGATGGCCCCGGTGACATCGACAGCCACGTGGGCAGAGGGCACCTGGCACACGGAGGATCGCCAGGCGGCCTCCTGGTGACGCAGGTTCGTGGGGCTGTCGGAGCGGGCGGGCGCGGTGGTCGTCATGCGGCAAAATCTAGCGGCATGCGGTCGCGGCCGAGACCTCAGCGAGCCTGGTACGAGGTGGGTACCAGGCCTCGCCAAACCTCAGTCCCACTTCTCCTCGGTGCGCTCGGGCGTGGCCCACAGGGTGTGGTAGACGCCCTCGACGTCATCGGTGCGGTGGTAGGTGTGCGAGCCGAAGAAGTCTCGCTGCCCCTGGATGAGGGCGGCCGGTAGGCGCCGGGAGCGCAGCTGGTCGACGTAGGCCAGGGAGGAGGCGAAGGCCGGGGCGGGGACGCCGGTGGTGGCGGAGGTGGCCACGACCTGGCGCCAGGCGGGCAGAACCTTCGCCAGGGAGGAGGCGAAGACCGGCGCCGTGAGCAGGCTGGCCAGAGAGGGGTTCTCGGCGTAAGCACGGGTGATGTCGTCCAGGAAGCGGGCGCGGATGATGCAGCCGCCTCGCCAGATGCGGGCCATGGCACCCAGGTCGATGTTCCAGTCGAACTGCTTGGAGGCGGTGGCGATCTCATCGAAGCCCTGGGCGTAGGCGGCGATCTTGGAGCCGTAGAGGGCCTGCTTGACGGCATCGACGAAGCCGCGTCGCTCCTCGGGGTCGGTCAGGGCCGTCTGCGTGGTTCCTGCAGCGATGTCAGCGGCCTGGACCGCGGCCCGCGCCGCGCTGGAGGAGGAGACCGCGCGTGCGAAGGTGGCCTCGGCGATGGCGGGCACGGCCACTCCCAGCTCGAGGGCCGTCTGGGTGGTCCACACGCCGGTACCCTTCTGCCCGGCCGCGTCGACGACGACGTCGACGAAGGCCTCACCGGTGGCCGCATCGGTGTGGGACAGGACCTCGGTGGTGATGTCGATGAGGTAGGAGTCGAGCTCGGAGTCCTTCCAGGAGCGGAAGACCTCGGCGATCTCGGGGACCGTGAACCCGCCGACGTGGCGCAACAGGTCGTAGGCCTCGGCGATGAGCTGCATGTCGGCGTACTCGATGCCGTTGTGGACCATCTTGACGAAGTGGCCGGCACCGTCGGGACCGACGTGGGTGCAGCACGGCGTGCCGTCCACGTGGGCAGAGATGGACTCCAGCATCGGCCCCAGGCGGTCGTAGGACTCGGTGGTGCCGCCGGGCATGATCGAGGGGCCGTTGAGCGCTCCCTCCTCGCCGCCGGAGACCCCCATGCCCACGAAGTGCAGCCCGCGCTCACGCAGGGAGATCTCGCGGCGCCGGGTGTCGGTGTAGAGCGTGTTGCCGGCGTCGACGATGATGTCGCCGGGCTCCATGAGGGCGGCCAGCTCCTCGATGACCGCCTCGGTGGCCGCTCCGGCCTGGACCATGATGATGGCCACACGCGGCGTGCGCAGCGAGGCCACGAAATCCTTCAGGTCAGCAGCGGGCACGAAGTCGCCCTCGGAGCCGTAGCGTTCGATGAGCCTCTCGGTGCGGGCCAGCGTGCGGTTGAAGACGGCGACCGCGTGACCGTGACGAGCCAGGTTGCGGGCCAGGTTCGCCCCCATCACCCCCAGCCCGAAGACACCGAGGTCGGCTGTGGCCGGTGCGGGGGTGAAGCTGCTCATGGACGTCCTTTCCTGTGCCGCAGCCCCCTCATGACGGCGCTGCGATTCCAAGCCTTGGTGGCGGAGGATAATGGTTGCGCTCTGCGATAACGGCAACGGCGTGTCAACATTCCGGTTCACGACGCTGATGAGTACCACCCGCACCTGTCAACCTCTGTGACCCTACCGCGTCCAGTCCTCGCGCACGAGGACCGTCCGTGGTTCAGACGTGTCGGCAACGGCGTGTGACGGCTCACGACAGGCCTGTCCCTGCCGGGTGAGCCGCCTGAGGTGGCGCTACAGTGACGGGTGCGGCCAGCACGGTTCCTCCAGGCGGTGCAGCGGCCCCGGCCGGGCCTCCGCTCAGGGTGCCGCAGTGCTCCGACGACCAGTCGGTGCCACCTGGTCCGCCGTTCGTCGAATCTCAGAAAGGCTGACGTGTCCAGCTCCGACTCTGCGACTCCGTTCTCGTCGTCGAGACCCGCGCGGGCGGTCAACCCGCTCCTCGACGCCCGTGACCTTCGCCTTCCGCGTATCGCGGACCCCTGCGTCCTGGTGATGTTCGGCATCACTGGCGATCTGGCTCGCCACAAGCTCCTGCCCGCGATCTACGACCTGGCCAACCGGGGCCTGCTCTCCCCCAGCTTCTCCCTGGTGGGGGTCGGTCGGCGCTCCTGGTCCGACGACGACCTGCGCGCCTACGTGGAGAAATCGGCTCGGGAGGGCGCCCGTACCCCGTGGCGTCCCGCCATCTGGGAGCAGCTGGCAGCGGGGATGCGCTTCGTGGAGTTCGCCTCCTTCGAGGACGACGCCGCCTATGACCGGCTCACGGCCGTGGTGGATGACCTGGACGCCACCCGGGGCACGCGCGGCAACCGAGCCTTCTACCTGTCGATCCCTCCGGGGTGGTTCCCCGCCGTCACCGAGCGCATCGCCCGCTCCGGGCTCGTGGAGGAGTCGGCTGAGGCCTGGCGCCGCGTGGTCATTGAGAAGCCCTTCGGGCATGACCGCGCCAGCGCCCGAGAGCTCGATGATCTCGTGGGACGTATCGTGCGTCCCGATGACGTCTTCCGGGTCGACCACTACCTGGGCAAGGAGACGGTGCAGAACATCCTGGCGCTGCGGTTCGCCAACACGATGTTCGAGCCGCTGTGGAACCAGCGCTACGTCGACCACGTCCAGATCACGATGGCCGAGGACATCGGTATCGGAACCCGGGCCGGCTACTACGACACCATCGGCTCGGCGCGCGACGTCATTCAGAACCACCTGCTCCAGCTCCTGGCTCTGACCGCGATGGAGGAGCCCACCAGCATGGAGGCGGCCGCGGTGCGCCTGGAGAAGGAGAAGGTGCTCAACTGCGTGCGTCTGGAGCGCGACGGGGTGCTGGACCTGGACCTCACCACTGCCAGGGGCCGTTACGACGCCGGCTTCCAGGGAGGGCTGCCGGTGCGGGGCTATCTGGAGGAGGACGGCGTCTCCGCCGACTCCCGCACCGAGACCTTCGCCGCCCTGCGTCTGGAGATCGCCAACCGTCGCTGGGCCGGTGTGCCGTTCTATCTGCGCGCCGGTAAGCGCCTGACCCGCCGGGTCACCGAGGTCGCCGTCGTCTTCAAGCAGCCGCCGTTCCTGCCCTTTGAGTCGGCGGCCACCACGGCCGTGGGTGCCAACACCATCGTGCTGCGCATCCAGCCCGATGAGGGCATCACGCTGCGGCTGGCCTCCAAGGTGCCCGGAACCCAGATGGAGCTGCGCGACGTCTCCATGGACTTCGGCTACGGAGCCACCTTCAACGAGGAGTCCCCGGAGGCCTACGAGCGCCTCATCCTCGATGCGCTCCTGGGTGACGCCCCGCTCTTCCCCCACCAGCGCGAGGTCGACCTGTCCTGGCGCATTCTCGATCCCGTCATCGAGCACTGGAGCGCCGGTGGGAGTCCCGAGGGCTATCGCCCCGGCTCCTGGGGGCCGGCCAGTGCCCACGAACTCCTTGCCCGCGACGGCCGCACCTGGAGGCGCTCATGATTACCACACTGACCGCGACGACCACCTCGCGGATCGTCTCCCGGCTGGTGGAGCACGAGGGGACCTCCGGCTCCTCCCGGGTGCTGACTCTCGTGATCTCCACCGACGAGAAGGGTCTGGAGGACGCGCTGTGCGCCGCGCACGGCGCCAGCCGGGATCACCCCAGCCGCATCATCGCCGTCGTCAAACCGCCTGAGGAGGACACTGTCGGTCGCGTGACTCCACGCAGCCGTGACGGACACGTCCCAGCCCAGGCCGGAGGGCACCTGGATGCCGAGATCCGTGTCGGTCACGACGCTGGTGCCGGCGAGACGCTGGTTCTGAGGCCCTGGGACGAAGCGGCTCTGCACACCGACACGCTGGTGGTGCCCTTCCTCCTGCCCGACGCCCCGGTGGTCGTGTGGTGGCCGACGACCGTCCCCGAGATCCCCTCGCAGGATCCCTTGGGACGCCTTGGCTCCACACGCATCACCAACACTCCCGCGCAGGACTTCCCGGCCAGGGCGCTGCGAGAGCTGGCACCGGTGAGCGTGCGCGGAGACATCGATCTGGCCTGGACCCGCATCACCCTGTGGCGCGCCATGGTGGCCTCCACCCTGGACCCGCTGCTGCGCGCGGGCAGCCTGCGAGAGCTCGTGGTGGCCGGCGAGCCGAGGAACTCCTCGCTCTCCCTCATGATCGCGTGGTTGCGGCTGCGGCTGGACGTACCGGTCACGAGAGTCGATGAGGAGGACTTCAAGGGCATCTCCTCCATTACCGCCAGAACCGACGACGGCGAGATCATCATCGCCCGCCATGACCTGGAGCGGGTCACGATCACGCGCCCCGGCTCCCCCGAGCCCCAGGTGGTCACGATGGCGCGGCGCGAGCCGGTCAGCACCCTCAACGAGGAGCTGCGTCGGCTCACCCCCGACCTCGTCTACCAGGAGGTCCTGGCCACGCTGCTCGAGGAGCCCGTCAATGACTGACACCGGCACACCCCGTACCCAGGCCATCGCTGAGATCCAGGAGGCGGCTTCGGCCGCCGCCGCGCCAGAGGTCATCGTGCTTCCCACACTGAGCGACGCCGCGCGCAGGGCCTGCAACGACACCGTGCGGATCCTGGCCGCGGCGGTGACGGGCCGGGGAGTCGCCCACCTGGCGCTGACAGGCGGTTCCGGGGGGATGGCGCTGTCTGAGGCCCTTGCGCCGCTCATCGCCGCCCAGCCCGAAGCGGTGCGTCGCGCCATCCACCTGTGGTTCGGTGACGAGCGCTTCGTGCCCGCCGGGGACCCGGAACGCAACGATCTGCTGGCCACTCCCCTCATCGCCGCAGGCATCAGGGAGTCTCAGACCCACCGGCTGGCCGCTCCGAACGAGGTCGGTGGCCTGGATGAGGCGACCGCCCGCATGGCCCACGAGCTTATGTCGGCGGGTGTGGCCCACGGCGGCTTCGACGTCGTCCACGTGGGGCTGGGACCTGATGCGCACGTCTGTTCCCTCTTCCCCGGGCACCCGGCTGCGCTCGCGGTGGAGGCTCCCGCCGTGGCCGTGCGCAACTCGCCCAAGCCGCCTCCTGAGCGCTACTCCTTGACCTTCGAGGCCTTGCAGCATGCCGGCCGGATCATGGTGGTGGCCGGCGGTGAGGGCAAGGCCGAGGCGGTCCGCCTGGGGCTGGGCGCTCCCGATGTGCTCAAGGCACCGGCCTCGTGCTGCCGGGGAAAGCAGACCACCTGGTACCTGGATGAGCAGGCCAACGCCCTGATGACTGATTGAGTCTGGTCCGGTCGCCCTGCCGGCGCAGTGCGGGCCGACGAGCCCGAGACTTCATGTCGGTGGGTAGGGCTACCGTAGCCTCATGAACGCTTCCGGCCGGCTCCTGGCGCGCCTCACGGCGCTTGGCGCGCTCAGTGCGTCGGGGATGACGGCGGCTCTTCCCGTCCATGCCGATGATGCCTCGCCGGAGCCCTCGCAGAGGTCAGCGGCCACCGAGCTCGCCGCCCTCCATGAGGCGCCCTGGGACCGGAGAGGAGACTTCATCCTGTCCCTGAAGGCATCTCTTGAGGTGCTTTCGGAGCTGCCCGAGGACGCTCCGGCCGCCCGCTCTTGGGCCGAGGGAGGTTCCCGAACCGGCTGGTTCGGTGAGGCGTGGACCGACGTCGACGGTGACGGTTGTGACACTCGTAACGAGATCCTGGCCCGGGACCTGGAGGATGCCGACTTCTCGCGCGCCGATGGCCTTCAGTCCCGGGAGGAGGGACGTGGCCGGGGTGCGGGCGTGTGCCCGGACGCCACTGTCTGGGCGGGCGTCCTTCAGGATCCCTACACCGGCAGAAGGGTCACCTTCACACGCGGTCAGGAGAGCTCGGCGGCTGTCCAGATCGACCATGTGGTGCCGCTGAACTACCTCTACGCCCACGGAGCCTGGCAGTGGGATGAGCGCACCCGACTGCTGGTGGCCAACGACCCGCTGAATCTCGTCGCCGTTGAAGGCGAGGCCAATCAGGCCAAGGGCGCCTGCGGGCCGGCGAGCTGTCCCGTTGGTTCCACCGAGACCGGCAGCTGGCGGCCCACCGGACCGGGCGGCTGGTGGCCGGCCAACTCCTCCTACCGCTGCACCTACGCACGTCGCTTCGTCTCAGTGGCCGCCGCCTACCGGCTTGGCCTGCCTCAGGCCGACAAGGCGGCGCTGAGCACCACCTTGAACAGCTGTCTCGCCGGTGGGGACGGGACCGCATCCCTCCCGGAACGCGCCGCGCGTAGCGCGAAAGAGGTCGGCTCCGTGGTGTGGCACAGTCCCCGATACGCCGCACTGGCAGCACTCGGCGCCCTGGTTCTGGGCTGGGGACTCATCCTTCGAGGCAGACGCCGAGGGCGCGCAGCCTCACGGCGTCGGCGCCGTTCCATGTACCGCCACTGAGCCGTCTGCTTAGGATGCCGCCATGGCAGCTCACCCCCGTTCCGCCTCCAGCGGCAACAACGCTTCAGGTGCTCCGACGTCGGCTCGTATCGACGTCTGGCTGTGGAGCGTGCGGCAGATCAAGTCCCGTTCGGCGGCGACGAGCGCCTGCAAGGCGGGGCATGTACGCATCAATGGAGAGACCGTCAAGCCCGCCCAGCACGTCTCGGTGGGGGACGAGGTCCGCTACCGGGTCGATGGCTTCGACCGGCTACTGACCGTCACTCGAATCCTCACCAAGCGGGTGGGTGCCCCCATCGCCCGCACCGCGTACATCGACTCCTCTCCCCCTCGCCCGTCGCCCCTGGACGCGCCGGCAGCTGTCATCCGAGATCGCGGGGCAGGACGGCCCACGAAGAAGGAGCGTCGTCAGCTCGACGCCCTCATGGGAGGCGGACGCCATCAGGATGACCGCGTCTGACGCGCCGGGGTGAGCGGCCTCACCGCCAGCAGATTTCGGAACGAGCCGCCCCATGGGTTAAAGTTCTGCTCGTTGCAAGCGGCCCGAAGCCGCGAGTCAACGGGCTGTGGCGCAGTTTGGTAGCGCACTTGACTGGGGGTCAAGGGGTCGTGGGTTCAAATCCCGCCAGCCCGACCAGTACAAAGGTCCGCACTCCTTTAATGGAGTGCGGACTTTTTTATTGACAGCACTTCGGCAGCAGACGTTCACATTCTTCCGATGCCGCCCTTGTCAACACAAGCCACATTTGCATCCCACATAACAACCATTAGGCTAATTTAAGCCGATGAGCCCGATAGCAATTTATCGACCTTTAATCACGATCCAGTCAACGTTGCAATGACGGCGATCACCCAGCCTACCCGCCGCCTGCGGCCAGTTTTCATTGGTACCTCAAGACGAAAGAACTACCCCTTGCAGTTGGTCACATGATTCAGCCGCGCGACGAATTCGGTCAGAAAAGTCACAACCGAATAACATGCATGGCCGACGCGACTGTGGTTGAGTGAACACCGACATCAAGGGTGTCTCACAGCATCCTGCGCGTCGACTCATCGTCGATTGTGCAAATCAGACTGTGTTCTCATATTCCCGATCAGAGAGAACGACACATGAACATCAAGCGCGTCATCGCCGCAGCTGCGCTCACCGTCGTGCCGCTGACCGCCTCCTCGGCCGCACTGGCCGCTCCGGCCGCCCCGCAGGGCGCACCGGCAGCCGCCGCCGCGGTTCCCGCCCAGGTGACATCGGAGGGGGCCCAGTACGCCGACACCGTGCTGAACAAGGTCAACGAGCTGCGCAGCAGCCTGAACCTTCAGCCCGTGACCCGGTACCAGGAGCTCGACGCCGTCGCGCAGGACTGGTCCGAGCAGCAGGCCGCCGCCAACAACATGAGCCACCGCCCCGACTTCACGTCGGCTTACCCCTCGGGCTGGACCACCGGCTCTGAGAACGTGGCCTGGCGTACCGCGGGTGGCGACACCGGCGCGCAGATCTTCAACCAGTGGCTCAACTCCCCCGGCCACTACAAGAACATGACCGACCCGAACGTCAACTCCATCGGCATCGGATTCGCCCAGACCTCGGACGGCAAGTGGTACGCCACCCAGAACTTCGCCGCCTACAACGTCAGCAACTCCACGCTGACCCCGTCGACCACGACGACCACCAACACCACCACGACGACGAAGAGCAACACCCCGCCGTCGACGACCGACAACCCGCCGACGGACACCACGGTCCCCAGCCCGACGCCGACCCCGGAGACCACTCCGTCGACGCCGGCCACCGAGACGACTGCTCCGGCTGCTCCCCCGACCTCGGAGACCACCGCCCCTGCGTCCACGCCGTCCGCTCCGGCCACCACGGTGACCACTGAGACCGTCACGACCACTGGTACCCCGGCCAAGCCGTCCGCGACTCCCGCCGTTGCGGCTCCTCGCACCACCCCGACGAAGCCCGCCCTGGCCACCACCGGTCCGAGCATCGCCGTCGCCGTCGTCGCCGCCGGCCTGCTGGGCGCCGGTGCCGTCCTCGTCATGCGTCGCCGCCAGGCCAGCTGACAGAGCTGAAGGCTCTCAGAGCGCGAGCCGTTCCTCTGACGGGCGCCTGTTGGTCCACTGATCGGTGTGGGCCAGCAGGCGCCCGTCTTTTGCTCTCCTCACGCCGTGCTGACATGGACGCGTCATCCTTGAGAGGATGACGCCGTGAAGCACCTTCCCCTGGAACCCGAGCTCCTCGCAGCGTTGCCCTCGCAGATCGATCTCCGTCTTGTCGTCACCGATATGGACGGAACTCTCCTTGATGGTCAGGGGCGTGTTCCCGCCGGGCTGCTGGAGGCAGTCGAAGACATGCGAGCCGCCGGCATCGTCTTCGCTCCTGCCTCGGGCAGGCAACTGGCGAACCTGCGTGCGGTCCTGGGCTCCGCCGTCGAGGACTCACCACTGATCGCAGAGAACGGTTCCTTCGTCGTTCACGGCGGTGAGGAGATCCACTCCGACACCATCAGCGCCCAGGACGCCGAGGCCGCCATCACCACCACCCGCCACCTGGTCGACTCCGGGTACGACGTCGGCGCGGTTGTGGCCTGCAAGCACTGCGCCTACATCGAGCGCTCCGATGCGGCCTTCCTGGAACAGACCGGGTTGTACTACGAGGCGCTAGAGATCGTCGAGGACCTGACCGCCATCGCCCTGGATGAGGTGCTCAAGGTCGCGGTCTTCGACTTCGACGACGTTGAGAACGGCAGTTCTCAGGCGCTGACCGCTGCGGTTCCGCACGTGCAGACCGTCGTCTCCGGGGTGCACTGGACGGACATGATGTCGGCACAGGTTTCCAAGGGGCGGGCCCTGGCGGCGCTTCAGGCCAGGCTCGGAGTCCTCCCGGAGCAGACTGCTGCCTTCGGGGACTACCTCAACGACCTGGATCTCTACGACCACGCGGACCTGGGCTTCGCCATGCGCAATGCCCACCCCGGCATCCATGCCGCAGCGGCGTACACGGCGCCCGCCAACACCGAGGACGGTGTCCTGCGTACAGTCGAGGAGCTGCTCAGGCGCTCTCGAAGACAAGGCTGAGATACGCGGGACGGCCCCGAACCGGTCAATCCGAGGCCGTCCCGATGGCTTGGTTGCCCGCCGGGTTACTGACCCAACCAGGCCTTCATGCCGCCGCTGACGTTGAGCAGCTCGCCGGTGTAGCCGGCAGCGGTCAGAGCCGTGACCGCCTTGGCGGAGCGCACTCCGCCGGCACAGATGACCGCAGTGGGGCGGGACGCATCAAGCTCTCCCATCCGGTCGGCCACCTCACCCAGCGGGATGTTGACTGAACCGGGGATCGCCGTGCGCGCCACCTCGTCGGGCTCGCGCACGTCAAGGACCACCAGATCCTCCCCCGTCTCGAGCCGACGCCGCAGCTCATCGACGCTGATTTCCTTCACGATGTCCTCCTCAACGGGATATGAGTCGCTGACACGACAGAGTATTCGGCTGGTCTGGCCAGGCTAGCGGCGCAGGCTGCGGTAGCGGGTGATGAGGCCCCGGGTGGAGGCGTCCTGCCCTGCGAGGGCCTCCTCGTCGCCCTGGACAGCGGGGGCGATCTCGAGGGCCAGCTTCTTGCCCAGCTCCACCCCCCACTGGTCGAAGGAGTCGATACCCCACACGATGCCCTGGGTGAAGGTGATATGCTCGTAGAGGGCGATGAGCTCTCCGACGACCGCGGGCGTCAGCGCCGGGGCGA
>ERZ772971.1910-NODE-1910-length-11800-cov-3.085483_pt1 | contig 11800 bp, 7 predicted proteins | sample MGYA00511943_ERZ772971 | MGnify/ENA primary metagenome ERZ772971 (study PRJEB29015, sample SAMEA2737929) | human oral metagenome | biome: human oral; feature: human-associated habitat; material: dental | place: China | collected 2144 ... | reverse complement strand
TTAACAGTACATTGCTTAACAGTACATTGGAAATCGGTTCTACTGAAGTAGATCTTGAAGATGCTGATAAAACTGACGTTTCTACAGTAGGTTCATCAGTAAATGATCCATTTAATGATATCAAGATGGAAGGAACACTTGTAACTATTAAGTCTGGTACAACAGTAAAAGGAGATGTGGCTGATGGATATAGAGCTGGTCAAGGTCTTAATATGGCTAATAGCTTGAATCGTTGGGAAAGTCCTACTTCTGTAACTTCTAGATGGATTAAAAATGGAAATGATAAGTCAGGATATGTAAATAAAGGTAAAATTGATGTGTATGGTGGTTCTAAAACAGCTCCTATTACAGGTATGAACGTTGCATTCGGAACTGCTCAAAATATTGGTTCAGCTACAGACGGAGAAATTAAGATAGATCATGGATACGGAATCTATGCAACTGATGCAAGTCTTATTAAGAATACTGGTAAGATTGAAGTAACTGGTAAATATGCTCCAACTAATATCTCTACATTACGTTCAAATAGAAACTTTAGTGCTGAACCTGCTCCAAGCGGAAATAACTATGGTATTGCAGGAATTTCAGATACGGAAATAATAAATTACAATGTAAATGATGACTGGTCACAAACTATCAACGCTTTAGATATTGAACAAAGTGGAGCTAATGCTGAAACTAAAGTTGAAGGAGACTTAGCAGTTGGTATCTATGGTGAAAATAGAAATAATGCGTTAGCTTCTAATATTAAGATTAAATACGATAATTCGTCTCGTACAAATGCAGGTATAGATGTTTCAAATCCTAATGTTACATTATCTACAGCACGTGGTGTAGGTATTGCTCTTGTAAATGGAAGCAGTACAACTTATGCTGATGGAGCATTAAATGCAGGTGGAGAAATTACATTAAAAGGATTTGGCGGTAATATAGGACAATTTGGTGCAGCTCATAATGATATCCTTACTGGTAAAAATGGTGTAGGTGTTTATGCAGAAAGTGCTGAAATTAAAGTTGATTCTGCTAAGTTCGCTGTTGAAACTAAGGATAATGGAATTGGACTATGGGCAATGGACGATACTGTTATTGCACGTGGTGCAGATCATGACAAGATATTCAACTACAACTACTATGGAGCTAAGGATAAAAATGGATTTGCAATGGCATTTGGTGGAAAAAATACTAATGCTACAACAGCTGCAAACTACATGGATATCTTATTCTCAAATACAGCTGATGCAACAAATGTAAATCTTAAAAATGAAGATGCTACTGGTAGAACAGGAACAAATAAAGGTATTGTAGGACTTCTTGTAAATACCAACGATGCAGCTGATAAAGTAACAAACTATGGTAAGATTGAAGAAGATACATCTTCAAAAACTAACCTTAAAGCATATGGTGCTCTTGTAAATAAAGGAACATTTATCAATCATGGAGATATTACACTTAATGCTTCATTAATGAATGATAAGAACAGTACTATAACAACTGCTGACATGAAGAAAGTAAATGTTGGAATTCTTGCAAATGATCACTCTGAAAGAGCAAGAGATAATTCATATATTGAAAACTATGCTAACATTACAATTGGACAAGATGCAGATAGTAAACATAACGTAGGAAGCTGGGCTATCTATGGATATAACATAAAAACTGGTGCAAAACTTGATGGAACTGAAGTTGTATACAAAATTAACAGAAACAGCAACGGTATCTACTCTGGAGATGGAAACGTTGATATTCAAAAAGGAACAGTACTTAAAGTCGGAAATGACACAGTTTTAGGACATGTTAGACCTACACAAGTGGTTAATGGAATTACAATGCCATCTAGACAACCAGATACTACAGGAACAGGTTATGCTGACCCTGATGACTTATTATCAGGTTTAGATAATCCAAGAGAAAGAGATTCTGCAGTTGGGGTTTATATTAATAACAACAGAGGATTATCAGACCAAGCAAGAACTATTAATGTAGCTGCTGACATGGATATTGATAGATTCTCACATGGAATTGTGCTTGCTGAAAAAGATGGTGGAGCATTAACAACTGTAAATATGGGAACTTCGGCTGCAACTGCACCAAGAATTAAACTTGCATATTCAACAGCTAATAATCCAGGTGGACAAGTTCATTCAACTAAACCGTATGAACCAGAAATCTTCTCTGAAGAAGTTAATGAACAAGGAAATGCAGTTTACTACTACTCAGCTGATACTAACTCAAAAGCTAAATCATATGCAAATGTAACAATGGACGGAGATTACAATACAGCTTACTTCACAAAAGGTAGTGTTACTAACTACGGAAATATCGACTTAAGATCTCAATATGATCTTGAACTTCGTAATAATGATCCTGACCATATACCAGTTGGATATGGAAGTGTAGGTATTATCTCAGAAAATACTACTGATCCTTCAATCAACGAAGGAAAAATTATAACAGGATTATCTGATACTCAAAATATGATGTATTCAGTAGGAATGGGAGCAGGACGTAACTTCTACAGAATAGATCCTAGTACTAGAGAAAGAGTTTATGATAGAACTGAAGGACAAGGATACGTTGTTAATAACGGAGAAATTGTTGTACAAGAAGAAAACGGAATCGGTATGTTAGCAACTGGTAGAGGTTCGAGAGCTATCAATAACGGAACAATCAGATTGGTAGGTAAGAATGGTGTTGGTATGTACATCGATAGAGAAGCTATCGGGGAAAACCATGGAACAATTACAGGAGATGCTGAAAATCTTAAAGGGGTAGTTGCAATTAATGGTGGATACATTAAGAACTACGGAACTATTAAGGTAGAAGGTACAGGATCATACGGAATTGTAACAGACAGCTCTAAATTTACTTTAGATGCTAATGGAAATCCTATAGCTTATCATACTGATACAAGTTCAGCTGAATACAGAAATGGAACAACAGCTGGACAAGCTAATGGACATGGTGGAACAGATCTTTACGGTGGTACAGAAACTTCAATTGAAGAAGGAACAACAGGAAATCCTAAGACAACTGGAGTTGGAACAACTATTACAAGACCTAACATTGTACCATTAACTTCAGTAACAATTGATGGAGTTGAACAACCAATCTTTAACTTCAACAATGATGCTGATGTAGTTGGAAAACAAGCTGAAAATATTTTAGTAACAAGCAGCGTTCAAACTGTTGCAACTGGTGCAACTGAATTACAAATTCCAATTTGGTTACGTGCTAAAGACGAATATGGAAATCCTGCTTGGCCAAGATATAACAGTCCACAAATGTCTGAAGTTACACGTATAGGAATGTATGTAGATACATCAGGAGTTAGATATACTAACCCTATTGATGGAATTGAAAAATTAACTAACTTAGGAAAAGTTAACTTATACTTTGGACCTGAAATTACAGAATACACAAATTCTAAAGCAATTAGAATAGCAAACAACAGAAGAGAAGTATCACCTGGTAACTTCGTAGTTGAAGAAAATAATATTCTTAAACCATTTAACGATGCTTTAAGAAGATTACCAGGAGGAGCAACAATTAATCCATTATCTTCAAGCTTGACTTGGCAAGTTTCAGCAAACATTGATGATAATAACCAAATCACTGAACTTGTAATGAGTAAAGTTCCTTACCACTCATTCGCATTTGATGGTGATAAACGATTAATCAACTTCACAAACAACTTGGATAACATTTATGAAATCGCAAGACCTGGAAGTGAAGAAAAGATGATCTTCAACAAACTTAATAGCATAGGAAATGGAGAAGGACATATATTAGCTCAAGCATTCGATCAAATGAGAGGACACATTTATGGTGGAATCCAACAAAGAACAAATGCTACATCTAACCTTCTTACAGATGAATTAGCTCAATTAAGAAGTGAAAATAATGCTTCTAAAGATTCTAACAAGATTAAAGCATTCGGAAGAAGAGAAGAATATAAGACTGATACAGCAGGATTACCTGACTGGCATAGTAATGCAGGAGGATTTGTATATCTTCACGAAGACGAAACTGTTAAACTTGGTGACCGTTCTGGATGGTATGCTGGTGTTGTAAATAACTACTTCACATTCAAAGACTTAGCTAGATCATATGAAAATCAAGCTATGTTGAAAACAGGAATATTCAAACAAACACCATTAGATGAAGATGGAACATTCACATTCACAATCGGTGGAGACGCATTCTTTGGTAAAACTAATACTAAACGTAGATTCTGGGTAGTTGACAAAGAGTTCAGAGCTAAATCTGATTACTACACTTATGGTGCAGATATTAATGCCAAACTTGAAAAAGAATTCAGACTTACAGAAGGATTCAGCATTGTTCCTAACGTAGGATTAGATCTTCAATACGGAAGATTCTCTACTGTAAGAGAAGATGGAGACATGGCATTGAAGATTAAGAGCGATGACTACTATTCTGTTAAACCAAAAGCTGGTGTTGACTTTAGATATGCACAACCAGTATTCAAGAAATCTAACTTCACAGCTAGCGTAGGATTAGCTTATGAAACTGAATTAGGAAGATTGAATGATGTTGATAATGAAGCTAAGATTAAAGGTGCTTGGACAGATTATTACTCAATCAAAGGTGATAAGGAAGACAGAAAAGGAAACTTCAAATCAGATCTTAAATTAGGATTAGATAATGGAAGATTAGGATTCACAGTAAACACAGGATACGATACAAAAGGACATAACTTCAGAGCAGGTTTAGGATTAAGAGCATTATTCTAATAACAGTTAGTTGAAGCAATTAATTTTAAAACTTAAAGAAGAAAAATGTTATAACGGGTTACACAAATAGCTTAAGAATGGAAGGCTGCCAGAAATGGCAGTCTTTCTTTTTATTGTATAAATTTTTATAAAAATTCTCTCTTTTTAAAAAATCAAATGGAAAAATTTAGAAAAAATTGTTATAATCTAATTAACTTAAAGAATAAAGGAGTATTTGGTGTGAATAAAAAAATTATTTTTTCATTTATATTTTTATTGGGAGTTTTTTCATGTACCCCGCTTTCAAAAGGGCTTTCAATGAAAAGTGAAGTTTATAATGCTGACAATGTAGAGTTTTACTATGATTTGACTTATAAGAAGGATGGGGAGACACAGTATGAGAGACAGATTTGGGAACAGGCTTATGATATTTTAGATAAAGCACAAGATTTTTTCCTAATGGATATTTTTGTGTTTAATGATTATGTTGGAAAAGGTGTCAAGGAGAAGTTGCAGCCGTTACCAATTGCAGAAGAATTTGCTCAAAAAATATTGGAAAAAAGGGAAAAAGATCCGAATGTGGAAATTTATCTGATACTTGATGAAAGTAATACTTTTTATGGAGCATTTGATAATAAGACGCATAAAAAATTAGAACAGGCTGGTGTAAAAATTGGATACGTAGATTTGACAAAATTAAGGGATCCAATGCTTATTTATTCGACACCATGGCGTCTTTTCATACAACCTTTCGGAAATCCAAAAAATCGTGGAAAACTTAAAAACCCCATTTACGAAGGAACTGATAAAATAACAATCCGTAGTCTTTTAAGGGCATTAAATGCAAAAGCAAACCACAGAAAATTAATTATGAATGAAAATACCGCAATGCTGACATCAGCAAATCCACATGCGGAAGGTTCAAAACATTCAAATGTAGCATTTAAATTCTCGTCACCAATAATAAAAGAAATTTATGAAGCCGAAAAACCTGTTGCCCAGATTACTAAAAAAGACGGAAGTTTAAAGAAAAAATTGCCAAATAAGGATTTCAGTAAAATTCCAGTTTCTAAAAATGAGAAGATAAAACTGCAATATTTCACTAATGATGTAACAGTAAAAGATATTTCACAAGAGTTAAAAAATGCACAATTTGGTGAAAAAGTAATAATTGCCCAATTTTTCTTATCTGACAGAGGAATAATCAACGATATTAGAAAAGCCGCAAGACGTGGAGTAAAATTTGAAATAATCCTAAATAATTCAACTGCAGGATTTCCTAACAAAGCTGCCGCTGGAGAACTTATGAAATATGCAAGAAAGCACAATTACGATATAAACGTCAAATTTTATAATAAAGGAGAAGAAATGTATCACGTGAAAATGCTTTCTATTTTGAAAAAAGACTATTTGATAACTTATGGAGGTTCAACAAATTTTACGAGAAGAAATATGCGAAACTTTAATCTGGAAAATGAACTGAAAATTATATCGGCTTATGACCAAAAAATTTCAAAAGATATTTTGGATTATTACGATAGGCTGTGGACAAACAGGGATGGTGATTTTACATTACCTTATGATGAGCATAAAAATGAAAAATTGATGAATGATTTATTGTTTAGATTTATGGAAATAAATGGTTTTGGAATATTTTAAAAAATAATTTGTTAAATTTGTAGAAAATGAGTGATTTTTATGGAAGGTAAACTTAAAGAAGAAAAGATTAAAATAGAAAAAATAAATGAAAATGATTATAATAAAATTTTTGTTATTTCTGATCTTCATGGACAATATGATTTATTTTTAAAATTATTGGAAAAAATCAATTTGAAAAGGGAAGATTTGCTTGTGATTATGGGGGATATTTGTGATAGAGGTGAAAAATCATATGAGATTTATATGAAATGTATGAAAATGATAAAACTTGGGTATAATTTAAAGTTTATTTTGGGAAATCATGAGGATATGTTGTTGGAAGATTTGGAAAATGATTATCCATTAAGATATGAAACAGAATATTCAATTTATAGACATTCTAAATATTTTGAAAATAAAACGATGACAGAATGGCACAAAGAGAATTTTTTTGATGAAATTAGATGGCTTGTAAAATGGCTCAAAAACTGTCCTTTAATAATTTATGGGAGTAAAAATATTTTTGTTCATGCAGGGCTTGATTTGAATATAGCTTTGACAAAACAAGAAAAGGAAACAGTACTTTGGACTAGGGATGAATTTTGGATTATGGAAAATGTAGAGCTTGAGGAATATAGAGATAAAAATATATATTTTGGTCATACGCCTAATATAAATGGAAGAATTTCTAAAAAAACTGATAGAATAAAGGGAATAGATTGCGGTGCATTTTTTACGCATTTTTTAGGATGTATAGAAGTAAAAAGTCAAGAGGAAATTTATGTTTATGAAGATGAATTTATAGAATTCGATGAGGTTTCAAGCAAGGTATTTTTGGAACTTTGGAATGAGGAAGTGGCAGAGTTTATAGATTCTGAAAAGTATAAGATTAAAAGTGGAAAAAGTGGAATTGATAAGATCAGGATTTTGAAAAAGCTAGATAGCGAAGAAAAGAAAGTGTTAAAAAAATTTTTTGAAAAATATAAAAAGATGTTTAGTAAAAATATTTAAAATTAAATTAACAAAAAATAGAGGTAGATATGAAAACAAAATTACTAATATTATTTTTAGTTTTTTCAATTTACTGTTTTTCACAGCAAAAATATAAAAAGGTTAATAATTTAAGAAATTATGAAACAGGAAGTGAAATATATCAGAATAGAATGCGTGAATTAATTCTAGAAATTAAAAAAAATACATCTAAAGATAGATTGTTAATTACTCAAAATGGAAATGAATTATATTTTTATAATGGGGAATTAAACAAAGATTTTATCAATGTAACAGATGGGACAACACAGGAAAGTCTTTACTATGGAGCAGGTTTCAAATTGACAAATCCAACTCCTGAAAAAGAAAATGAGCAATTACTAAAAGCAACCCAACAAATGGAGCGGTAAAAATAAGACTATCCAAACGGTCTAGAAAGCCTCCGTGACCAGGTAATATAGTACCACTATCTTTCACGCCTGCAGTCCGTTTAAAGCTCGATTCTACAAGGTCACCTATAGTACCCATTACCACCAGCACTTCAGCCATCACTATCCATTGCCACATAGGGCGAACACTGTAAATATCAAACAATATAGCCACCGCTGTAGCTCCTATTAGTCCCCCTACAAAACCTTCAATAGTCTTTTTAGGCGATATACGTTCAAAAAGTTTGTGCTTGCCAAAAGTACGCCCACTGAGGTAAGCAAAAGTATCACTCGCCCAGATAATGCACAATATCCCTATCATTGTAATTTGCGATTCGTTGTTAAACATATATTGTATAAACTCACTCGCATCAGCTGGGTGATCTTCGTGCCTATAAATAAGCGGTACAAACAAGCAGCCCCCCCCTATATACAACAAACTAATGAGCAATTTTGTATTGTTATTTTGCTTTCTCAGAGGAACTTTTTCATTGAATAGAGAGAGTATAAGCGATATATTGGTAAGCAAAGTGAGCAATAGCAACATATAAAGCATAAACTCAGGCAGTTTTAAGTGTATAAACAACCACCATAAAAACAAAAACGCCAAAAATATATGCAGTTCCTTCAATCGTATCAGCATTTTAAACTCAAACAAGCAAATAATACCAAATGAAAGAAACAAAAAGTCAAAAGCATCAGTATTGAGCATAATAGCTGCCAGCAGCAGGAATGTGTATATAAATCCTGTGATAGTGCGCTTAAATAATTCGTTCATAATTAGGCTACTGAGTTATATTTTCTAATAAAATAAGATAAGTTTCTTTGCTACTTACACCATAAGTTTCTATACTAGTAGCATCGGTTTCTTGTATAAAATTCTGCAAGGTCATCAGCCCCGTAGGTTTTTGGTTATCACAATATTTTTTATTAATGGTACGCATTCCTTGTGCGATATCTTTCACCAGCTGTGAAGTTCTGGCAAAGACAATAAAAGTTTCTGGCAATTTCTCTATTTTTTTATGTTTTATTTGGTGCGATGAGAACATTATACCACCTACATCGGCTACTAAGCATTCACAATCAGTAAGATATACATCAGCTTCAGCGATGGGAGTAGCAAAGAGTGTTTCATTTTCTTCAAACATTTCATTAATTGTTTCCGAATTGTTACTACTCATTTTTATAGTAATCCCTAATTCTTTCACTATTTGTCGGAAAGTATCCTGCACCTCAATATCCGAAGTACAATAGATAAACTTGCCGCCTTTTTTGGTAAAATTGCGCGCAAAAAGCTCATCTATAGATATTTTAGTTTGTTTAGGAATATCTTTCTTTTTAAATAAGTTCTTTAAAAAATTCATTATAATAATTAATGATTCATACTTCTTCCAACTGCCCCATCAATTCAAAATTCAAAAATCATTGGTAGCCGATAACTTGGTTAATATTTTGCTGCAAAAATAAGTAAAATAAACGAAATAGCAAATTTACAGCCCACTTTTTTATTTTTCACCACCTCCACTCCACCATTTAACCCCACCTACAACTTGCTAATTCCCAAATTTCCTAATTCCCCAATTTGCTAATTTGCTAATTCCCTAATTTCCAAATTAAACTTTATTTACTATCTTTGCCCTCAAAAAAAGAAATGACTATCAATATTATAGGTGCTGGCAATGTAGCCTACCATCTTACCAAAGCTGTACTTTACAAGCAGTTGCCCCTGCAACAGCTCTACAACCGATCAGCTTTTTCTGCTGATTTTGACTGTTTTGCTGTTGAAAAAACTCACTGTTTAAGTGAGCTTAAGCCTGCTGCGCTTACTATTATTGCCACTTCCGATGATGCTATTGCAAGTCTTTCAGAACAATTACCCTTTAGCGGAAGGCTGGTGGTGCATACTTCGGGCAATACGCCCCTCACAGCTTTGCACCCCAAAAACAGGCGTGGTGTATTCTACCCACTGCAATCGTTTTCTAAACACACAGAAGTAGATTTTAGCAAAGTGCCTATTTGTTTGGAAGCCGAAAATACTGATGACCTTGCTTTATTACAACAACTTGCAAGTCATCTCAGCACCCATTGTTATCAGCTCAGCAGTGCGCAGCGACAGTTGCTACACGTGGCAGCCGTTTTTGCCAATAATTTTACCAACCACCTCATAGCCATTAGCCAAGAGATATGCGAGCAACACCATATACCTTTTGAGCTATTGCAACCTCTCATTGCCGAAACCTTTGCAAAGCTACAGCACCACACAGCATTAGAAGCCCAAACAGGACCCGCAAGGCGTGGCGATACCCGCACCATAACAGCACATTTAGCATTGCTAAACGAACCTCAAAAACAACTATACGAATATCTTACTAAATCAATTATAAATACCTATGGAAAAAAAGTGTTATAAAGAATTATTGAAGGACATCACTACCTTCATTTTTGATGTAGATGGCGTTTTTACAAACACCCAAGTACTAGTAGATAACGACGGCGACCTACTGAGAAGTATGAATATGAAAGACGGCTTTGCCCTAAAAACAGCTGTAGCCAAAGGCTATACTGTATGTATTATCACCGGAGGAGGCAATATAGGCGTAAAAAAACGCTTCGAGAATCTGGGCGTAACCGATATTTATATGTTACGACACCAAAAGCTCGAAACGTTCTTAGAATATTTACAGCTCAAAGGGCTTACTCCCAATCAGGTGCTTTATATGGGCGATGATATGCCCGACATACCACCAATGAGGCACAGTGGGTTAGCTACTTGTCCCCAAGATGCAGTGCCCGAAGTAAAAGCCGTAGCGCATTACATTTCCCACCGCAATGGCGGTGATGGAGCCGTACGCGATGTGATTGAGCAAGTGCTCAAAGTGCGCGGCGACTGGGAAATCCCCAATGTATAATGATGAACTTTGAATTACAAAATAAGGCTGCCCATTTATCTTGAGCAGCCTTATTCATTTGCTAATTTCCAAATTTGCTAATTTGCTAATTTCCTAATTTCCTAATTTGCTAATTTTCAAATTTGCTAATTTCCTAATTTCCAAATTTGCTAATTTTTAAAACGCTTTTATGCGGTACATCAAGCCCACACTCACGCGGTTAGTAGCCACAGAGCTAAGGGTTTCTACTTTTCTACTTCTGCCTATGTATGCCAAGAAGAAACGCAAATCTTCAGTTGCAAAAGGCAAGTATTCTACCCCTGCATAATAACCTAAACTTGTGAGTTTATTATTTACCAATGATGATTCGGCAGTTTCATACATCCCTTTTACAAACAAATTCCATTTAGGGTTAGGCTGAAACTCTGCTTTAGTTACTACCGAATTATAGCGAGCATTCTTCACTATTTGCGATTTACTCAATGGGGTATAACGCAACCTATCAAGTTCATCGTTAGCCATCATATAATCTACAAATATTTGAAACTTACTCAAGTTCAGCTTAGTACCCAACATTACCAAAGTGTTGTTATAGCCATTAGCTTCTGTTTGTACCCCAGCACCCCAGCGAGTTTGCAATACACCATCAAAGAAATTACCATTCCAGTTCGCTATATAAGCCAAAGGCGAGTTAGCAGCTGTAATAGTTGCAGAAGCTATACCCGCATAAATATCCTTAAGCTCACGATTGCGCACATCAGTAACCTGCAATATAAATTCGTGATTAGGGTTAGGCGTATAAGCAACCATTGCGCCCACCATAAAGTTATCCATATTATTTAGAAAATCAGAATATTCATAGATATTCATCGGGTTTAGGTCATATTCAAAACCTCCCCACATTTGGCATAATTTACCCGCTGTAACCGACCATTTTTCATTCAAGCGGAAACCTGCATACATCATATCAGTAGCATCGGCAAGGTTGTCTAAGCTCAAAGCTACATTACTTTTGTTGAGCCTATGACGAAAACGATAGAAGATACGGTCTGTAAGGTCGCCACGCACCTCTAAGCGTAGTTGTCGCCCTCTAAATCGGGTGGTCATATCTGTACCTTGCGCC
>ERZ772971.1906-NODE-1906-length-11811-cov-4.581150_pt1 | contig 11811 bp, 6 predicted proteins | sample MGYA00511943_ERZ772971 | MGnify/ENA primary metagenome ERZ772971 (study PRJEB29015, sample SAMEA2737929) | human oral metagenome | biome: human oral; feature: human-associated habitat; material: dental | place: China | collected 2144 ... | reverse complement strand
TTAATGGCCGAGACTTATCCGATTACGAGAGAAAGAACGAAAAGGTTTTCGCCGACTTTTCTCTTACCGATGCTTTTGATACCTATACGACCTTCCGCGATAACATCCAGCAAATTCTCAGCAAGAACGGACGTGATTTTGAAACTCATTTCATTGACAATTTGCTCATCGCTATCCATCAGAATACCCTTACTATCTTAGCAGGCTTACCTGGAACAGGGAAAACTAGCTTAGCGCGATTGCTGACCCAAATATTAGCACCAAAAGAGCGAATTACAGAAGTGTCAGTTAGCCGTGGTTGGTCTTCTCCTAAAGATTTGATAGGGTTCCAAAACCCACTGACCAACAAATTCCATTCTGCTCCCACAGGGGTCTATGAACTTTTAGAACAACTTAACTACGAGGTGCAAACCGACCGTTTCTTTGCGGCTCCTTTGGCTTTCATCATCTTAGACGAGGCCAACCTAAGCCCTATTGAACACTATTGGTCTAATTTCTACAACCTTACCGATAGCGTTGCGCAAAAAGGCGACTACCTTTCTATTCCATTGGGCAACAATCACACGCTGCATTACGCAAATAACCTGCGCTTCATCGCAACTATTAATTACGACTACACTACTGAGCCTCTTTCGCCTCGTGTGATTGACCGAACCAATATTATCCAGCTACCAGAGCTACAACAGCCCATACAGTTCATTTCTAAAGACGAGGTAGAAACTCTGCGCATCTCGTTTCAAAAGTGTATTGAGTTTTTCCATCTCTTAGACTTCCAAACAAATGATAGGGAGACTTTAGATTTTACAGACGAGATCAACCAGCTTATTTTCTCTCAAATCAAAGAAGCTTTTAAGAAGCTGCGTTTGCCTATCAGCTATAGGGTAGAGCTTGGTATCAAAAGGTATTGCAGTATGGCGCACTTCATCGATGATTTATACGAACGTACACTCTTAGACTATTGCATTGCACAACGCCTCTTGCCGATGCTGAACATACAAGGAGACCATGCCAAAGAACCTATTGAGGCACTGCTCCTATTGCTTACAGAAAACCAACTCCAAGTATCGGAAAAGATATTAGAGAAAATTGTTGAAATAGGCGAAAATAACGAAATCTTAGGCGGCAACTACAGCTATTTCCTCACCTTGTCCTATGCTTAGAGTCTATGAAATTCAGAATGACGAACGCCGAGAGATACTCAACGAAGGAGGCGTGTACAACGTGCAAGAATTAGGCTTGTACGAGTTGAGATACTTCTCGGACGATGTGAGCAACCTTCCTATAACTATTGAGGGGGGGGCTGTGCCTGCCGAGTATGTGCGCTTAGAGAAAAACAGACTCACACTTGTCTCTCACCGCTATTTCGAAGACTATTTTGGCGGCACCCTCCTGACTATTGGCGAAAAAGAATACCCCTTCAATGTGCGTATTAGCAAGCTTAAACGTGCCGAGATTGAGGGGCTTTTCACCTATCTATGGGAGAAAGAAGATCGCCTTTTCGATACTTTTGCCAAAGACAACCACATACAGCTCCAAAACAAACCCAACGAAGTCGGACAGGTAGGTGGTCTCCTCAGTTTGCTGAAACATTTCGTTGCCGTCTTTCAGCAACTCTTTCCCTATTTTGAAAAGCAACCTCATTTTGTATTGCGCAAGAAGACCGCAGTCATCCCTTTTGATTCTACCAAAGTGAGTTCTAACACTGTGCAGTGGATAGTTCATAATTTAGATGAGGTACAGTTTGACAACTCTTTCAAAGGGCATTACAAAGCTATCAAACTGAACGACCACTACGGAATGATTGACACTATCCACACCGAAGTAGAAAGTCAGGATTTTAACACCTACGAGAACCAAGTCGTGCTCGGTAGTTTCTTCGCTGTCTTAAAAAAGCTGCGCTATTTGCGTCGAGACATCGAAACGAAGCTATCTCAAACTGCTCTTGAAGCGACTCACGAGCGTTATGTAGATTTTAAGGATCTTACCCATCTACCTTTCATTCGCTTGCTCTCCGAGATAGGCCACATAGAACAGCAACTTAAAAAACTGGAGCAAAGATATCTGCACCTTTTTGAAGGGGTAACGCCTCGGCCAGAACGTCCCGTACTGACTTCTATTTTTATACAGCGTCCGCATTACAAGAAGGCTTACAAGCTCATCCGGCAGCTCAGCAGCTACAAGTTTGAGTTGCAGAACTATTTTACGCTTTTTAATATCAGCAAGCTGAGCAAACTCTATGAGCTTTACAACCTCTTCCAACTGATGGACATTCTTAAATCAAGCCTAAATCTCTCGCTTTTTGAACTGACAGTGGTCTACCGAGAGGATGAGCCCATAGCGGAGAGAATACAGTTTGAAACCCCCGATATTTCAGTTAATCTCTATTACGATCACGCTTATTACCCAGAAGGAACTCACTATTTCGAGACCTCCCTCAGACGGATAGATAAGATCGGAACAGAAAGCTACTATCAGCCAGACTTTATTCTTGAGATTATCAATCGGGAGAAAGAAACAGTCAAGTACTACCTCTTTGATGCTAAGTACTCAAGTTTGAAGAATGTGAAGAATATCCATCTGCCCAGCTTAGAAAAGAAGTACATAGTGCGCACAGGTATCAGCGGACAGCCAAGCCAGAAAATCAATGGGCTATATGCCCTGTTCCCTGACGATGAAGGCGAAAACCTTATTCCCAATTCTTTCTTCGAACCTCAAATCAGTTTGATAGCCTCTAAACCACAACGGAATAGCGAACTCAGAAACTGTGTGCAAAAAGTCCTCCAACAGCACTTAGCCCCTTCTCTTCTTGTTAAAGAAATGTAAGTGTAGTTGGGTGCTTCTATGTAAATCAGAGTTTTGTTTAAAGAATACTAAAAAGCAACGACGAGAGCCCTAAGGCTCTCGTCGTGCTTAAATTAAAGTATTTCAAAAAAGTGATTTCTGTTGCTATCCTTTAAAAGAATTCTACCTCGTAAATGTCTATGTAGTCATTCTGATATTTCTTGAAGTTGTCGAGTTTTATCTCTTTCACTTTTAAAGGCTCTTTAAACTTCAAGTATATCTTTCTTCTAAATTTATCGTATGTGTAGCTACCCTGAGCGTAATACTTCACTCCATCAGGACTTGCTGATATATCTACACCTCCTACATACTTCTCCTCCCTGCTATATTTTTGGGCAATGATGACTCCTTGCACCAGGGTTTCTTCAGTAAATTTAGCGGTTAAAAACACCTTTTTTCGAGTATCTACCCACCAGTTAGAGTTATACGAATAGCTGCCATCTTTTATTTTGTTTAAGTGTGTAGAAGCATAGTTTGATTCGAAAGTGTATTTGCTGCTATCTATTCCTCCAATTGGAGCATCTTCGGTTATTTCTACATTGTCCCCTTCAGGGAAAGACGCTTCTGTAAAGGTAATTTTGATGCGGTATACCGAGTCGTCGTTTGAGGTGAAAGCTGGCAAATCGGCAGGAGTTGTGCTTGTTATTTTCAAACGGAATCGCAATACGTATTCTTGCGTAATGTCTAAGGTCTTCAGAGCCTCAGGCTTAAGTGTTACAGAAAAGCTTTCAGAAGCAGTGCTGCTTGTCTCTGCCTTGTCAATCGTAAAGGAACCTTCAGGAAGAGTACGTTCGTATCCAACCTTTTCTTGCTCTATTTTTAGGTTGATGTTTTCACCACTTTTCAGAGGACGCTTTGTGAATTTAGGAGTAAAGCTAAAAGTAGTAGCTCCTATCAGTTTGGTAGTAGGGTCTCTGAAGATGCTTTCTTCTTTCTCATTTGGAGTGAAAACGGCAAATGTTTTTGTCAGATCTACAGGAGGGTTACTCACTTGTGGGGTAGGGGGAGTGGGCTGTTTTAGGATGTCCAACTCTTTGGTTTCGGGGGTACAACTTACCGCCAAAACAGCGGTAAGTGCCCCTAATAAATATATTCTTTTCATCATTTTACTTTTTAAAATTCTACTTCAGTGTCATAATTAGCTGCAGGTAGTTTTTCAACACCGTTGATGGTGTGAACAAACCATTTTTCAGGCATTTTCTTATGTGGGTTGGTAGAAGCGTTTTTGATAACTTTTACTCCATTTTCTTCTACCCAAGGATCTTCGTTGTAAGGAACGTAAAGTTCCAACCCTTCTGAATCAGGTTTAACAAAGCTCTGGGTAGCTACTACTTGTCCTTGGGTAAGGGCTACACTCCACAAACGCATTTCTCGTACATAGGCGTCGAGGTTTCCGTTGCCGAAGCACAAAATAGGGAAGTCGTTGATTTTTGCAGGAGCTGCTGAATCAAACATTAGTTCGCCATTTACGTAGATTTTTAGAATAGGACTGTCGTTCACTTCATCATACACTACTGCTACGTGATACCACTTGTCGGCAGTAGGGAGGTTTTCTACTTCTTTAAATTTGAAGTTAGCCCCTTTTTGGGTGTTGAACCCTAGTTTCAAACCGCTGTTCATAATGGTGAACCCTCCGCCGTATAGCACGTTGTACAAGGCAGAATCTGAACTAGTACGAGAGTTGGGGTACATAAGTCCTGCGTTGTTGCTTGCATTTTTAGGGGCAATAGAATACTGCATTGTCCACGAAGTGAGTTTTACATCTTTTTCGTATGTCTTTCCGCTTTGTTGTTTTTCAGTGTTTTGCCCATAGATAGCGTGGAAAGCGCCATTTCTCAAGTGGGCTACTTTGGTTTTGAAAGAGCGGTTTAACAAGAACAGTGCTTCGCTTTTGTTCTTCTGTGCAATAATGTTGCCATCCAAAGGCTGCAGGCGTAGGGCTACTGCGTAGTTGTTAGCTCCTGAAAGACCATTTCCTTGGCTGTCCTTTAAGGCTTTGATGTTGAAACTCAAATTTCCTTCAGAAATTTGTTTTCCTTTTTTAATGAGAACTTTGAAACTATGTCCGCTTTGGGTTTTTCCATCGCTGGTGTAACTCATATCGATGACATTGCTGGGGAGCAGTTCATAGTCTACCTTGTTTGCTTGGTTGTATCGGTTGATTATCGAAGCGTCCAAGCTTACTTGGTAGTAGGTGTCTTTGTCTACTGGATTGGCCAAACGTACTTTTACTTCAGTAGCTTTTTCGCTACCACTCTCATCTTTTACTTTTAGGGTGGTAACAGCAGCATTTTCAAACAAAGCTACTTTTTGAGGAGATATTCCTCCGGTATCAGGTAGCTTTTCGCAGGCAATGGCTGCCAAGGCTGCTATGCTGAGTGTTAATATCTTTTTCATTTGCTGTCTTATTTGGGTTTCTTGATGTTCAATACTTCTTTAAAGTCTTTGTATTCCTCGTTAGAACGTGGGTCGATGATGCGGATAGCTTCGCGCAACCAAGCGTAGTGTTTGTATTTACGCCCTGTTATCTTGTTGCTTTGCATATAGCCTTTGAAAAGGGCACTTTCAGCCGAGTGGGTAAAATCTAACTCTCCGTGGTAAGAACCAACTCCTCCTACATCTCCTGCTTTAGCAGCTTGTGCTTTTCTTATGATAGAAAGGAATTCTCCTTTTTCAAATTCTGAGGTAGAAATACTCTTGAACTTATTGTTCGTAAAAGGACTGTCTACTCGGCCGTTTCCGTAGTCTTGCATAATGTATTTGCTGATGTAGGCATCGGCTATACTAGTGTCAAGAACTCTTTTCTCTCCGTCATATAGCAAATAGTACTTCTTCTCTACGTAATTTCCTTTCTCGAAAAAAGGTTTGTAGGCGCGTATGTACTCTTTTTCTTTCTCGTGGTATCCTGAGAAATTCTCATCGAAAAGATTGCGCAAGTGTTGTTTGCGTTCTTCACCTGAGTACTTTTCGCCAAAATACTTGCCTATTTCTTGGATGAAAGTGATCATATTTTCTTTGTAGGTGTTAGCATTTCCTACCCCTGAGGCAAACTCGTTGTAACCAGAATGACTGTGGTTTCCTATGTTGGGTTCCCAGTCGATGTCAAAACCGTCTAAGCCGCAAGCTATGATGTAGCGCGCCAAATCGCGGGCATAAATCTCGCAACGGAATGTCTCATTGGGTTTTGTTCTCTCTTCACCGTATTTTTCGCGGAAAAGGGCAAAGCCAGACTTGTTGCCTTCGCTAGGCAAGCCTTGTCCTACGTTCGATACTTGCCAGCACACAAATACTTTACTGCCTTTCTTGTGGAACATTTCCAAGTCAAACTTTTCGTTCTCGCTCATATCGGCAGGCTGTTTGCCATACCCTCCCCATAGTGATACTGCTGTAGTAGTATCGGGGATAGATTGTAGCCAAGTTTGTTCAAGCGCATTGGCACGCCAACCTGTCCACCACATATAGATGAATGGTTTTTCCCCAGTGTTTTTCCAAGCTTTTTCTTTGTACTCTGTAAGCATTTGGTAGTAGGCGTCCCATTTTTTATCAGCTTCGGCTTCGGCTTTTGCTTTTGCTTCGGCCTCTTGTTTTTGCTCTTGTTGAGCGCGCTCGGTCATCGCTTTGGTGTAGTCTTTCTCTATGTCTAGAGGCTCTGTCTTTACGCAGTTGGCCATCCATAGTCCTAACACACAAAGACCTATGTTTCTTATCTGTTTTAGGTGTCTTGTATCTTTCATTGTTAACGTATTTTGTTCATAATGGTTCATTTTATGTCTTCTGAAGTCGGATACACAATTAACCAATGGTAATAGAAGTGTGTCTGACTTTTTAATGACTAATGGCTAAACTACCTTGTGTTGGGGTTTACATCCCACCATAGGTGAGTGTTGCAGTTGTCTACCCCGCCCAATAGTTCTACCGCTTTTAGAACGTTTTCGCGGTTTTCTCCTTGGTACTCAGTTTCAGGATAGATAGCACGCCTAACTCCTTTGGTTTGAGCGGTAGGTTTGATGGTGTTTCCGTGGGTAGCATCAGCATTGTATTCTACAGGAACAACTTGCCGTGGGTACCCTGTGCGGCGCCATTCAGTCCAAGCTTCGTGCCCGTCAGGGAAGATAGCCAAGTACTTTTGGGTGATGATTTTCTCCAATTTCTCTTCTTGGGTACCGATGTATTTTACAGTTACTTCCGAAGGAGCCCCTTGGTTGTTCGCAGAGTCTAGAGGGTCGTTGTAGGCAGCAGGTGCATTGGTAGAGCTGTCGTAGCCTCCAGCGCTTACACCATTTTCTCTGAAGCTCATAGCAATTCCCTCTTTATAGAGTTGCTCGTCTGTTTTGGTATCATTGGTTAGGTCAAACAGTTTAGCTTCTGCTCTTAGGAAATATACTTCTGAGGGTTTCATTACATAGGTAGGGGTGTTTTCAGTTACATTGGGGTAGCCAAAACCTAAGTAGTCCTTTTTGCCCATAAAGCCTGCGCGTATCCCTTCTAAGTTAGTTTGATTTCTGTAACCATCAGGATTTTCGGTAGGGTTGAGTTTGAAATAAACGTTTAGGCGAGGGTCTTGGTAACCTTTTAAGAAGCATAGTAGTGTAGCTCCTAAGCGGGTGTCTTGGTAGCTGTTAGCTATTTGCTCTAAGCAGTTTAGTACTACCAAACGCTCGTTGGTTTGCAGTTTAGCCATATCGCCAGCATCTTCCATTACTCCGCCGTCTAAAGCAGCTTGTGCTTCTTGTTTTGCTTTGGCATTGTTCACATATCTGATGCGAAGTGCCATACGCAGCCTGATAGAGTTCGCAAACTTAATCCATTTGTTCAAATCTCCTCCAAAATAGAAATCGTTCTGACGGATGTTTTGTGGTAGAGAGTAGGTTTCTTTGAAATCTTTTAGGTAGGTAGCTGCTGTAGTTAGCTCGCTAAACAGTTGGGTGTAGATAGCTTCTACCGAATCGTAAGGCACTTTAGTAAGCCCTTTCCCTTGTTGAGAGAGCGGTAGAGGCCCGTACATATCGGTAGCGCGTAGTACCCCCAAAGCACGGCATATCATTGCCATTTGGTAGATAGCTTTGTAGGTTACGTCGTTCGCATCTACATCTATGGTGTTCGCTTTGATGTCGCGCCAAGAGCCTATAATGTTGCTGAACATTCCGGTGTAGTTGTTGTTCATCCACCAAGGGGCCATATAGCCAGTAATCATTGTGCGGCCGTTGTTCCATTTATTGATAGGGGGTGCCATATAGCCTACATAGCTATCTCCCATCATATTGATAGAAGTTTGATACAAGTTGGTACCACCTATTACGCGGGTAGGGATAATTTGGTTTTGGATAGTTCCCAAGTACCCCGATACGTTCACCCCATCGCGTTCTGCTATCTTTTTGGTAGGATTAGTGGGGTTCGTATTGATTTCCTCAAAGTCCTTTGTGCAAGAGAAAGCGAGGAAAGATAGAAAGCTGATGTATACTAATTTTTTCATTCGTTTACATATTTTAGGTTATTATAATGACGCCTTGATAGAAAGACCTATGCTGCGCAATGAAGGCATTCTAAAGAAGTCGGCTGTATTGCTGTAGCTCTTTGTGTTCACAGTTGATTCTGGGTCGAACGGAGCTTTTAGGTATAGCATTGCCAAGTTGTAGCCTGTAACCGACATACTAAGCGATTTTAACCATTTTAGTTTTTGTAGTTCGGTCATTGGCAAGCGGTAAGTAAGTGCCAATTCTTGAATGCGAATGTTGGTAGCATCGTAGTGATAGTAGGCAGGAAGACTTACCCCTCCGTTAGCAATAGTTTCGTAGTACTTTTTAGCGTCGTATAGGTGTCCGTCTACCATTACCCCACCGCGGTCGCGTGCATCGGCAGTAGCTTTAGATACTCCGTATTGGTCAAGCCAAGCTTGGGTACGAGATTGAACGATACCTCCAAAGCGGCCGTAGATCATTACGTCTAAAGAAAGATTCTTGTAGAAAGTGAAGCTGTTGCGCCATCCCATTGTGAAGTCTGGGGCAGTGTTTCCTATTTTGTACTCGCGAGAGTTGTCTATTTCATAAGTCCCTTTGCCAGAGTCTACCAGTTTGCCATCGGCACCGCGTTTGAGGAGCTTGTCGGTAATTACATCGGTCATAGAGCCTCCTTCGCGGATGCTGCCTACTTTGTCAATGCTGAAGTAAGAACCATCAATAGGGTTGCGGTAGTTGCGAGCCAATTCTTTCACAAGGTTGATGTTGCGGGTGAAAGTAAGGTGGCTGCTCCAGTCTACTTTGCCAAATGTTTGGTTCACACCTAAGCCTGCCTCAATCCCCTTGTTCTCTATGTTCCCTGCTTGTAGCCACAAGCGGTTGTAGGTACTAGAGTCTGGCAGTTTGTAAGATAGTAATTGGTTGTAGGTGTTCGATTTGTAGAGAGTAACGTCTAAGGTAACTGCGTTTTTGAACAGTTTGGCGTTCATACCTATTTCGTATGATTTGGTGCGTTCTGCAGTAAAGTTAGGGAAAGGATAATCTCTGTCAGGACTTATACCTGTACCGCTGAAACCAAAGGTGCGAGTACCTGGGGTGAAACCTTCTTGAGAGATAGGAGATCCCACTTCTGTATACGAACCGCGTAGTTTTAAGTAAGGGAACCACTCTGGCATCTTTACAAATTCCGATACTACTCCCGAAAGACCTACCGAAGGGTAGAAGATAGCCTCATCTTGAGTGTTCACCAACTGAGATGCCCAGTCAGTACGACCTGTTACGGTTAGGTATAAGCGGCTTTTCCAGCCCAATTCAGCACTTCCGAAAACAGCAATGTTGCGGGTGTGGCTGTGTCCTTGAACTTTTCCTCCTATAGGGTCTAAGTTGCTCGCAGAGAAGAAGTTTGATACATTGTGCAATTTGCCGCGGAATCCAGCACTCTTATTTAAGTTGTCGTCGTAAGAGGTACCTAGGTTGGCAGTAAGGTTAAACAGCTTGCGCTCATTGCCATCTTTATCAAAATACTTGCCAAAATCCTTGTTGATGTTTGCCATAAGGTCGGCATAGGTTTGGTTGATGATGCGCGAAGTATAACGCCATTCACCGTAGTAGCCTACCCCTGTACTTTGGTCAGACGAGGCATTGGCGCGCATTTCAGCTTCTCCTTGGGTGTTGTCTACACGTACACGTCCGCTGAGGTTCAGCCAAGGCAACATATCATAGGTAAGCGATGCCGAGTACATATTGCGTTTTCTCTTTTCAAAGAAAAGCTGACGGTAAACATTCCAATAAGGGTTCTCTTTTACAACGCCATTCGATACGTTTCCTACATAAGGATAGTACTGCTCGTGAATTTTGCGGTTAGGGTTCCAGCGTTCCCACGCTTTTAGCTCCTCAAAGTTGTCCCCTCTTGGGAAGAGGTAGAGCGAAGTAAGAGGGTTAAACCAACCTCCTTGAGAGTACATATTTTGGTTTCCTTGCAACACATAGCTGGCCGAAAAGTCTAAGTGCAACTTGTTATTCATAAAGTGAGAGGTGTTGCGACCAGTGAAGTTGTGGCGATAGTAGCCATTGGTAGCAATAATCCCTTTAGAATCGGTAGAAGCAAATGAAACGAAAGTTTGGTTTTGGGCAGAACCCAAAGAAAAATCTACTGAGTTGTTCTTTACAACCCCTGTTTGGAAGAATTTCATAGGGTCGTAGGTAGAAGGAGTAGCCAATTTAGGGCCCCAGCTGGTTTCCCCGCTGCTGCCATAAGTGTTTTGGAATTCTGGTGTGATGAAAGGAGTAAGTACTTCTACCTTAGAGTTGAAGTTTACAGAAACTTTTCCTTCTTTCCCTTTTTTGGTGTTGATAATCACCACCCCGTTGGCAGCGGCAGCACCATAAAGGGCAGCTGCAGAAGGGCCTGTAAGGATGTTGATGCTTTCTATATCTTCAGGGTTGAAGTCAGAGATACTTTCACCCCCTCCTACGATACCGTTGTCGCCCCCATCAGAAGCCGAAGAAGCATTGTTTAACGGAATCCCGTCTACCACGTAAAGGGCATTGTTGCTCCCTGTAATAGATTTAGCGCCACGCATAATTACTTTGGTAGCACCACCTACTCCAGAAGCACTGCGCTGAATGTTCACCCCTGCTACTTTACCGTTTAGGCTGTTCACAAAGTTGGCATCTTTCACCTTTGTCAGCTCGTCGGCTTTTACTTGTTGCACGTTGTAGCTGAGGGCTTTCTCTTGGCGTTTAATCCCCAAGGCGGTTACCACAACCTCTGTTAGCTGTTGGGTTTCCTCTTTTAAGATGATGTTTAGAGTGTAGCTTTTGCCTCCTGCGGGAACTTTTTTAGTTTGAGAGACAAAACCTACCGAGCTGAACTCAATGGTAGCCCCTTCTTTAGCTTGAATGGTGTATTTTCCATCCATATCGGTAGCCACCCCTCTTGAGGTGTTTTTTACTACTACGGTAACTCCAGGAAGAGGTAGTCCGGATTCGTCGGATACCTTTCCTAAAACCGTTTTTTCTTGAGCCCATAACACCGCATTAGAGAGTACAGCGAAGAGCATCCATAATACTATTTTTTTACTCATAGTACATAATTTAAAATTGTTAATAATTATTGTCGAAATAGTTTTTATACGGCGGCAAAGGTAAGTAAAAGAAAACTATTACGCAAATATTTTAATAACTAACGGTTGAAAAAACAAAATATTACTATTGCTTTTTACTTCGTAGAGAAATATTTTGTGTCTTAACTATATTTTTCTGAATGATATACTATGATTATGCAAAGTAGTGTTTATTATATTAAAATGTTTTAAAAACAGAAGGTTGAGTTGAAAGAGCTGAATAAAAGACAAGGGGTGAGTAGAGAATGAATATATAATAAAGGTGTTGTTGGATTTTATGCGAGCTGAGTGAAACGATAGAGTAGAGGTAGTGTAGCAACACCGATGAACAGTGGAAGTGTAGCGAAAACAAAGTGAAGACGAAGTGAAGACGAAGTGAAGACAAAGTG
>ERZ772971.1904-NODE-1904-length-11832-cov-8.021483_pt1 | contig 11832 bp, 8 predicted proteins | sample MGYA00511943_ERZ772971 | MGnify/ENA primary metagenome ERZ772971 (study PRJEB29015, sample SAMEA2737929) | human oral metagenome | biome: human oral; feature: human-associated habitat; material: dental | place: China | collected 2144 ... | reverse complement strand
CGCCGCTCACGGCTCCACGACCTGTGCCCGCAGACCGGGGTCGGCCATGTCCGGGTCGAAGGGGAACATCGGGCGGTCGATCCGGTGGTGGCCCAGCCTCACCAGGTCCTGGTCGACGCCGCCGGGGGTGAGGGCCATGAGCCAGCCCTTCTGCGTGTTGTACAGGTCGGGCTCCAAGTATCCGATCTTGACGACGACGACATCCGCTGTGGTGATGTCGACGCCGAGGAGGGCGAACTGGCTGAACATCGTGTACTGGTTGCGCTTCGTCGTGACGATGAGGCGCAGGCCGCCGGTGCGCAGCAGGGCCGTGCGCCCGCCCATGGGGTCGTCGGTCAGCGCCTCGACGGTGGCGTGGACGCGGATGGGGCCGGGGTCGCGCGTGTCGATGCGGCCGCCCACCTGGGTGTCGACCTCGGCGCCCACACCGGCCTCCCACGCGACGCCGGCCGCGTCGGGGTCGATGATCGAGGCGTGGACGACGTCGAGCGTGGCCTCTTGGACGGGCTTCCATGCGAGGAGGGCGGCGAGGGCGACGGTCACGTCGTCGGCTCCCCCCGCGCCCGGGTTGTCGCCGGAGTCGGAGATGAAGAAGGGCTTGGGGCCCTCCTCTGCGGCAGCCAGGCACTCCTCCATGGTGGCGACGGGGGCGACGAACTCGAAGCGCTCGCGCACGTCCCAGAAGTAGCGGCCGATGCGCTCGGCCTGTTCTTTCACGAGGGCGGCGTCGTCTCCGGTGACGACGACCGCTCCCTTGCAGCGGGGCTGGTCGGCCCAGGCGAAGCCGATCCAGATGGCCGCGTCGACGATGCCGTCCATCGCCTCGACGGGGTCGATCATCTTGTAGAGGGACTTGGCGGGCTCGATGCGGGTGGAGGTCTTCTCCCCGGGGAGCAGCACGGGGACGTGGACGAGGGCCTTGACGGGCTTCGGTGCCCCGTCCAGCAGGCGCCGGCCCAGGTTGTGGGCGGCGCGGCGGCGCGATTCGAGGGCGTCCTCGTGGGGGGCCAGGCGGTAGCAGGTGAGCAGGTCGCAGCCCTCGAAGAGGTCCTGGGAGACGTTGCCGTGCAGGTCCATGGAGGCGCTCACCATGGGGTCGGGGCCGATGACCCCCCGGATGGCGGTGATGAGGTCGCCCTCGGCGTCGTCCATGCCCTGCACGCTCATGGCGCCGTGGATGTCGAAGAAAAGGCCGTCGAGGGGACCCGCCGCCGCCAGGCCCTGGAGGATCTCGGCCTTCCAGGCGTCGTAGGCGCCGCGCTGAACGACGCCGCCGGGCAGTGCGCGGGCGTGGAGGACGGGGATCCACTCGATCTGGCGGGCCCAGTCCTCGTCGATCCAGTAGAAGCGGTCGAGCAGGTCGGCCCCCCGGGTGACGATGAAGTCGTCGGCGGTGGAGGTGTAGGGGGTGAAGGTCGAGGACTCGATGTGGATGCCTGCCACGGCGACACGGGGTCTGGTCATGGGCGATTCTCCTTCGGGAGCGTGGGTGTTGATGTTGTGAGCCCCCACAGCGCCGCGGCGCGCCCCGTCCGGGAGGACTCGATCACCAGGGAGTCCATGATCGAGGGGAGGCACGACTGGTGGAGGGCCTGGCGCACTCCGGCGACGTGGGCGTCCACGGCGGAGAGCGCGCCGCCGATGATGACGGCGCGGGGGTTGAGGAAGGACACGATGTGGGCGAGGGACTCGCCCAGGAGGATGCCGGCGGAGCGTATGGCCGTGGCCACTTCGGGTATTCCGTCGCGGGCGGCGTTGAGCAGGGAGGCGTTGGAGTCGAAGGAGACGCCGGAGGCGGCCAGGTCCGCGCGGATGGCGTCTGCGGAGGCGATGGTCTCCAGGCATCCGACGTTGCCGCATTTGCAGGGCCGCGAGGCGGCGGCGGGGACGGGGATGTGGGAGATGTCGCCGGCCAGTCCGTCGGCGCCCTCCACTGGGGAGCCGTCGATGAGGAGGGCGCCCCCGATGGCGCTGCCGGCTTTGACGTAGATGAGGGGGTTGGCGCCGTCGGCTCCGGCGCCCTCCCTCCTGCGGTAGACGAGTTCGCCCATGGCCCCCGCCCGGGCGTCGTTCTCGATGGAGGCCGCCATGCCCGTCTCCTGGCGGATGAGTCCGGCGAAGTCGACGCCGTCCCAGCCGGGCATGCGCGCGGGCCTGATGACCCGTGAGCGGGGGGCGTCGACGGGGCCGGGCACGGCGACGGCGATGCGGGTGGCGGTGCGGCCGTGGGCCTCCTCCAGGCGGGTGATGGCGTCGCGCAGGGCGGTCAGGACGCGGCGCGGCCCGTCGGCGATGTTGATGGGGGTGCTGGTGGGCTCGGTGATCCCGGTGTCCGGGTCGGTGAGCGCCAGGAGCGCGTGGTGGGCGCCGAGTTCGATGAGGGCGCCCACTCCCCCGGCGTCGGCGGGGGCGAGCATGCGGGCACGGCGCCCTCCGGTGGAGACGGACTCCTCGGTCTCGTTGATGGCTCCGGAGTCGACGAGGCGGGAGACGGCCGCGGAGATGGTGGAGGCCGCCAGTCCGGTGCGCTTGACGATGTCTGCGCGGGTGCGCGCCTGGCCCGAGCCTATGAGCGCGATGATCGCGTCCTCGACGCTTTGAGCGGCCATGGCCCCTCCTCACCTGGGTTCTTGGACCTCTTCAACATACGGCATTCACCTATGAACGCGGAACCATTATTACGCATCATCCGGAATTTGGGGCTTGTTTCGCCAAACTCGACGTTACATGACCGTAATATTCTCGATTTTTCGTCATTTCTGCACGAACTGTGCGCGAGATGTCCTAATATTGGACCGTCTGAGGGGCCTCCCCCTCGGAGCCCACCCGATCAATGTTGATGTGGAGTAGTCATGAACCCCAGAAAGAAGCGGCTGGTCAGCGGGGCCCTGGCCCTCGCGATGACCGCCGCGCTCGGCTTGACCGCCTGCGGCGGCGGGAACCGGGCCGCCACCTCGGAAACCGGGAAGAACGAGGTCACCATGGCCTCGCGCACCCCGAACTGGATCTTCCCCGTCTCCGCCAAGGGCTACACCCAGGGCGAGAACGGGAACTTCATCCAAGCGATGTACCGCCCCCTCTTCGCCTACAAGTCGACCTCCGACACCCCCTACAGGATCAACCTCCCCAAGTCCCTGGGCACCGTGCCCGAGGTGTCCGAGGACGGCCTCACCTACACCATCGCCCTGCGCCAGGACGCCAAGTGGTCCGACGGGACGCCCGTGACCACGCGCGACATCGAGTTCTGGTGGAACCTGGTCACCAACAACAAGGAGGAGTGGGCCTCCTACAAGAAGGACTTCTTCCCCGACGGCGCCACCCTGGACATCAAGGACGAGCACACCTTCTCCATCACCACCGAGGAGAAGTTCGCCCCCGACTGGTTCATCGACAACCAGATCAACAAGGTGGCGCTGCTGCCCCAGCACGCCTGGGACAAGGACTCGGCCGACGCCGCCGTGAGCGACATGGACCGCACCCCCGAGGGCGCCCAGAAGGTCTTCGCCTTCCTCACCGCCGAGGCCAAGAACCTGTCCACCTACGCCACCAACCCCCTGTGGCAGACCGTGAACGGCCCGTGGAAGCTCTCCACCTTCACGCCCGACCAGGGCCTGGAGCTGGTCCCCAACGAGAACTACTGGGGCGAGGACAAGCCCAAGATCGACAAGCTCATCTACAAGGCGTTCACCGGTGACGACGCCGAGTTCAACACGGTGCGCTCGGGCGGCATCGACTTCGGCTACATCCCCGCCGCCCAGTACGGCCAGAAGAGCGCCGTCGAGGCCAAGGGGTACACGGTCTTCCTGTGGCCCGGCAACTCCATCACCTACCTCGCCCTGAACTTCGCCCCCCAGGCCTCCGGCTCGAAGTTCATCAACCAGAAGTACATCCGCCAGGCCATGCAGCAGCTCATCGACCAGAAGACCCTGTCCGACAAGGTCTGGAACGGCACGGCCTCGCCCACCTGCGGGCCCGTCCCCATGTCCCCTGAGAAGGTCGGCACGATGGAGGGCTGCGCCTACCAGTTCGACCCCGCGGCCGCCCAGAAGCTCCTGGAGGACCACGGCTGGAAGATCGTCCCCGACGGCGCCTCCACCTGCGAGAACCCGGGCACCGGGGACAACCAGTGCGGCGAGGGCATCGAGGCCGGGGACTCCATGAACTTCAAGCTCAACTCCCGGTCCGGTTTCGCCTCGACCCACCAGATGTTCGAGGAGGTCATCTCCCAGTTCCGCAAGCTCGGCATCGGCATCGACATGCAGGAGCTGCCCGACTCCGTGGGCGCCTCGCAGGTGTGCGACGACGAGACCCCCTGCACGTGGGACCTGTCGTTCTTCGGATCCCAGACCTCGTGGGGCTACCCGATCTACGCCTCCGGCGAGCGCCTCTTCGCCACCAAGGCGCCCGTCAACCTGGGCCAGTACTCATCCGAGAAGGCCGACGAGCTGATCACCGCCTCGACGAAGTCGTCCGACGCGAACGCCCTGGCCGAGTACAACGACTACCTGGCCGAGGACCTGCCGGTCCTGTGGATGCCCAACCCCTACTACCAGATCACGGCCGTCAAGAGCGGCCTCGACCTCGGGGACATCGACGCCACGGGCGACACCTGGCCCGAGGACTGGTCCTGGAAGCAGCAGTGACCCTCCCACCACCCCGGATCATGAAGGAAGGGCGGGCCCGCCGGGGACCCACTGCCCCTGACGGGCCCGCCCAGCCCACACCTCGGAGCCCGCAATGCTGAAATACCTCCTCAAACGGTTGGGCCAGGCGGTCGTCGTCGTCTTCCTGGTCACCATCGTCACCTTCGCACTCCTCCAGTCGCAGCCCGGCGGCGCGGCCCGGGCGGCGCTGGGCAAGGACGCCACCCAGGAGCAGCTCGACGCCTTCGACCACGAGAACGGCTACGACCGGCCCATCGTCGAGCAGTACGTCACCTACATCGGCAAGATCGCGCACGGCGACTTCGGCTACTTGTACCAGCACAACCAGTCCGTCAAGACGCTCCTGGCCGTGCGCCTGCCCCGCACGGTCTTCCTCTCCCTGCTCTCCACCGTCCTCGCCCTGCTCATCGCCGTGCCGCTCGGCGTGTTCCAAGCGGTCAAGCGCAACAAGGCCCCCGACTACGTCATCACCATCGGCTGCCTGCTGGCCTACTCGACGCCGATCTTCTTCGCGGGCCTGCTCCTCATCGTCCTGTTCTCGCAGGTGTGGCCGATCCTGCCGGGCGAGGCCCCCCAGGGCCAGGACCTCGCCGTCATGTGGGAGCAGTGGGACCACCTGGTCCTGCCCGTGTGCGCCCTGTCGATCGGCACCATCGCCGCCTACGCCCGCTACGTGCGCTCCTCCATGGTGGACAACCTCAACGAGCAGTACGTGCGTACCGCCCGCGCCAAGGGCCTGTCCGAGGTGCGCGTCGTCTTCGTCCACACGCTGCGCAACGCGATGTTCCCCGTCATCACGATGATCGGCCTGTACATACCCGCGATGTTCTGCGGCGCCCTGGTCATCGAGACCCTCTTCAACTTCAACGGCATGGGCTACCTCTACTGGCAGGCCACCGGCCGGCGCGACTACCCGATCCTGCTGGGCGTCACCCTGATCGTCGCCCTCGCCACGGTCGTCGGCGCCCTGCTGGCGGACTTCCTCTACGCCGCAGCCGACCCACGTATCCGATTGGCAGGTCGCAGCAAATGAGCGCAGTACCCGCACAGGCCCCCGCGGGGGCGCTCCCCCGGCAGCGCGCCAAACGCGCCTCCACGAAGCTCCAGGGCCTCCAGGTGTTCATGGAGAACAGGCTGGCCGTCTTCGGAGTGGTCCTCCTGGCGCTGCTCGTCCTCTTCTCCTTCGCCGGCCCCCTGCTGTGGCGCACCGACCAGATCCACACGGACCTGATGAACTCGGTGCTCCCCCCGTCCGCCGAGCACCCCCTGGGCACCGACAAAGTCGGCTACGACCAGCTGGGGCGCCTCATGGAGGGCGGCAAGACCTCGATCGTCGTCGGCATCTTCGCCGGCACCTTCGCCACGGCCATCGGCACCGCCTACGGGGCGATCGCCGGGTTCGTGGGCGGCTGGGTCGACGCGCTCATGATGCGCGTCGTGGACTCGATGATGTCGATCCCCGTCCTCTTCCTGTTCATGCTCATCGCCACGATGATCCCCCCGACGGTCCCCGTCCTCATCGCGATCATGGCGGCCCTGTCCTGGCTGGGCACGTCCCGCCTGATCCGCGGCGAGGCGCTGTCCCTGCGCACCCGAGAGTACGTGATGGCGATGCGCGGCATGGGCGGGTCGATGCCCCGCGCGATCCGCACCCACATCGTGCGCAACACGATCGGCACGGTCATCGTCAACGCCACCTTCCAGGTCGCCGACGCCATCCTCTACGTGGCCTACCTGTCCTTCCTGGGCCTGGGCGCTCCCCCGCCGGCCACGGACTGGGGCGCGATGCTCTCCAACGGCCAGTCCGACGTGTACTCGGGCAACTGGTGGCTGATCTTCCCGCCCGGCATCGCGATCATCCTGCTGGTCCTGTCGTTCAATTTCATCGGGGACGGCCTTCGCGACGCCTTCGAAGTCCGCCTGCGCAAGAGGTGACCATGTCCACTCCAACTCCGCTCCTAGAAATCAAGGACCTGCACACCGACATCGAGATCCGCTCCGGCGTGGTCCGGGCGCTGTCGGGCGTCGACCTGGTCGTCAACGCCGGGGAGACCCTGGGCGTCGTGGGCGAGTCCGGCTCCGGCAAGACCATGACGGCCCTGTCGCTGATGGGCCTGCTGCCCCAGGGCGGGCGCGTGTCCTCGGGGTCGATGCTCCTGGAGGGCGAGGACCTCACAGCGATGCCCCCCGCGTCGGTGCGCAAACTGCGCGGCACGAAGGTCGGCATGATCTTCCAGGACCCGCTCACCAGCCTGAACCCGACCATGAAGATCGGGCTGCAGGTGTGCGAGCCGTTGCGCGTGCACGAGAAGATGCCGAAGAAGGAGGCACTGGCCCGCGCCGTCGAGATCCTCAAGCGCGTGGGGATGCCCCGCCCCGAGTCGGTCATCAACTCCTACCCGCACCAGCTGTCGGGCGGCATGCGCCAGCGCGTCATGATCGCCATGGCGCTGGTGTGCCAGCCGCGCATCCTCATCGCCGACGAGCCGACCACGGCCCTGGACGTGACGACGCAGATGCAGATCCTCGACCTCATCGACGAGCTGCGCGACGAGTACCAGATGGGCGTCATCCTCATCACCCACGACCTGGGCGTGGTCGCCGGGCACACCGACCGCGTGTCCGTGATGTACGCGGGGCGCATCGTGGAGACGGCCCCCACGAGGACCCTGTTCACCGAGCCCCGCCACCGGTACACGAGCTCGCTGATGGCAGCCCTGCCCGAGCGGGCCCTGGCCGAGCGCACCAGGCTGTTCTCGATCCCCGGCGCCCCGCCCTCGTTGACGGACCTGCCGGTCGGCTGCCGTTTCGCGGCGCGCTGCCTGTGGGCCACGGACCAGTGCCGCGCGGCCTACCCCGGCCTCGGCGGCGAGGGCGCGCACACCTACGCGTGCTTCCACCCGGTCCTCGAGGGCGACGAGTCCCCTGCGGCCCTCCAGGCCAGGCTCGACGCCGAGCGCGCGGCCGACGAGGCGGGGGCCGGCTCCACTGACCGGGCCGGGGCGGGCGGCGCGCAGGGCGCCAGTGCCGGGAACGCCTCCCCTGTCAAAGCCAGCGGTGCGCAGGGCCCAGCCGCCCCATCGACAGGGCCCGCGCCCCGCAGGGCCCTGCTCGATGTCAAGGAGGCGTCCCGCGAGTACGAGTCGGCCGGGTCGGGCTTCTTCAAGCGCGACAAGGGCGTCGTCTCCGCCGTCGACCGCGTCTCCATCACGGTCCGCAAGGGCGAGACCTACGGCCTCGTGGGCGAGTCGGGCTGCGGCAAGTCCACCGTGGGACGCCTCATCGCGGGCCTCGAGCCGCCCTCGGGCGGGGCCATCGAACTGGACGGGCGCGACCTGGCCACGCTGAAGGGCCGCGACGCCGTCAGGATCCACCGGGATGTCCAGATGATGTTCCAGGACTCCTACGCCGCCATGGACCCGCGCATGCGCATCGACCAGATCCTGGCCGAGCCCATGAGCATCCAGAGGACGGGCGACGCCCAGCAGATCGCCGAGCGCATCATGGAGATCCTGGAGCAGGTGGGCTTGACCGAGGAGATCCTGGACCGCTACCCGCACGAGTTCTCGGGCGGCCAGCTCCAGCGCATCGGCTTCGCCCGCTCGCTCACCCTGGCGCCCGACCTCATCGTCGCCGACGAGCCCGTGTCCGCCCTGGACGTGTCCGTCCAGGCGCAGGTCCTCAACCTCATGAAGGACCTGCAGGAGGAGCTGGGCCTGTCCTACCTGTTCATCAGCCACGACCTGGCCGTCGTGCAGTACATGGCCGACCGGATCGGCGTCATGTACCTGGGCAGGATCGTGGAGGAGGGGCCCGCAGAGGAGGTCGTGGCGAACCCGAAGCACCCGTACACGAAGGCGCTCATCGACTCCATCCCCGTGCCCGACCCGGCCTTCGAGCACGCCGACGACGCCATCAAGCTCACGGGCGAGCCGCCCAGCGCCATCAACCCGCCCGAGGGCTGCCGGTTCCGGCCCCGCTGCCCCTTCGCCACCGACGAGTGCCTGGCCCAGCCCCCGCTGTCCGGCGGCGGGCACCGCGTGGCCTGCCACCACCCGCTCGCGTGGGCGGCGGCCGGGGCAGTGGCCGAGGAGGCACCGGTCGGCTAGCGCCCGCGCCAGCTGCTCCCCCATCGGGGTAGGCAACGACTCATTGGGGTAGGCAATTTGCCTACCCCAATGGGCGGTTTCCTGCCCCAATGCCGATCTCCCCGCCCCAATACGGGGGTCGCACGCGCGGGCGCACTGCGGCCCGCCCAACGCGAGCCGCTCTTGCAGTGGAACCTCCGCCCGTACGGCGATGTCCCACACAAAAGCGGTGGCCTTCCCGTATTGACACGAATCGATTCAGTTCGTCTTCGTGTTTTTCAGGTTCAGTTCGTCTTCGTATTCTTCAGGTGGGGGCCGATGTAACCGATGTAGACCTTGTGTGTCTTCACGGTGTCCGCGTAGTAGTACATGCGTGGAGCGTTCTGATCACGATGGGTCGGCGCAAAGTGCGCTCTCATAAATATTTCACCGTTCGGATCCACAGAAGCGGGGACGGGAAACGTGCGCTCTTTGCAGCGATCCGGGTTCGACTTTGTCGTTTCTGATTCGTCGGGGCGATGGCGCCGCTGCGAACACGTGCGGTACTCCCCCCGGCTTTCAGCCAGGTACTTGTGGACGTCACCGTCTTTGAAGTCACCTGCCTTGCGCGCTCTCATGTAGTCCATGAGTACCAGGACGTAGCGCCATAACTCCTTCGCGTAGTGCGCGTTCGAGTCGATCTCGTCGATTTTCAACGCGCCATCGACGACCCCCTTCTCGTTTGAGATCGTGACATACTCGCGCACTTCGTCGAAGCCGTCCCCATCCTTACCGGTCAAACGGTCATAGATCTCCGCAACGCACCGAGGATCGCTCGAGATAACGCTATCTTGCCAGAATGCCGAATGGACATCTTCACCCTGATGTTCGAGTTGCCACGTCAACCTGCGGACCCGGTCGCTCAACTCTTTACGCTCCTGCTGCTCCTCTTCGAGATACTGGGTGAGGACGTCGTACCGCCTCTGCTGGTCCTTCGCTTCCGCCTTGGCCGCGTCAGCCGCTTCGATTTGCTCGTAAGCGAGGTTCGTCAACCGATCATTGTCGAGCACCAGCATTTCCTTGTCGCGAATGGCACTCTTTGCGGCCTGCTCGATTGCGGCGACCATCTTGTCGGCGCTCTCGATAGCGGCTGCAAGGGCCTCCATAGAGTGGATTGCTGTCACGTCGACGAATCGTTCAATGAAGTGTCGAAGAGGCCTGTACCACACACTGTGCCCAGCCGTTTGCCGCATCGTTCCCGTCCCCTGTGCCGGTCCCCTGGGACCGGGCTCGGCGACGATGGAATTGCTAGTTTGTCTGGTGCTCGAAACCTCCTTGTGCGTCTTGCGGACGGTCGCGCCCACGGATGCGGCCGCATCGAATACGTGGGCGGGGACGATGGGGACGGTGACTCTTCGTTTTTCGAGGACTGTTGCTGCGCGCTGGAGTTCGGAATCAACGGCACTTTCCCAGAAACCCAGTCTAGGCAAGGTGGAAATCACTCGTGCGAGACGTTCTGAGAACTGTTTCGTTTCGGCGTTCAATTCGCGAGCAAGTGTCATCGAGGTAAGGATTCTGTGACGTGCCGCATCGACGGAGTCTTCTCGCGCGACTTTCGGGCAGTAGGTCCGCAGGCAGGCCGGCGGAACGGCAAGGGATCCCATACTGGTGTTGAATGCGGTGTATGCGTCGCCTTCGAGGACGAAGAATGAGGCGCAGCCCAGAGCTTCAGGCATGAGCGACTTGATGGCTTCCCGCCACCGATGGCATTCGCAGTGGCTCGGCCCCAGCGGTGCGGCGACAACGATGGAGACCGTGCGCTGCTGATTGTCAATGTAATCGATCAACTGCTCAGCATCGTCGCGGGTACGGCAGACTTCAGGCACGAGGCCCACGGGAACACCCCGGTCATGAGCGTTCACCGCTTCGAGCAGTAACGTCGTCAGTTTTGGAGGTTTTGCGACCAGTTCATCGCCCGCGTTGCCGATGCCCCGCGTCTCGATCCACAGCACATCCCGGAAATCCGACTCCTTTGTCGCATGGATCGCATACAGTCGCGTCGTCCACCGTCCGGTTTTGGGGCGTTCGGTGAGTTCGAGCAGTTGACGAGAGTAATGATGGTCGATGCTGGACTCCTGGAGAATCGTCAGGGAAGCGGAGTCAGTTAGCCGGTACAGGCCCTCGGCCGCCCAGTCGATTGTCCGCAGAGAACGCCCTGCGTACTTTCTCCGAAGCCACAGCCGGAACTGTTCGCGTGCGACATCAAGGGCGTTGCGTCCACCATCGATCTCCAAGATCGTCCTGTATCCGCCGTTCATCGGCTAATCGCCTTTCCCGCTTCCATGCGAAATTCACTGGTAACCATTCTAGGGTCCGTTCTACAAATAGTTGGGCGCCACGACCAGAGCGCGCTCGCAGTCGGAGCGGAGCATCATCTCCTTGAGGTAGAGGCCCGCCATGATCGTCTTGCCCGCGCCGGGATCGTCCGCCAGAAGGAAACGCAGCGGCACCTGCGGCAGCATCTGCTCGTACACGGCGCGGATCTGATGGGGCAGCGGCTCGATCTCGGAGGAGGACACCGCAGCCATCGGGTCGTACAGGGCCGCGTATTTGATGCGCAGCGCCTCCGCGGCCAGCATGAAGTCGCGCGGGTCCGCGTCGTAGGGGGCGGTGCCGTCGTCACCGCGCTCCACCCGGACCGAGCGGAGGTCTTCGGCGGCCGCCATACGGGCGTCGATACTGCCGGACTGCTCGCGGTAGACGACCTCGACTGCCTTTCCGCCGACCGGGTTGACCGCGAGCACCTCGACCGCGTCGGCGCCGACGAGGCGGACCAGCCTCATGCCCGCCTTGAGGTCGCCCGGGCCCACCGGTTCCTCCCGAGTGTTCCCCACGACAGTCCCTTCAGCAGCGGTTAACAGATGTTCCGCAATCATACACCGGGGGCGCGGCCACAGGGCCGGAAAAGGGCGGATACTCCGGACTCGTTGACGGGCCTATCCAAGGCACTCCCCACCGCTCTCCCGGATTACGCACACAACGTCCTGAATTACGCAACACGCCTGCGCACACAAGGGCGGAATCAAGCCGATGTGTGCGGT
>ERZ772971.1902-NODE-1902-length-11836-cov-8.404804_pt1 | contig 11836 bp, 10 predicted proteins | sample MGYA00511943_ERZ772971 | MGnify/ENA primary metagenome ERZ772971 (study PRJEB29015, sample SAMEA2737929) | human oral metagenome | biome: human oral; feature: human-associated habitat; material: dental | place: China | collected 2144 ... | reverse complement strand
TGCTTTCTAAGAAAATGCAGGTCTTTTTCCGTCGCTATCAAGTCAGTCGCATCCTCCGTGCGGCAAATGCGTACAAGCTTCGCGGCGTCCCTGTCCTTAGCATCTTCCTGCTGGTTTTCCGCATGGTGTTCCAGCAGCGTTCCGTCTACACGCAGATGCATCTCCAGCGCACCGCCATGCCTTTCGGCAAGGATACGTTCTACCGCTTCATGAACTCTTGCCGAATCCACTGGCGCAGGTTCACGACAGAGCTTGCCGCCGCCATCATTCATGCCACGCTCGCTCCCCTGACTCAGGCGGATCGCATCAACGTGCTCATCCTCGACGATTCCATCTACCATCGCGCCCGTTCCAAGAAGGTGGAGCTTCTCGCCCGTCTCTACGACCACGCCAAGAAGGAGTTCTCCTATGGCTTCCGCATGCTCACGCTCTGCTGGTCGGATGGCAATACGCTTCTGCCCGTCAGCCATACGCTGCTCTCTACTGTTGTCGCAAAAACTACGAAAATGTGCATAAAGGGGTATTTTCATTGGTATAAAGTCAGTGTTTTCAAGGTCTGTGGAACGTTTTTAATGTGCGAAGTTTGAGTTTTTATGCGACTAAAGCGGCGGGAGGCAGGATAAAAGTATCCTTTTCACGAATTATGCGCATGGAATGATGGCGACATCATCCACTGAAGAAAGTAAAGGAAACGCTGATAATAGGAGAATCGACTTTAGGAAACGCTGATAAAATGAAGTCGCCCAGATTTGCGCAGATGCGCTGTATCTATCGAGGAGACAAACCGGAGGCGTAGCGGTGCTACGTCGAGGATTTGTCGACGACGAGAGGACAGTGCAGATGCGTGAAGATGGGTGGCTGAATTTATCAGTGGTTCCTTTACTGCAATAAGAAAGGGTGAGAAAACGTGCAAGAAGCAGCCATCGTTATTTCCGTTGTTGCTTTGTGTATTTCCGTCGCTGCGTTCATCAAAGCGGCAAAGAAATAACTGTTTCCTTATGCGCCATACTTTGCATGAAAGCGCGAACGGCGACAGGGATTTTTCCTGCGGAGGATGATATGGAGCCAAAAATCATAGAGGAGATCGAGCAGTATCTTAAAACGCATTTTTTTGATTTAGATGGATTGCGTAAGGCGGGCTGGAAGTTTTCTTATAGTGCGCCGGGCTCAGGACGTCTCGGACAGCTGCGCAAAAAGCTGGATAAGATTCTCGCACGTTTCGAGGATTCGTTCGCACAGCGGCTCATGAAACTGATTCGTGAAAAGGGCAGGGATGAGGTCGAAGTCTACAAGAAAGCGCAGCTCGATCGGCGCCTGTTTTCCAAGCTCCGGCGGGATGCGCGTTATACGCCGAGCAAGCGGCATATCTTGGCGCTCGTCATGGCGCTCGAGCTGGATATGAAGGAGGCGGAGGATCTCCTGCGCCGCGCCGGCTACGCGCTATTTTGAAGGGCTGGAGGAGATCGATGACGACAAAGACTATGTGTTTTGTTTGCAGCATCGACGGTTGGAGGAGGTGGAGCAACGCTTGCCGAATGGCGTTCGCTCCGTATGCGGTTGCGAGATCTGCGGCCTGTCCAGACATGAGGATTTTGACTTGTCGCCGGGGCAGCCGGAAACGCTCTATATTCCGTTCCGCTGGCGCCTGTTCCAGCGCACGCCGGATGGGCCTTTGAATGTTGCGGCGGATGTGGCGGAGATTCATTACGAGTGCGACGGGGTGCGCCTGCGCTGGCATAATTTTTCCCTTTCCGCATGGGTCGCACGGCGACGTTGGGAGTTCACACGGCTTCTCGTCGACGGGAAATGGCAGCCGTGGGCAACGTGCACGGCTGTCCGCATTCCGTCGGAAATCGTCGGCTTGGTGCTCGAAGCTCTGGAGGAAGGCGTCTATCGCCGCTATGGCATTCGTCCGAGCATCCTCAGCAATATGACAGGCGCAAAGATGCTTACGGCATACATAGAGCGCCCGTTCGACATCCATATCGTCTACCTCAAAGGCTTCCTGGCGGAGGCTGTGGAAGATTTTGACGAAATGTTTCCTTATGAAGAGACGAATCCCTACCCGATTCTTTGCAACTGCCTTGGAATACGGCCGCCGAAGAGCGTGCGAAGAGCCTATACCTACAATCCCTATGCCGTCATTTGGTACATGCTGCTGCGTCAACTGGGTTTGCAAGATGTCTCGCTCATGCAGCCGTTTTTGGAGCTGGAGTACGAATTTGCCGGCATGTCGATCGATGAATTTTATTTCGAGCCAAAGACGCAGCGTGTGGAGCGGCGCGAGGAAGAGGAGCGCTGCTTGTGGCACGCGCTGGAACGTCACGCGCGTTGGCTGTGCGGGCAAAAGGGGGAGAAGGCGCTTGCCGAATTCCTTTCGCGATATTATGTGTGGGGAGGAGTAACGCAACGGCACGGAGAGATCCTTTTGAACTTTCAGCGATACGGCGCACAGCTGAGTGAGGCGGTCAAGCAGCTCCTGCTCTCTGAGGGGATGACGAAGTATGTGCGTGACGCGATTTCTTGGGAAGTCGAGGCGATCCTATCGGGAGATGAGCCGCAGAGGATTCTCTACAGGCCGGAGATCCTGCGCTATGAATGTTGTGTCAATGGCTATGATTTCCGTCTCATCCACCATACGGATGAGCTCGCGCCCATCGGCATTGCTTTGCATAATTGCCTTGCGAGCTATCGCGATTATGTGATAGAGAAGGAATCCATCATCATTGCTGTACGCCAAGGTGAGCGATATCTGGCATGCATCGAGGTGGGGCAGAGTGGCTGCATCGTGCAGGCGTTGGGGAAATGTAATCAGCGTCTGAGAGGAAGAGTTCTGGCGATTTGCCGCGCCTGGGCGCGGTATGTGGGACTCTCTGTCGACGTTGACCATCTGGACGTGTTGGACGGAGATGAGGAAGCGACGAATTTCATGGAAGACATTGTCATGACGCCGCTTCCCTACCGGCGTGCGATGGAAGAGGTGGCGCTGGAAGAGCTGGAAACGCTGCCAGAGGAGGAGATCGAGGAGGGGTATTATTGCCTGCTCGGCGAATATCTGGCGCGATCTGTGCGCTGCGCTGTCGCAGCACCGCCATGGATGCGGTTCAGGGGTGAAATGGAGTATCTCATGTACGTCTTTCCGCGTGGCGAACGGCTCTATCGGGCAGCTCTCAGCGGCTCGGTTGAAGCGGCGCGCGTTCTGGGGCTGCTCTATCAGCGCGGACGGCCGATACCCTGCGATGTAGAGCGTGCGCGCTACTGGCTCTCGTGGGCGGCAGAGCGCGGTGATGACGAAGCGGCGCTGGTGGCGGAGCGTCTGCAGGGTGCAATCGCATCGGGCAGCATGGAGCGGGATCTGGCGATTCTGCGGGGAATAGAGCGACTGCACCGTCGCTTTCCGATGAAGCGAGGTGTGGCATGATGGATACGAGCGAATGTTGTTACTGCATGAAGCAAATGTGATGTCGGACGCGGACAGCGAGGAGGGAGCAGAATGAACAGAAAGAAGAAATGGTATCTCATAGACCGTCCGGATGAGAGTGCAAAGTACCTGCAAGGCTGGGCGATAGCCGGTAGACATCTCCAAGCACTGTTCAATCAATACAACCAAAAACTTTCGAATCCTTATACGGGATTTTGTTGGTTGCGAACGCAGATTACGAGCCCGACATTTGACTCTATGAATTTTAGATTCAAGAACAATGTGTTCTCCGTGCAGGTTGATTTTGGCATCGATAAAAATACAAGGCGTGGTGCTTTTGTATCTGAGAAAAGAAAGGATTTGCAGGTGAGAATTTGTGAGAATAATGATATGATTCCCTGCCTGTTCCGTATTTTCGGTGATGATATGACACCTATGGAAAGCGGCTGGAATTTGCGGCATACCAAGACCGGTGAGAAGATTGTTCCACTGGACATATCCGATGATTCTTTTAAACGTGTGTCCAGATGGGAATTGCTCCATTGGGGCATAGCGATCGTCATGGATAATCTCCGAAAGAAGGGATATAAATTTCTTTCGTTCACGGATGCACCGGATGTCATGCCTCAACTATGGTTCGAAGATCATAGCGGGAATAAATGTTGGGTTCAAGTTATCGTGAATAAACCAATGTCTATAGCAAATTTTTCGGAAACTTTTCCGGAGGAGCATATGGGATATCTGGCAGGGGTTACAATTTCGCCTGTTGAAGGCGAAGATGTTTTATATCGGTCACATCCGGCTGAAATAGAATATAAAGGGTTGAAGAAGATTTGTTAAAGTGTCTGGCGCGCACGCCGAGAGGGGCGGCTCTTTTGTATTCACAAACCCATACACATTTCATAAGTTTTGCGAGGTGTATGAAATCCTTTAGCTTCTGTTTAGCTGTGGGAGGTATACTAAGCACATCTAAAGAAAAGAGGCGCATGCAAAATGGATTATTGCGCGCCTGACCCTGTCTCGATTTCCCGTGGATGCCTCTGCTCATCCAGGCTCCGACGGATTTTTCCTTTTCGTCGGGGCACACTTTCGGCTCGTTTGCGGCAGCTGCTGCTATTTTTTGCGGCGTGTCTCGCCGCTGGGGTGTTGCCGTACTCGGGCTTGCGGCAGGAATAGGTCTTTCCCGCATTTATCCCTTTGTCCATTATCTGAGCGATGTGCTGGCCGGAGCGCTCCTCGGCATCGTCTTCGGTGCTTTGGCGTAGCGTATCTCGGGTAAGGTCTTCGCCTCTTTGCCGCCCTCTCTGCGCGTTGGACATCGGTTCGGGGAAATTCCTGTACCTGTTGAGGAGCCTCGCTCATGAAGCCGATGAGGTGCGGCTCGGATTCGAGGTGCGCAAATTCCGCCCGCATTCGTCTATCACTGCAGGCTGTGAGATATTGGGGTAATGAACGGAATAGCAAAAAGCCGCCAGGGAAATATCGGCGGCTTTTTCACATATACAAAATATCCTAAAGGAGCGTCTAGAAGAGGTCAGCGTGTGAGCCTGTGCGGGAAGCGGTCAGGATGAGCTTTCCCTTATCGATGGCATAGACGAGCAGACAGTCGGGAGCGACATGACATTCGCGAAACCCAATGTAATTTTACCAACGAGAGCGTGATCGCGGTGTTTTTCGGACAAAGGTTCTTCAGCGCAGAGTGTTTGCAGGACAGTATCAAGCTCTTGAATATTCGCTCCACGCTTTCGCAGACGTTTCAAATCCTTGCGAAATTGCGTGGTGGTTACGAGTTCAAGCATCATCGTCCTCCGCATCCAAATCTTTTAAGAGTGCAGACAGGGAGTGATAGCGTTTCGCTTCGATTTTTCCGTCCATGATGTCACGCGCTTCCTGCATGGCGATGAGTGTTTCCTTGTTGTATCGTGGCTGTTTCGGACGGAAGGGAAAGCCGCCCTCCATGATGGAAGCGTACAGAAAGATGTTGATGGCATCGGTGATGGATATGCCGAAGCTGGAAAAGACATCCTCGGCTTGGGCTTTCACAGCAGGCTCAATGCGCATGTTGATGGTGGCAGTCTTAGTCATAATAGATCCCTCCTTTCGCTCATTGTAATGCGAAAGTGAAGCAAATGCAAGCTGACTTTTGCTTCTTCCCCGTGGGGGATAAAATCTTCCAAACTACTTCATTGTTGGCGGATAAGCAACCTTATAGTGGTTAAAATGACGATGACAAAAGAAAGACGGATACGCTTCGCTTTTATGATTTAGCCGAGGCGTATCCGTCCATACAAACAGCCTATTGAAACCGCTGTGTACCGAATGGTACGTACGGCGGTGTGAGAGGACGGCGGCTAATCACCGTCTGCTACTCGATTGTGGAAAGGCTTTATGCGTAATACATGCTCGCGTTGATGGAGGCGGCGAGATCGAGCTTGTCCTTGAGCTTGAGCTTCTTCGGCTCGTTCTCGTAGTAGGTGATGCGGCGCTTGATGAACTGCGTGTCGATATTGCCCGTGCGGAAGTAGCTGTCTTCAAGAATTTTCTGGTGCAGGGCGATCGTCGTCTTGACGCCTTCGATGCGAAATTCGCTCAGGGCGCGTTCCATGATCTTGATGGCGTCACCGCGCGTTCTGCCGTGCACGATGACCTTGGCGATGAGGGAATCGTACCACGGTTCGATCGTCAGTCCCGTCGTCACGCCGCTGTCGAAGCGCACGCGCGGACCGCTCGGCTCGTGCATGAAGGTGATGAGGCCGGGGGACGGCAGGAAGTTGTTGTCGGGATCTTCGGCGTTGATGCGGCACTCGATGGCGTGGCCACGGATCTTGATGTTCTTCTGCATGAGCCCGAGGGGCTCGCCGTCGGCAATCTGGATCTGGCGGCGCACGATGTCGACGCCCGTGACGGCTTCCGTGATGGCGTGCTCGACCTGGACGCGCGGGTTGATCTCCATGAAGTAGAACTTGTTGTCGGCGAGGTCGAGCAGGAACTCGACGGTGCCGGCATTCGAGTAGTGGACGCTTTTCGCCGCCTTGATGGCGAGGCGGCCGATCTCGCGGCGCATCTCTTCCGTCAGGGCGACGGAAGGCGACTCTTCGAGGAGCTTCTGATTGCGGCGCTGCAGCGAGCATTCGCGCTCGCCGAGGAAGAGCACCGTGCCGTAGTTGTCGGCGAGGATCTGCGCTTCGATGTGACGCGAATGCTCGATATAGTGCTCGAAGTAGTGGACGACCTTCTTGAGATCGACGAGCTGCAGGATGTTCTTGAGATCCTCTTCGGAATGCGCGACGAACATGCCTTTGCCGCCGCCGCCCGATACGGGCTTCAAGATGACGGGGTAGCCGACTTCCTCGGCAGCCTTCAAGGCCATCTCGTTGTTTTCGAGAGGTGCGCTGCCCTTTGACATCGGTATGCCGGACGGCGCCATGGCGGCGCGCGCCGCATCCTTGTCGCCGACGAGGCGCAAGGTCTCGGGCATGGGACCGATCCAGACGATGCCCGCCTTCGTGACCATCTCGGCGAAGTCGGCGTCTTCGGACAGGAAGCCGTAGCCCGGATGGATGGCTTCGGACTTCGTCTGAATGGCTGCCTCAAGGACGGCCTCCTTGTTGAGGTAGCTTTCCGCCGCATCGGCGGGGCCGACGCGGTAGGTGAGGTCGGCGAGCTGGACGTGCAGGGCGTTCTTGTCGGCGTCGGAGTAGATGGCGACCGCCTCGACGCCGAGCTCTTGACAGGCGCGGATGACGCGGACGGCGATTTCGCCGCGATTGGCGATGAGGATTCTCTTGAACATGATGCAGCCTCCTGATTCGTATTATCCTTTGAGTCCCGAGCCTGTCAGCGGCACGACGACGCGATAGTTGTCGGGCTTTGCCTTGCCGAAGATCTGCATGGCTCCGGCGAGAGCAGCGGCGCTTGTCGTTTCCACATAGATGCCGCGGCGTCCGAGCATCTCCTTGCACCGTATGATGTCCTCGTCGTCGACGATGAGGACGTCGCCGCCGCTGTTCGTGACGGCGGCAAGCATGTCGTTCAGACGCTTGGGCGTTTCGATGCGGATCGAATCGGCGATCGTCTCCGTCTTCGGACTTGCCGGTATCTTGTTGAACGCCTCGTAGAGCGGTGCGCAGTTCTTGCTCTGCACGGGCACGAGGCGCGGCAGGCGGCCGATCTCGATGAAGCCGTAGTAAAGCCCTAAGAGCATCGTGCCGTTGCCGACGGGCAGGAAGATGTACTCGGGCACACTCTCGCCGAGCTGTTCGTAAATCTCGTATGCCATCGCCTTCATGCCCTCGAAGAAGAGCGGATTGTAGACATGCGAAGCATAGTAGGCGTCGCCGAGGTTTTCCTTGACCGCTTGGCACGCGCCCATGCGGCCGCCGTCAGTTTTGACGATCTTCGCGCCGTAGGCGGCAATCTGACGCAGCTTGTCAGGCGACGTCTCCTTCGGCACGTAGACCGTGCAGTCGATGCCCGCCGCCGCTGCGTGCGCGGCGATGGAGGCGCCGGCGTTGCCAGCCGAATCAAGCGCAATCTTCTCGATGCCGACGTGGTGGATCTCATTGATCAGCGTGTAAGCGCCGCGATCCTTGAAGGAGCCGGTCGGCAGAAGGTTCTCCGTCTTCAGCAGATACTCGATGCCGTCAATCTTGATGCTCAAAAGCTCGGTGTGCATGTGTCCGATCGTGACCTCATGCACAGTCTCTTCGTTGGCCGCCTTGTTCAGATGGAACATGCCGCCGCATTCGCAGCGATAGTTCATCGAGCTGATGGGATATTTTTTTTTGCACTTTTCGCAGTAAAAATACACGGAGCATCCCGCCTTTCGTCATAACATACGATTTTTCTGCGCAGTATCTTGTCGTCATGGATATATTCGCTTTTTCCCGCGCATTTCCTTTTCCTTTGTAAATTTTCCTGTATTTCAATCAGAAATTTTAAGCGAAAAATAAGGACAGCTTTTTGTTTCTCCAGAGAAAATATGGTTGGCAAAGGAGAAGAAATGATGTATGATAGCATATGAGAGGTTTTTATGATTTTTATCTTTTTGCTGTAGGGACAGCTTTTTTGATATAAGGAGAACGAGGAGGGGCGGCCCTCTTTTTCTTTTTCGCCGGCCGCGCAAACGGCTTTCTTAGGAGAGGATTATGACAAATAAGATTTATGCGCTGGTCGGGCCGCACGCTTCGGGCAAGACGGTGCTGATCGGCAAGCTCATGCAGATGGGGATACATTACATTCCTTTGTATACGACGCGGAAGCCCGGAAAGATCGATTCCGATACGAGATTTTACCGCTTTGTCGGCAAGGCGGAATTCTTCAAGCAGGAATTCATTGTGCACGTCACATATAAGGGCGACTATTATGGCGTCTTAAAAAAAGACGTTCTTTCGGCGTTGCAGGAGCATAAGATCAGCCTTGTGATGTTGGAGGCGAATGGCGTCAAGCAGCTCGCGCGCCTTTTGAAAGAGAATTTCGAGACGATCTTCCTCATGGTCGACTATGTGACGCTCGTCGAGCGCATGATTCGTCTCGGACATAAGAACAGTGAAATAAAGTATCATTTGGAATATGCGGAAAACAACAGTGAGTTTGACAACTGGAAGGACGCCACGCATGTCGTGAAGATCCGAAATGTGGCGAATCCGGGAACGGCGTTCGATCAGATCTTGGCAATCATGGGATTGATGCGTCTCCTGCCGCCGGAAAAGCTCAAGGAATGCGTGCAATAAAGGGGCAGCCTGCAAGGGCTGCTTCTTTATTTTACAGAGAAATTTAGTCGACGGAAAATATTTCAAGATTTTTCAAAATATTATTGACAACTTATAGGAGATGTTTTATAATAAGGATGCAGATGAAAGGAGGCATCCCTTGCGAAGACGTTTGCAGAAAGAGGAGAAACTTTAGTATGCAGGCCAGCAGAAATAGCAGAAAAGCTCAAGGTAAGCCGAAGGTTCAGGCATGAGGCGCATCGTGGAGGAGGAAGAGCGTATTCCGAGACCATGGTGAACAAGCTCACGGAGAGAATCCAAAGGGCGGCAAGCCGCTGCAGTATGGCGGCAGGAAGCGGAACGAATGTTCATGAAGGGTTGAGGGGCGCTTGCGGAACTGATGTAAGGCAAGACGCAAGTGCCGAAGAATCCACGGATGCAAGAATCCGTGCGTCGAGGCGGAAGCTCGTGCAGCTGCGAAGGACAATGCATGAGTTTGACGCAGAAGAAGGGCAGTTCCGATCAATTCCGAGTCCGAGTAGAAGAATCATGCGCAGGAAAAGCAGGGCGCATAATGCCGATACCGCTTGACTGCTGAAAAAGAGCGCCAGAGAGTGCATCTCCATGCGGCAGGGCAAAGGCTTCATGGCTTCGGTGAAACTTGGGAAATCTGCGGGGGTCGACTTTCAAACAAAAGGGGCTGCCGCATAAGTCGTGTCTGACTTATGCGGCAGCCCCGCTTCTTGTTTCTGCAGCAGTTTGCAAAATCGGCTGACGGGAGATTGTACGCGCGGACGGCTGCATCGTGGAGACGGTGCGTCGCCTTTGCCTGAGTTCAGTCGTTCGAGCTGCACTTTTGGCTCGGCCTGCCGGGTCGTTATGGTTTGAGCGCTCAGTGTCCGCTTTTCTTGAACCTGCCGCCGACGATGTCGTGGACGGCGTTGATCGTTACGAAGGCGCTTTCGTCGATGCTGAGGACGGTTTCCTTGAGTTTGTTGACTTCGAGGCGCGTGACGACGGAGTAGAGAACCTTTTTTTCCTCGCCCGTGTAGCCGCCTTCGCCGTAGAGGAGGGTGACGCCGCGTCCCAATCGCTCGGCGAGGGCAACATTGATTTTGTCCGGTTCGTTCGTGACGATCATGACGGCGTAGGATTCGTCAAGCCCTTGCACGACGACGTCGATCATCTTGGCGATGACGAAGTAGGCGACGAGCGAGTACATCGCCTTGTCCCAGCCGAAGAGAAGACCGGCGCCTGAAAGGATGAAAAGGTTGATGAACATGACGACTTCGCCGACGGAGAACACGGATTTCTTGTCGAGGATGATGGCGACGATTTCCGTGCCGTCGAGCGAGCCGCCCGAGCGAATGATGAGACCGACGCCGAGACCGACGATGATGCCGCCGAAGATGGCGGCGAGGAAAAAATCCTGCGTGACGGTCGGGAACGGTGCGAAGTAGGCCGACCATAGAGAGAGGAGGGCGATGGCGGTCAAGGTGGCGAGGGCGAAGGCTTTGCCAATCTGCTTGTAGCCGAGGTAGAGGAACGGGAGGTTGAAGAGGATGAGAAAGACGCCCAGAGGCTGCTCTGTGATGGCATGAGCCATGATGGAGAGGCCGACGACACCGCCGTCGATGATGTTGTTTGGGATGAGGAAGATCTCAAGGCCGACGGCCGTGATGACGGCGCCGATGAAGATCGTCACATATTTTTGCATCAGGGAGAGCAGGCGCTTCTTGCGGCTTTTCTTTTCTTTTTCCATAGGGCGCTCCTTTCTTGTGGCTTGTATACTTTCTCATTATACGGAAAAAATAGGAGACGTGCAAATTTTTATTTGACAACGAATGTTTCCTGTGATAGAATCACTTATGTTGATTGCGAGAGCGGTCGGCTTGTGACTCAGTAGCTCAGTTGGATCAGAGTATTTGACTACGAATCAAAGGGTCGGGGGTTCGAGTCCCTCCTGGGTCACCATTTTGAAGTTTTGCGCTGGCAGTGGCCGGCGCTTTTTTTGTGTGCAAGAGCGCTCGTCGTTCAAAATGCTTTATTAAGCGACTTCATTTTAGCAGCGTTTCCTTAAAATTATGAAGATGCTTCATTTTCTGCTTTAAAAATGAAGGGGATTCATGTATAATAGGCAAGGAGAGTTGGAGTGTGCAGGAGACTCCTTGAGCGAGGAGGATTTGTATGGAAGAAGATAAGATCAGCCGCCGCGAGATGAAGAAGATTCAGTCGCGCAAGGCGATTCTCGATTCGGCGGCAAGCCTGTTTCAGAGTCGCGGGCTGGAAGATGTTGCGATTGCGGATATCATGAGCGGGGCGGATCTTGGCATCGGTACGTTTTACAATTACTTTGACTCCAAGGACGATGTCTTGATGGAACTTCTGGGGCGCATCATGAAGGAACTGGGAGAAAGGGTGCGCGTCCTGTCCGAGGAGCGTAGGCCCGTGACGGAAATCCTGCGCGAGCTGCTTCTGGCCGCCGCCAGACTTCTTGGGCAGAATCGTTATGTGTTGCCGCTTTTCCTGCGTGCTGCACAGCAGGCGACCTTGCTGAAGCGCTCGGAGGCGAGCGTTTCAGCGCCGCCTTTCACGGTGCTTTTCACGCGCTTGGTTGAGGAAGGCCAAGCGAAGGGCGAGTTCCGCCATGACATCCCGACGGCGATCATCTCGGAGCTTTTCCATTCGCTGTTTCAGGCGGCGG
>ERZ772971.1900-NODE-1900-length-11848-cov-4.292462_pt1 | contig 11848 bp, 5 predicted proteins | sample MGYA00511943_ERZ772971 | MGnify/ENA primary metagenome ERZ772971 (study PRJEB29015, sample SAMEA2737929) | human oral metagenome | biome: human oral; feature: human-associated habitat; material: dental | place: China | collected 2144 ... | reverse complement strand
GCTACGACGCCGTTTATAAGGCCAGGCACTACGCCGCGCAAGCTCTAAAAAACGGCGTTACGCACTCGAATTTAGATCTAAATTTGCAAATTTTACTCGAAAACGCGCTAAAAAATACGGCAACCTCGCTAAAATCAAAAGACGCATACAACGCCGCGGGGATAATCATCGATAACAAAAATATGAGCGTAGCGGCATACGTGGGCTCGCACGACTGGCACGCTCCGCAGGGACAAAACGACGGCGTAACGATGAGCAGAAACGTGGGCTCGACGCTAAAGCCGTTTATATTTTCGCTAGGACTCGACGAGGGTTTCATCACGCCAAAAAGCCAGATGATAGATACAGAAATTTTCCTCGGAGAGTACGTGCCCAAAAACTACGACAGCAGGTTTTTTGGTATCATCTCAGCAACCGAGGCGCTAGCGCTTAGCCTAAATATCCCGGCCGTTAGCCTAAACAACAAACTAGGAGAAAATTCGCTCTATGAGCTGCTTTCTAGCGTGCATTTGGTGAGCAATTCAAAGGAATTTTACGCCGATAGTATCGCGCTTGGAAGTGCGGAAATGAGCTTGCTAAGCTTAGCCCACCTCTACACGATCTACGCAAACGGCGGCGAGCTAAAACCGCTAGAGGTTGCCGGCAAGACGGTACTAGGCTACGGACGGCTAATCAGCCCGCAAAGCGCGTATCTAACCTCAAAGATGCTCTCCTCCGCCTCCCGCAGTTACCTTGGCGTCGCGTGGCAATACGCAAAAGACACGCCTCAAATCGCCTTTAAAACCGGCACCAGCTACGGCTCGCGCGATATCTATACGATCGGCGTAAATAACGACTACACTGTCGCGGTGTGGTTTGGTAACTTTAACGGCAAAAAGACGCAAAATTTAAGCGGATTTAGCGACGCGTCTCGCACGGTTTTTGACGTCTTTAAGCTACTGGCTCAAAAGCAAAAACTGTCTTTCATGAGCACGCCAGGCGGCATTGAGTCCAAAAAAACCTGCCTTGACGCGTTTAAATTTAAAGAGTGCAGAGACAAGGAGGACGACTGGCAGATAGAGGGCGTTGCGCCAAAGGATATCTGCGAGAGTATCAGGGGCGATGAAGTAGGATTTTTACTAAAAAACGGCGCGATTACTCAAGAAGATATCAAAGAAAGTCCTTGTTACTATAAATTTAAAAGCTATAAACCTCTCGTTGCAACGCCGTCAAATAATCAAATTCTGCTGAGCGATGAGAATTTAACCAAAGTTATGCTAAAATGTTACGCGTATATCGGCGATGAGATATATCTCAAGATCGACGAAAACGAGTGGAAAAAAGTAAACAACGCGAGCGAAAATACCTTAAATTTAACGCAAGGCAAACACAAGCTCGGGTGTCTGGACGAAAATTCGAATTTAAGCGAAATCAATATCGAAATAAGGAGGTTTTAATGCGTTTAAAGCTAGTCGGCTTAAGCCTAAGCTGCATCTTGGCAGCAAATTTAAGCGCCTTTACGCTTGACGGTTCAAGCAGGGCGTTAGACGACGGCTCGGTAAGCATTGGCGTCAAGTATGCCCAAAACGAACAGTCTCTCATCGGCAAGGTCACGCACAAAAAAATAATCGAGTGCGCGCCCGAGATAACGGGAGCCTTTGAGTATGGATCAGACTCGATTTTCTTTTACCCTAAAAAGCCTCTTGCAAAAGGCGTAAGCTACTCGTGCAAAAAAGGCGATAGTAAGGTTAAATTTTACGGCGGAGATTTCGTGCTATCAAATATGATCGAGTACTCCGGAGATACCTTTTTAGCGGTGTTTAATGACGAGGTTAGCGAGGATGAGTTTGCCGCGAATTTTAAAATTTACGACAAGCAAAATTTAGCCAAACAAAACATCAAATATAAAATCGTAGCCAAAACGCCTAAAAGCTTTCAGATAAAGTTACTTGAAAGCGGCGACAATTTAGTATTTTCGGTTTCTAAAAACCTCAAAAATACTTCGGGTATAAATTTGGCCGATAGTTTTGAAGTCGTGCAAAAAGTCTCAAATCCCGATGAAAATTTCGTCGATAAGCCAAAAGCCAAGACTATGTTTTTAAACGAAGTCGAAGGCATTAGCCTAGATAACGGCAAACTAGCGGCTAGACTCTATCTTAAAGATTGGATAGATTCTGATAATATTAAAAAATTTATCAAGGTCGAGGGCGTAAATAGCTTTGAAGTTGGCGAAATGGAGTACACTAGCCACCAAGACGCCGACGGCGAGTATTACTACTACTATATCGACATCACCAGTAAAGACTTCAAACCGCAGACAACCTACAAAATCACCTTCTATAAGGGCTTTGGCGACGACTACTCGATGCTACGAGAAAACTCCACCTTTAACGTCGCTTTTGGCGATCTAAAGCCGTTTTTGGAGTTTACCGATAGCGGCACGTATATGTCTAACCTGGGCGAGATCGGCATAAAAAGCGTAAACACAAACACCGCTAAAGTCGTCGTCGAAAAGCTAAAAGAGCAAAATTTAAGATACTTTTTAAATTTTACCGAGACTCCTTTGGATAACTACGCCGAGGAAGTAGCTAGCAAAAACTACGAGATCGGCGGCGCTCAAAACGAAATGCAAAAAAGCAAGATCAAGCTTGACTTTGCCGAGGGCGGCGACGGAGTTTATCTAGTCACGATCTACTACGACAAAGACAAAAGCGTACAAAAAGCGGTCTATCTAACCGATATCGGCCTAAGCATGAAGGTTTCAAAAGACGAGGTGTTTTTATTTGCCAACCGCTTGAGTAAAAACGAAGTGGTCGCAAACGCGGACGTCAAAATTTACTCCACTAAAAACAATCTCATCGCAAGCGGCATCACAAACGACGAAGGCGTATTTAAATTTAATAAAAAAGACATCGGCAAGGACGTCTCAAGCGCAGTTTTAACGCTAGGTAAAGAGCAAAGCTTCATCGCCCTATCGCAAAACAAACGCCTAAACGAGGAGTCAAATTTAGACGCCAAAGATAGAAGCGAAACGTATAGCGCGTATTTGCACTTTGCTAGCAACATCATCCGCCCGCAGGAAAACATAAAAGGCGAGATCATCATCAAAAACGCGCTGTTTAAGAGCCTCTCAAACATGCCCGTTAAGCTAAAAATCAGAGATCCGCAAAATAAAGTGATCCTAAATAAAGGCGTAAACACCACCGAGCTTGGCGTGATAAATTTCGACGAGCCGGTAAACTCGGGACTAACCGGAACGTTTAAATTTGAAGTGATCTTTGCAAATAAAATCATCGATAGCTACGACTTTTCAGTCGAGTCCTTTACTCCGCAACGCATCAAAAACGAAGTTAAGCTAGATAAGCAAATTTACGCTCTAGACGATCTAATAGACGTAAAACTGCAAAGCAACTACCTTTTTGGCGGAGCGGCGGCTAATTTAGAAGGCGACGTGGCGTTAAATTTATATCAACAAGATTACAAAAACGATAAATTTAAAGAGTATAAATTTAGCAACGGCGAATACGCCGCAAACGGCCTAGATCAGTTTACTAAACCAGTCACTCTAGACAACGAGGGCAAAGGTGCGACTGCGTTTAAGCTACAAAACAAAGGCAAAATCGCAAGCATTTTAAAAGGCACCGCGGTATTTACCATTAACGATGACGGCAAAAATGTAAGCGCTAGCAACGACTTTAGCGTATATCCTTTTGACGTTATGGTCGGCGTCAGAGCAAACGACACCTACATCGACGCAAACTCCAAACTAACGCTAAATTTCGTAAGCGTCGATCCGCTTAAAGACGAGGAGCTAAAAGATAGACAAAAAGCCGTCGAGATCAAAAAAGCCATCTGGGAATACAACTACGACAAAGAAGGCTATCTAAAATGGAACAAACGCTACGAAAAGGTCTTTAGCGATACTCTTAGCGGTAACGAATTCGTTTATGATTTCAATCAAAGCGGCGACTTCATAGTCGTGGTTTCCGATATCCTAAGCGGCCACTCGGCAAATTTAGATATCTACGTTAGCGGCTGGGACTACGGCGGCACGTTGCAACCGACAAAAGAGCTAGCTAAAGCTAAAATCAAGCTAAATCAAAAAGTCTATAAAAAAGGCGACTCGCTAAACGTAGACGTTAGCTCTGTGCTAAAAAGCGGCATCGGCATCATCACGGTCGAGTCAGAAAACGTCAAAAAGTATAAAGTCGTAAATATAGAAAACAACGTAGCAAACGCCAAATTTGACCTTGACTTCGATTTTGAGGGACTTTATGTAACTGCATCCATCATGCGCGTAGCCGATAACGATGTCTTGCCGTTTAGAACCTACGATAAAGTCTATGCAAAAGCGGATAAATCATACCGAGCGACAAACGTCAGCATCGAAGCGCCAAAAGTCGTGAAGTCAAACTCCAAATTTAAAACTACCGTAAAAACCGAGCCAAATGCGGAAGTTACGTTATTTGCAGTTGATGAAGGCGTGCTACAAGTAACAAATCAAAAGCTAAAGAGCCCGCTTGACTTTTTTGACAAAATTTTAAACGACGGCGTGCTTGACTACGACATCTACGCAAATTTGAGCGGATTTAAAAAAGACGGTAAAGTACTAAGCTTCGGCGGCGACGCGGCGGCTGCCCTTATGGAGATGAGAATGGCAAAATTTGCTAGCCCGGTCGATAAGAAAAACGTCAAAACCTACATCAAAATGCAAACCGCAAAAGCGGGCGCGGACGGCGTAGCGAACTTTGACGTAGAGGTGCCTAGCGACTTTAACTCCGAGATAAATTTGGCCGTACTTAGCGTCATCGGCGATAAGCTCGGCTTTAGCGTAAATGCCGTCAAGGTAAAAGACGACATCATCCTAAAACCGACGCAAACTGCGTATTTGATCCAAGGCGACCAGGTAAACTACACACTAAGAGTGATCAACACCACTAAAGAGCCAAAAACCGTCGCCCTAAGCATAGATACGAACCTAAACGCACAGCTAGCAGTTGACAGCATCGAGCTAAAACCTAACGAAAACGCGAAATTAAATTTCGTCATCGATGCTAACGCTACGGGTAAATCATATATAAATTTCACCGCAAACGACGGTAAAAACGGCTATACGTACTCGCAAAAGCTTGACGTCATCCACGCCTATCCGCTTAGTACCTACGCTAAAAATTTCCAGGCTACCGTGGAAAAGACATTTAAGCTTGACGAGGAGTTTAAACGCATCAGGATCGACGCTTCAAGCTCTATCAAAGGCGTACTAAGCGCAAATAGCGACAAGCTCGTAAATTACCCTTACGGATGCTCCGAGCAACGCTCAAGTAAGCTTTTTGAGCTAAATTTCCTAGTGCTTGGCGGAGACGATTCTAAAGAAGCCAAGGCAAAAGAAGCCGATAGAAAAAGATTCGTCGAAGCAGGCTTGCAAGACGTCATCAATATGCAAAAAACAGACGGCAGCATCGGCTACTGGGATCAGCTAAGCTACACGAACAACTTTGCTTCGATCTACGCTATCGATATGCTATTTACGCTTGAAAAATCAGGCTTTGCGCTAGATAGCCACGTAAAAAGTAAAGCGATCGACTGGCTAAAGGCATTTGGCAGCAACGATAACTTCCAAGCCCTTTACGCAGCCTACGTCCTAAGCACGCAAAAGAAACTCGATAGATCAAAGCTAAACGCTCTATACGATCAAAAGAGATACCAAAACAGCGCGCTTGACGGATACTTGATGGCAGCGATCCTCAAAAACGAGGGACTAAATAAAGAGAGCGAAAAAGTGCTAAAAGGACTAAACAAATCGACCTTTGACCGCGAAAAAGAGCTAGCAGATAACTTTGGCTCAGAGATCAGAAACAAGGCCTTTATGTTACTTTTGCACGCCAATCACTTTGAGAAAAACGCATTTAGCGACGAGCTAGCAGACTACCTGATCGCTCGCGTAGATAAGCTGCATTCGACACAGGAGCGCGCATTTACGCTAAGAGCGCTAAGAGCCTATATCAAAGACGTCTCAAGCGAGAACAAATTTAAGCTTATCGCCGACGGACACGATCTAAATTTCGACGGTCGCGGAGCTATCAACATCGCTCCTAAAAAGCCTGAGATTACTATCGTACCTGAAAACGGCGCAGCCGTGTATCTAGGCGTTAGCGCGTCAGGCTACAAAAAGCTAGACGTAAATCACAAATTTGACAAGAAAGGGCTTGATATCTATAGAACCTTCGTCGGCAAAGACGGCAAAGAGATCGATATCAACGCGCTTAAGGTAAACGACGTCATCTACTCGAAGCTTTCTCTTAAAACGAATGAGTTTATCAGAAACGGCGTGATAAACGAAACGATCAGCCCTTGCCTTGAGGTGGTAAACGAAAACATCGTACCAAACGTAAGAACTGAAGCTACGAAAAACTCTTTAACTCTCGAGCATCAAAACATCGAGGACGACAGAGTTTTGAGCTTTTATAGTTTGAGTGCCAGCAAGGATGCGCACGTGCTTTATACGCCTCTTCGCGTCGTCATGAGCGGTAAGTGCATGCTACCTGCGGTCATCACGGAAAACATGTACGACGAGAGCATGAGCGACTACGATCTATCTCAGCACGAATTTATCGTCAAATGATCCTTTGCGAAGCGGTTTTTTAGCCGCTTCGCTTTCTTTGCCTATTCTTAAAAACAACCTATTTTAAACATACTATTAGCAAATTTGTAGTAAAATCCGACATTTTTTAAACAATTATTAAGGATAAAATATGGCGGAATTTTACGACGCAAAAGAAGTAGAAGATAAATTTTATAAAATTTGGGAAGAACGCGGATATTTCGAGATAGACGCGAACAAAAACATCCGCAAAGACGGCCGTAAATTTTGCATCATGATGCCGCCTCCAAACGTAACGGGCTCGCTTCACATCGGGCATGCGCTAACCTTTACCCTGCAAGACATAATGACGCGCTACAAAAGAATGGACGGCTACAAAACGCTGTGGCAGCCGGGCCTTGATCATGCAGGTATCGCCACGCAAAACGTCGTTGAAAAGCAACTGCTAAATCAAGGTATCAAAAAAGAAGAGCTCGGACGCGAAAATTTCGTCCAAAAAGTCTGGGAATGGAAAGAAAAAAGCGGCGGTATGATCGTGCATCAGATGCGCAAACTAGGCATCTCGCCTGCATGGTCGCGCCAAAGATTTACGATGGATGAAGGGCTAAGAAAAGCGGTCAAAAAAGCCTTCGTAAATCTCTACGAAAAAGGGCTCATCGTACGCGAAAACTATATGATAAACTGGTGCACGCATGACGGCGCGCTCAGCGACATCGAGGTTGAGCATAAGGAAAACAAAGGCAAGCTTTATCATTTGAGATATTATTTTGCCGATAAGCCAAGCAAATTTGTCGTTGTGGCAACGACAAGGCCAGAGACCTACTTCGGCGATACCGCCGTAATGGTAAATCCCGCAGACGAGCGCTATAAAAATTTGATCGGCAAAAAAGTCGTCCTGCCGATAATCGGTCGCGAGATCGAGATCATCGCCGACGAGCACGTCGATATGGAGTTTGGAACGGGTCTTGTTAAGGTCACCCCGGCGCACGACACTAACGACTACGAGGTCGGCAAAAGGCACGATCTAAAATTTATAACCGTTTTTGACGAAAAAGGCATACTAAACGAGCAGTGCGCGCAGTTTAAGGGGCTTGAGCGACTAGAGGCTAGAGACGCTATCGTCGCGGAGCTAGAAAAGCTCGGAAACGTCGAGAAGATCGAAGACTACGAAAACCAAGTCGGCTACTGCTACCGCTGCAAAAACGTCGTCGAGCCATACATCTCAAAGCAGTGGTTCGTCAAAAAACAGATCGCGGACGACGCGATCGCAAAGGTCGGCGAAGGCTTAGCTAAATTTTACCCGGCTCACTGGATAAACAGCTTTAACGCCTGGATGCGCGAGCTTCGCGACTGGTGTATCTCGCGCCAGCTATGGTGGGGGCATCAGATCCCGGTATTTTACTGTGACGCGTGCGGACACGAGTGGGCGGACGAAGGCGATCCGACGCAGTGTCCAAAATGCAAAAGCGCAAATTTCCATCAAGACCCGGACGTCCTTGATACCTGGTTTAGCTCGGGACTTTGGCCGTTTAGCACGCTTGGCTGGGGCAACGGCGAGGAGCTAAAAAACGAGAAATGGTTTGACGGCGATTTGGCCGAATTTTACCCGAACAACCTGCTAATCACCGGCTTTGATATTTTGTTTTTCTGGGTGGCTAGGATGATGTTTCAGGGCGAAAACGCGCTTGGCAAGCTGCCGTTTGACGATATCTACCTGCACGCTTTAGTTAAAGACGAGCAAGGCAGAAAGATGAGCAAGAGCCTAGGCAACGTCATCGACCCGCTCGTTAGTATCGAGGAGTACAGCGCCGACGTCTTGCGATTTACGCTTGCGCTACTTGCCGTGCAGGGACGCGATATAAAGCTAAGCGACGAAAAGATGAAGCTCGTGCGAAATTTTACAAACAAGCTTTACAACGCAAGCAAATATCTGCTGCTAAACGAGTCTAAATTTGCAAATTTAAGCGACGCGAAAATCGAAACAAAGCTTGGTAAATACATGCTAAGCCGCTTTAACGAGTGCGTGCGCGAAGTGCGAGAGAACATCGACGCCTACCGCTTTAACGACGCGGCAAATGCGATTTATAAATTTTTATGGGACGAGTTTTGCGACTGGGGCATCGAGCTTAGCAAAGCCGATAAAGGCAGCGTAAGGGAGCTTGGAGCGATATTTAAAGAGGCTATGAGACTGCTCAGCCCATTTATGCCGTTTATCTCCGAATACCTTTTCCACGAGCTTAGCGGCTCAAATTTAGAAAACGCAAGCTCGATTATGGTGGAAGAGTATCCGCAAGCTAACGAGCGCGACTTGCAGATAGAAAAGACCTTTGAGCTAGTAATCGAGGCGATAGTAGCTATCCGCCGCGCAAAGGCGACCATCGAGCAAGGCAACTCAAAGATCCCAAAAGCTTTCATCAAGCTAAACGGAAACGAAAATTTGACCGAGGCGACAAACTATATCGCGCTGCTAGCCAAATGCGAACAGATCGAGTTTTGCGACGCTAAAATCGAAAACGCCGCGCGCGACGTGAGCGAAAATTTAGAAGTCTTCGTGCCGCTTGAAGGCGTGGACATGAGTGCGGTGATCATGCGACTGCGGTCGCAAAAAACCAAACTAGAAAAAGAGATAGCAAAGCTCTCAAGTATGCTAAATAACGAGAAATTCGTGGCCTCCGCCCCGCAAGCCGTGGTCGAAGCCAACCGCGAAGGACTGCAAAGCGCGCAGGAAAAATTCGCCAAAGTATGCGACGAGCTAAAGGCGTTCGGCGAGTAGTCCGCTCGTTTGAACCTAAATTTTAAATCAAGGAGAAAAAATGAAAGGTAGCATCGGTGGATTTACTTTAGGCACGGTCATAGCCGTCGCACTATCATGGGGAGCTAATAAAAGCATATTGTGGGCGATAATTCACGGATTTTTAAGTTGGATATATGTGATTTATTATTTGCTGATGAAGTGAAACTTTGTCACTAGTTAAATTTAAAGGATAAAAATGAGTCAAAAGATAAAAATAGCGGTTTTGGGATATGGAAATTTAGGTCGCGGCGTGGAGCTTGCCGCTCGAAATAGTAAGGATTTAGAGCTAACAGCCGTTTTTAGCCGTAGGAATCCAAGCGAAGTAAAAACATGCGGCGCGCCGGTGTTTAGCGCGGATGAAATTTTATCGCACAAGGGCAAATTTGACGTTTTGGTGCTTTGCGGCGGTAGCGCGACGGATCTGCCGACGCAGACGCCCGAGTTTGCGCAGAGCTTTAACGTCGTCGATAGCTTCGATACGCACGCGAAAATCCCTGAGCACTTCGCTGCCGTAGACGCCGCAGCCAAAGCGGGCGGAAATGTAGGCATCATCGCCGTAGGCTGGGATCCGGGTCTGTTTTCGCTAAATAGACTATTTGGCGAGAGCGTGCTAGAAAACGGCAGCAGTTATACATTTTGGGGCAAAGGCGTAAGCCAAGGTCACTCAGACGCCATCCGCAGGATCGAGGGCGTTGTGGACGCGCGCCAATACACCGTGCCGATAGAAAGCGCCTTGGAGCGAGTTCGCGCGGGCGAAAATCCAAAGCTTTCAACGCGCGAAAAGCACCTGCGCGAGTGCTACGTAGTGGTGCAGGACGGCGTAGATAAAGCGCGCATCGAGCGCGAGATAAAAACGATGCCAAACTACTTCGCCGACTACGACACGAGCGTGCATTTCGTAGATCTTGCGACGCTTAAAAAAGAGCACGGCGGCATCCCTCACGGAGGATTCGTCCTGCGAAGCGGAGCGACGGGCGAGCGCGGCGAAAATAAACATCTGATCGAGTTTTCGCTAAAGCTTGATTCAAATCCCGAATTTACCGCAAGCGTGCTCGTAGCCTACGCCCGCGCGGCGTATAGGCTGGCTAAAAAAGGCGAAAGCGGTGCGTTTAGCGTATTTGACATCGCCCCTGCGCTTCTTTCGCCAAAGAGCGCCGATGAGCTAAGGCGCGAAATTTTATAAATTTATGCGGTTTTAAAAACAAGGAAAATTAGTGATAAAAATAGAAAATTTAAAGAAATTTTACGGGGCGACGCAGATCATAGATGGCGTCAGCCTAAACGTAGAAAAAGGCGAAATTTTCGCCATCGTAGGCCACAGCGGCGCGGGTAAATCCACCCTGCTTCGCTGCATAAACGGCCTAGAGGACTATCAAGGCGGCAGCCTAAAGGTATTTGACAAAGAAATCTCGGCGCTAAAAGATAAAGAGCTAAGAGAGCTTAGGCGAGATGTTGGGATGATATTTCAGCACTTTGCGCTGATGGCTAGAAAAACGGCGTTTGAAAACGTCGCAACCCCGCTTAAATTTTGGGGCTACTCAGACGGCGAAATCAAAAAAAGAGTGAGCGAGCTACTAGAACTCGTAGGTCTTGCAAACAAAGCCGCAAGCTACCCGGGCGAGCTAAGCGGCGGACAAAAACAGCGCGTCGCTATCGCCCGCGCACTTGCGCTGAGTCCTAAAATTTTGCTCTCCGACGAAGCGACCTCTGCGCTTGATCCAAATACGACAAATTCTATACTCGAGCTTTTAAAGCAGATCAATCAAACGCTAAACATCAGCGTCGTTTTGGTTACGCACGAGATGGAGGTCGTAAAAAGCATCGCGCGCCGCGCAGTGCTGCTAGAAAGCGGCAAGATAATCGGCAGCGGCACGATCGAGGAGCTATTTTTAAAACCCGACGAAAAGATGAAAGAATTCCTCGGCGAGGATGAAATTTTGCCGAGCGAGGGCGTAAATATCAGGCTCTTTTTCCCAAAAGAAGTCGCTCAAAACAGCGTCATCACGCATATGGCGCGCACGCTAAACATCGACTTTAACATCGTCTGGGGCAAGCTTGAAAAGCTAAACGAAAACGTGCTAGGCTCGCTCGTCATCAACGTCGATCCTAAAGACGAAGCGCGCGTGACCGAGTATATCAAGCAAAGCGGCGTATTATGGGAGGTGGCGTGATGTTTGGCATAGATTTTTCTAAATTTCCCGACGTTTTCGAGCGCATTTTGCTTCCGGCCATCGGTGAGACGCTTTATATGAGCGTGGTTTCGACGCTTTTAGCGTTTCTCATAGGCCTAGTGCCCGCTATCTTGCTCGTTCTTTCCGCGCAAGACGGTCTGAAGCCAAACAAACCGCTATTTATCGCGCTTGACATCACGGTAAATACGCTAAGAAGCTTTCCGTTTATCATCCTCATCATCGTGCTTTTCCCGCTCACGCGCCTGATCGTAGGCACCAGCATCGGCACCAGCGCGGCTATAG
>ERZ772971.1894-NODE-1894-length-11869-cov-3.024547_pt1 | contig 11869 bp, 12 predicted proteins | sample MGYA00511943_ERZ772971 | MGnify/ENA primary metagenome ERZ772971 (study PRJEB29015, sample SAMEA2737929) | human oral metagenome | biome: human oral; feature: human-associated habitat; material: dental | place: China | collected 2144 ... | reverse complement strand
CCAGACTTGCGAACCTAAAAACTGTTCCTTGTATAGTAAAAGAAAATCTCTCTGAAGAACAAGCCTATACCTATGTGATTGAAACCAACCTTATGCAGCGTTCTTTCTCCGATTTGTTGCCAACCGAAAAAGCTCTTGTCCTTAAAGTGCGATATGAAAAAATAGCAAGTCAGGGCAAGAGGAACGATTTACAAAAAGAGATAAACAATTTAGATCGGGGTATTATAGAAAAGGAAAGCAAAGCGGAAGATAAAACAGACAGCAGAAAAAATATAGGTAAGGAATACAATTTATCCGGAGCATCCATTGCAAGATATTTAAGATTAAATGAATTGTCTGATTCTTGGAAACAAGATGTTGATAACGAAAAAATAGGACTGACAATGGCAGTAGATTTATCCTATCTTCCAAAAGAGATACAGGATTATCTGTATCAGCAGTGTGAAGAATTGGAATTAACCTTAAAATCAAGCGATACTAAAGCACTCCATTTGATGAACAGACAAGAAGAGCTGAATCAAGAGATGATTACAACATACTTGATGAACTTGAAAAAACCGAAGATGAAAGAGTATCAGAATATCAAGTTATCTCAGAGTATTTATCAAAAATTCTTTCAAGATAAAGCGAAAGAAGAAGCAGAAGGGATTATAGAAAAAGCACTGGAAATTTACTTTAAAGAGTATCTCCGTTAGCAGAAAGACAAAATTATAAATTTAAGGTATAATATAAGGTGCTAAAAGGGTAAAAAAAAGCTTATTTAACAGGATAATATATAAAAGAGGTTAGATGTAATGGATGAAATAAAACTATATGAAAATAAAGAAATACGCTCCGTTTGGGATGAAGAAAAAGAAGAATGGTATTTTTCAGTAGTCGATGTAGTTGGAGTCTTGTCAGAAAGTAAAAATCCAACAGATTATCTCAAGAAGATGAGAAAACGTGATGAACAGTTAGCTTTCTACATAGGGACAAATTGTCCCCAGGTAGAAATGAAATCATCAAGTGGCAAAAAAAGAAAAATATTGGCGGGAAATATGAAAGATATTTTCCGTATTATTCAGTCCATTCCATCCCCAAAGGCAGAGCCTTTCAAATTATGGCTTGCGGAAGTAGGAAAAGAGCGAATTGATGAAATTGTTGATCCGGAACTGACGATTGACAGAGCCTTAGAAACATATTTGAAGAAGGGCTATTCAAGAGAGTGGATAAATCAAAGATTACAAGCTATTCAAGTAAGAAAGGAACTTACGGATGCTTGGGAGGATCATGGCATAGAAAAAGGAATTGAATATGCAATCCTTACCGATGAAATCACTAAAGCATGGTCCGGAATGACAACAAGAGGATACAAAAATTTAAAAGGACTGAAAAAGGAGAATTTAAGGGATAATATGACTACCCTTGAAGTAGTTCTCAATATGCTTGCAGAAGCCACGACAACAGAACTTACAAAAACTACCAACCCACAAGGTTTGGCAGAAAACAGGAAAGTTGCAAAAAGAGGAGGCAGTATAGCGGGCAATGCAAGAAAGGAAATTGAGAAAGAAACCAGAAAACCGGTTATCACTTCCAAAAATGCAGTAGATATGTCAAAACTTATAGAAGATGTTGTAAAAGACCCTATAATAGAAAATACAAATTCTGAAGATAAAAAAGAGTAAAGATAACAACTAAAATTAAGATATTTTCAAAGAGATAGCAAAGAAGTTATCTCTTTTTTTGTTGCTAAAACAAATAAAAATACAGGAAGGAGGAAGTTATGAATATTAAATTTAGCTATTACTATGGAAAAGAAGCAGATCAATACTCCTTCTTTAAAATACCTAAAATTTTATATACAGACAGCATTTTTAAAACATTAAGTAGCGATGCAAAAGTTCTGTATGCTATTTTGCTCGATAGAATGAGCTTATCTATGAAAAATGGGTGGTTAGATGAAGAAAATAAAGTATTCATCATATTTACCATAGATGAAATAGAAGAAACTATGAATATAGGCAGAAACAAGGCAATCAATATTATGAAAGAAATACAAGATTTCGGACTGATAGAAAAGAAAAGAAGAGGGCTTGGAAAACCGAACATAATCTATGTCAAAAGTTTTCTTGTAGAAACAAAAGAAGAAAATAGGACAGCAGAAGAAGAAACTAATGATGCTAGAAGTTTAAATGTTAAATTTCAAGAAGTTTCAAAAGCAAACTTACAGAAGTTTGAAAAACAAACTTCAAGAAATTTAGAAAACAAACCTCAAGAAGTTTCAAAAACAAACTGTAATAAGACTAATATAAATAAAACTAAAAAGAGTGAACCTGATATTAGTAAGACCACCTCCATAGATAAAACAGAATGTAAGAGAAAATTGAAAAAAGAGGAAGAAGGTCAAGTAGAAAAAATAATCAAGCAAAATATTTCATATTTAGATTTTATGGATAGAGATAGCCCTACAAAAGAAACTATAGATTTTGTCGTAGAAATTATGGTGGATGCAGTTGAAGGTAAAAGAGATTTGAAAATAAATCAGACTTGGATAAGTTATGAAAAAATTAGGGGAAGGTTATTAGAAATCAAAAAAGAGCATATAGAGTATGTCTTATCAGTTCTAAAAGAAAATACATCTAAGATTACACATTTTAGAGCATATCTACTATCTATTATTTACAATGCTCCTATAAACATTATTTATTACAATAAACAGTCAACAAACACAGGAAATCTAGGGAATTATGCTGATGATGAAAGAATATGGCAAGATTTTTTAAAGGGAAAATGATTGAAAGGCTTAAAAAATAAAATTTAGTGAAAGAGAGGATCGAGAATGGAAACTACAAGAGAACTTTTTGATAAGGTATTTGAAAATATGGAAAAGAATATGCTAAATGAGGAAAATGGAGATTATGTAAATAGTGAAGATGGACTTGTCTATTGTGGAAAATGCCATACAGCCAAGCAACAGATGGCAAATGTCGGTGGTGTCTTAAGAAAAATACCTAAAAATTGTGATTGTAGAAGCAAAGAGATGGAAAAAGAACGAAAAGAAATGGAAGAATTTGAACATAGTATGCGTATAAATAGACTCAAAAGTATGGCATTTGATGATGATCTTATGTATAAACAAACTTTTGAACAAGAAGATGGAAGTTTGGAGCATAAACAGGCAGGCTTAAATTATGTAAAGCATTTTGAGGATATGGAAAAAGAAAATATAGGGCTTATATTGACAGGAGCGGTAGGAACCGGAAAAACATATTTGGCATCATCCATTGCAAATGCCTTGATAGAAAAAGGAATCTCAGTTAGAATGACAAACTTTGGAATGATATTAAACGATATGATGAATCTACAGATAGATAAAAATATGTATGTCAAAAATCTAAACAGTAATAGACTTTTGATTATAGATGATTTTGGAATACAAAGAGATACATCTTTTGCCCTGGAACATATTTTTAACATCATAGACAGCAGATATAGGGCAAACAAGCCTATTATTGTTACAACAAATTTATCAATCTCTCATCTGATGAACACAACAGATTTAAAAGAAAAGAGAATATATTCCAGACTTCTCGAAATGGCAACACCTATTATCTTCAATGGGGAAAATCATAGAATAAAAACCATGAGAGAAAAGGCAATGGCAGCCAATTTAATTTTGATGGAAGGTAGGTGATATTTTGATTAATGAAGAAGTAACAAGACAAGTGATTGCGGTAAAAAAAAGGGCAATTCATTTGACGGCAAGAGAAGTGATAAAACTGATGAAAATGATACTTAACAAGGCGGAAAAAGAGAAAAACGGATTGAAGGATTTCATCGGCAAGCAAAAGCCTACTACAGTAAAAGATTTAGTAAAAAAAGGCAAAGTGGAAACCTTAGAACTAAATGATGTGGACTTAAAAAACCTAAAAAGAGAACTAAATAAAAGTGGTGTGAAATTCAGCATAAAAAAAGATTTAACTACAGGAAATAAGATAGTGTTTTTTCAGGCAAAAGATGAAAAGGTAATGGAACAGGCATTTAAAGAAGCGGTAGCAAGATTTGCAGGGAAAGATAAAAAGAAAGAATCTGTAATAGATAAGTTAAATCATTTTAGAGAAAAAGTTAAAAATACACCTCAAAAAGATAAAATCAAAGAAAAACATAAGGAGCAGAGTTTGTAGGAAGGAGTGGTAAAAACGAAGATTGTAAAAGAAATACTAAAAGATATAAAAAATATATTTCATATAAGAGATAAGAAAAAGTTTGTAATTCAAAACTTACCTTATCTCTTTTTCTTTTATCTGGCGAATATATTTTCAAGGCATATAAACAGTTATGTAGGTGGTGATTATGTAGATAAGATGATAGTAGCTTTATCTGATATAGGAACACTGTCTTATTTGCCATCATTTCATATAGATGACTTATTTGCAGGTATTTGTTTTTCAGCAGTTATTTGGCTTATTGTTTATCAAAAAAAGAAAAATGCAAAGAAATTTCGCCAAGGAGTAGAATATGGCTCAGCAAGATGGGGAAGTTCTAAAGACATTGAGCCATATTTGGATGAAAAATTTGAAAACAACATACTTTTAACTAATACGGAAAGCCTTACAATGAACTCAAGACCTAAAAATCCTAAATTTGCCCGCAATAAAAATGTGCTTGTAGTAGGCGGATCCGGGAGTGGAAAGACCCGATTTTTCTTAAAACCCAATTTGATGCAAATGCACTCATCCTATGTTGTAACCGATCCGAAAGGTACTGTTCTTGTTGAGTGCGGAAAGATGCTTGAGAAAAATGGCTATGAAATCAAAGTTCTAAATACCATAAATTTCAAGAAGTCCATGCACTACAATCCCTTTGCCTATCTAAGGAGTGAAAAGGACATACTAAAACTTGTACAGACAATTATGGCAAATACAAAGGGCGAAGGAGAAAAATCTACGGAAGATTTTTGGTGTAAAGCGGAACGCTTGTATTATACAGCTTTAATAGGCTATCTATACTATGAAGCACCGGAGGAAGAACAAAACTTTGAAAGTCTACTTGCCTTTATTGATGCCAGCGAAGTGAGAGAAGAAGATGAAAACTTTAAAAATGCAGTAGATTATATCTTTGATGCACTTGAAAAAGAAAAGCCGAATCACTTTGCAGTCAAGCAATACCGAAAATATAAACTTGCAGCCGGCAAAACAGCGAAAAGTATATTGATTAGCTGTGGTGCAAGACTTGCGGCATTTGATATTGAAGAATTAAGAAACCTTATGGAATATGATGAAATGGGACTTGATACTATCGGGGACAAAAAGACAGCCCTATTTATTATCATATCCGATACCGATGACACGTTCAACTTTGTAGTGGCAATGATGTATACTCAGCTATTTAATCTACTTTGTGATAAGGCAGATGATGTCTACGGTGGAAGATTACCTGTTCATGTGAGATGTCTACTTGATGAATTTAGCAATATCGGACAAATACCGAAGTTCGAAAAACTCATTGCAACCATTCGTTCCAGAGAAATATCGGCAAGTATTATCCTTCAAGCAAAAAGTCAATTAAAAGCAATCTATAAAGACCATGCCGACACGATTTTAGGCAATTGTGATAGCGAGTTATTTTTAGGCGGAAAAGAAGGAACGACGATAAAAGAGCTGTCCGAAAACTTAGGAAAAGAAACCATAGACCTTTACAACACATCGGAAACAAGGTCTAATCAGAAGTCTTTCGGTTTTAACTATCAAAAGCTCGGCAAGGAACTGATGAGCAAAGATGAACTGAAAGTAATGGACGGAGGAAAGTGTATTTTGGAAATAAGAGGAGCAAGACCGTTTTATTCTGATAAATTCGATATTACCAAGCATAAAAATTATAAACAGCTTTCCGATTACAATAAGAAAAATGCCTTTGATATAGAGAAATACTTAAAAAGAAAAGATAAGGTCAACCTAAAGGAAAATATGAAAATAACAGTGGTTGATATGGATGTATAAGGATTTAAGGGAACCTTTGTTCAAAATGAGCAGAAGTGTCTATCGGATTAAATTTTGGAAAGGAATATTTAAGAATGACTGAGCTTAAAAAAACAGAAATACGAATTGAAAAAGAACAAAAGAAATTACAACAGATAAAAAATAGGATCAGACTATTAAATCAAAGACTGAAATACCTGAAAAAGAAAGAAGAAATTCGCAAAATGTATATTGTTCAAAATTAAAGACTTAAGATAAATATAAATCTTAGTCTTATTTTTATGCTAAGAGTAAAGGAGAAATGATTCAATGAAGGCAAAAGGAAGAAGTCCACCCACTTTTGTTCAAAATGAGCAGAAGTTGGAATGAACAAAAGATAAAATTTAATATGAAAAAATATAGATAAGACCATGACAAAATAAAAAAGTCGGGGTCTTTTTTGATGAAATCAAAAGAAATGAAAATGGAGGAAAAATATGCAAAAAGAAATGCTAAATATCAACGGCAACTTAATAGGGAATGTAGAAATCAAAACCATTCAGGGAAAAGACGGGGAAGTAACCGTTGCAAACTTTACTCTTTTTAGAAAGATGGGAAAAACGGGAGAGAAGCAGAAAGAATATATCAATTGTAATATTTATGGAGAAAAGGCAGAGTTTACAAAGGACTTTGAAAAGGGAGATTTTATTCATGTCTTTGGATACTACAAGGAAGTAGAAAAAGAGGATAAAACCTACAGAAACTTTATTGTAAAGCATGTCAACAAAATTGATAAAGAAATGGAAAACAAAAAAGAACAGGATGAAAACAAGGAGGAATAAAGTATGGATTTTTTTGTACAAGCAGTCAATGTGCTTAAAGTTTTGGTTATGGCAATCGGTGCAGGACTTGGTGCATGGGGCGTTATCAACCTACTCGAAGGATACGGATCGGATAATCCCGGAGCCAAATCACAAGGCATAAAACAGTTGATGAGCGGTGGAGGAATTGTTTTGATAGGGCTAAAACTCATTCCACTACTTGCTAATGTCTTGAAATAATGTTTGATTTATTTGGAAAGATAGAAGAGTTTTTCAAGGATATTATGATTGATATTATTAAAGATAATCTTTCTGCAATGCTTGTGGATATCAATGATAAGGTATCTACCGTTGCAGGAGAAGTGGGAAAGACTCCGAGTTCTTGGAACTCGGAGGTCTTTACCTTCATCAAATCAATCAATACCAATGTTGTTTTGCCCATAGCAGCGATAATTTTAACGGCAATACTTTGTATAGAGCTGATTCAAGTGGTAATGAGAAAAAACTCTATGCAGGATACGGATACATTTGAATTTTTTAAGTATATCATTAAGATGTGGATAGCTGTATGGCTTGTATCCCACGCTTTCGATTTTTCGATGGCAGTATTTGATGTTGCACAGTCCATGATATCAAAGGCGGCAGGTGTTGTGGGTACAAGTGCAAATATTACACCGGGTAATTTTGATGCTATGGTCGATGCCCTCAAAACAAAGGAACTTGGAACACTCATCGGGATTGCACTTGAGACGGGATTGGTTAAATTTTCTTTAACGATTCTATCCATCTTAATCACTGTAATCCTGTATGGAAGAATGATTGAGATATATATTTACTGTTCCGTTGCAGCAATTCCTTTTTCTACCATGGGAAATAAAGAATGGGGAAGTATCGGAACAAACTATATTAAAAGTTTATTTGCCCTTGGACTTCAGGGACTTTTCATTCTAATCTTTTTTGGAATTTATGCGGTTTTAGTTAAAACTGTAAATTTCACGGATATTCATACAAGTATTTTACAAGTGCTTGCATATGGACTGATTCTTGGAGTCATGATGATGAAATCCGGAAGTATCGCAAAGGCAATTTTAAACAGTCATTAAAAGACTTTTGTTCAAAATGAGTAGAAGTTGATGAAATAATCAAAACAAAAAAATATAAGAATAAGGAGGCAGTTATGAAAAACATCAATAGGAAAACAAGAGTATTTTTGGGAGTTGCAACAGTAATCTCACTTGCTTCGGCAGTAGCAGGAATGATAAAAGTGAGAAGTAAATATAAAAAGCAGGATAGATTTTGCGAATTTGAAGAAAATGATATGGAAACAGAAGATGATATCCAGTTTTGGGAAGAAGAGTATCCCAAAGAGGAAGAAAAGAATGAAGAAGAAAAACAGCAGGAATTTAGAGAACTGTCAATTACGGCATTAGAGGCTCTTTTCAAAGAAGTTCTTTTCATTAGTGAAACGGTAAAGAATGTGGAGGAAGAAGTAAAAAAACAAAGCGAATATAAAGAACTATTAGAAGAACTGGAGAGAGGGAAAGACGAAATCATCTCACTTTGGGAGCATTTGGAAGCACTTTCCAATATGAGAGAAGAACATATCATAGAAAAAGATAGGGGATAAGCGATGGCATATGTAAAAGTACCAAAGGATTTGACGAAAGTAAAAACCAAGGTAGCCCTGAATATGACAAAAAGGCAGCTTATAGGTTTTAGCATAGCGGGGCTTATCGGTTTTCCTGTATATATGCTTTGTAAAAATTTTCTTAGTACGGATATTTCTATGATTGTAATGAGTATAGCAGTCCTACCTGTTCTTTTTGCAACGCTTTATGAAAAGGACAATTTACCCTTTGAAAAACATTTGGCATATATCTTGAAGTTTCATAAAAGTAAAAAAATCAGGATATACAAAGCAAAAAGCATTTATCATACCAAGAGAATAAAAAAGCAGGATGCAGGAAGTAAAAATAAGGCAAACGGAAGGAGGAAAAAAGTTGAACAAAGACAAAAGAAAAAAACAGGAACAACGAATTAAAAAAGAAGAGTTGGAGCTTAGGGAAAATAAAAAAGAGTTATCGGAACTTAAAAAATCAGGAAAGAAAAAAACAAAGTCTAAAACAAATGGGAAATCATCAAGGAAAAACGGGTGGTTTCCTTTTTTTATGAAAGAGGAGAAAAAGGAAACCGTACAAGATACCATTCCCTATAAGCGAATGTTAAAAGACGGAATTTGTCAGATTGAAAAGAACAAATTTAATAAAACCATTGGCTTTTTGGACATCAACTATCGCTTAATGGAAGAAGCGGATCAAGAAAGTATCTTCTCGGAATTTTCTTCTTTTCTAAATTTCTTTGATTCATCTGTGGAAGCGGAGTTCAGTTATATCAACAGTATCGGTGAAAATGAGGAAATCAGTAAACTAATTGACATTAAAGAAAATATAGACAACTTCAATGAAATCAGAAATGAATATAGACAGATGCTATTAAATCAAAGCAGCAAGGGAAATAACGGACTGTCAAAAAATATGTATTTAACCTTTACCATAGAGGCGGAGGACTTAAAGCAGGCAAAGAGTAGACTTGAGAGAATGGAAATGGATGTGTTAAACAACTTTAAGCAGATGGGAGTAAAAGCCTATGTACTTGATGGGGAGGAGCGTTTAAAGGTGATTCATGATATTTTAAACCCAAACGATAAACTTGTTTTTTCCTTCGAAGATTTAAAATACAGTGGACTGACAACGAAAGAATATATTGTTCCTCCGTCTTTTAATTTTTCCAAACCGACCTATTTTAAATCCGGAGAAGTCTTTGCCGAAGTGAATTTCTTACAGATTTTAGCATCGGATATTAAAGATGAGATGTTATCGGAGTTTTTGGCATTGGAAGAAAATATGGTTGTTACCTTTCATATCAAAGCCATTGATCAGATGGAAGCGATTAAGAATGTAAAAAGAAAAATAACGGATTTAGACAAGATGAAGCTTGAGGAAAACAAGAAAGCCATACGTGCAGGTTATGATATCGACATCTTGCCAAGCGACCTTGTAACTTATGGGGCAGAAGCAAAGAATCTGCTAGCAGAGCTTCAAAATCATGATGAAAAGATGTTTTTGGTAACCATTCTTTTTATGAATATGAGTAAAAGTAAGGGGAAACTTGATAATACGGTATTTGCATTAAAGTCCATTGCAAACAGACATAATTGCAGTTTGAAAAACCTAAATTATAGACAGGAACAGGGGCTTGTTGCAAGCCTTCCGCTTGGGATCAATGAAGTGGAAATAGAAAGGGGACTTACCACAAGTGCAGCCGCTATCTTTATACCATTTACAACAGAGGAACTCTTTATCAAGGGAGAGAGCTTATATTATGGTTTAAATGCTTTAAGCAGAAATATTATTATGGCAGATCGTAAAAAGTTAAAAAACCCGAACGGACTTATCTTAGGGACTCCAGGCAGTGGAAAATCTTTTGCAGCGAAGAGGGAAATTACCAATGCGTTTTTGATTACCGATGATGATATTATCATAGCAGATCCGGAAGCCGAATATTCTCCGCTGGTAGAAGCACTCGAAGGGCAGGTTATTAAAATATCGCCCATTTCAAAAGACTATGTAAATCCACTGGATATTAACATCGATTATGCCGATGAAGATAATCCGTTATCCTTAAAATCCGACTTTATTTTATCTCTATTTGAACTGGTGGTTGGAGAAAAGAAATTAAGTGCAGAAGAAATCTCCGTTATTGACCGTTGTTTACCAATTTTATATAAATCCTACTTTGAAAATCCTGTGCCGGAAAATATGCCGATACTTGAGGATTTATATGACCTACTTCAAAAACAGGAAGAAACAGTAGGAAAGAAACTCGCAGTAGAGATGGAGATTTATGTAAAAGGAAGTTTAAATGTCTTTAACCATAGAACGAGTGTAGATACAAGCAATAGAGTGGTTTGCTATGACATCAAGGAGCTTGGAAAGCAACTTAAAAAAATTGGGATGCTCGTAGTACAGGATCAGGTTTGGAATAGAGTTACCATTAACAGAGCAAGTAAAAAAGCGACAAGATATTATGTCGATGAATTTCATTTGCTCTTAAAAGAACCGCAAACCGCCAATTATTCCATTGAAATCTGGAAGCGTTTCAGAAAATGGGGCGGTATGCCGACAGGACTTACTCAAAACATCAAGGACCTTCTTGCAAGTCCGGAGATTGAAAATATCTTTGATAATACCGACTTCATTTTAATGCTTAACCAAGCAGGAACGGATCGAGATATTTTAGCTAAAAAACTTAATATATCCAAACATCAACTTTCCTATGTAACCAATTCGGGGGAAGGAGAGGGACTTATCTTTTATGGAAATACGATTGTTCCTTTTATAGACCAGTTTCCGAAAAATACAAAACTCTATTCTCTAATAACAACCAAACCGGAAGAAGTAAAAAAGGCAGGTGAATAGGGATGAGTGTGAACAGAAGTAAAGAGGCATTCATAAAAGAAAATGAAAATAAAATTATTTGTGGGGATGCACTTGAAACATTAAAGAATTTTCCGGATGAAAGCATAAACTGTTGTATTACTTCTCCTCCGTATTACGGGCTTAGAGATTATCATAAGCAAGGGCAAATCGGAAGAGAAAAGACAGTAGAAGAGTATCTCGACAGATTGGTAGCGGTATTTCGTGAGGTAAGAAGAGTATTAAAATCGGGCGGGACTTGCTTTATTGTGATTGGCGATTCCTATGCCGGTTCGGGCGGTGGAAAGGGACAGTATATGGATCCTAAATATCCAAAGGGAAGAAATGGACAAAATCTCTCGATTACACAAAAGGTGTTAGGATACAAGGCAAAGGATTTAATGGGAATTCCATGGCGATTGGCTTTACTTTTAAGAGAAGATGGATGGTATCTTCGTTCCGATATTATCTGGCATAAGGAAAATGCCATGCCGGAGGCTTGCAAGGATAGACCTACTCGTTCTTATGAACATATATTTTTACTTTCCAAATCGCCAAGATACTACTATGACTATGATTCTTTAGCAGAGCTCTTCGACCGGCCTGAACTGGAGGCTTGGTACGCGCGGGCGGTACG
>ERZ772971.1892-NODE-1892-length-11884-cov-5.399358_pt1 | contig 11884 bp, 10 predicted proteins | sample MGYA00511943_ERZ772971 | MGnify/ENA primary metagenome ERZ772971 (study PRJEB29015, sample SAMEA2737929) | human oral metagenome | biome: human oral; feature: human-associated habitat; material: dental | place: China | collected 2144 ... | reverse complement strand
TTATTTTAGTATTTTCCTTATGTAATTCGCTTGGTGAATAACTTCAGTAATAGCTGCTGTTTGGTCAGTTTCAAGCAAATGGTAAAATTGCTGCAAGTTTTTGATATACTCCAAAAGGGCTTTGAGTACATTGGCTTTATTCTCTGTAAAGATGGGTGTCCACATCTGGGCATCGCTCTTAGCTAAACGCACAGTGCTGGCAAAACCGGTACTAGCCAAATCAAATATCTGGGCTTCGTCTTTCTCTATCTCAAGCACAGTCTTACCAAGCATAAACGAACTCACGTGCGAAAGGTGCGACACGTAGGCGGTATGTAGGTCGTGGTCAGTAGGCGACATCATTTTCACGCGCATATTTAAGGCTTTGCTCAAGGTAAGGGCGCGGTCTAACAATTGCCAGTCGGTCGTCTTTTCTACTTCACAAAGTGCCATTACCTTTCCGTCAAAAAGGTCATATAAGGCTGCTTCAGGCCCTGAGTGTTCTGTTCCTGCCATTGGGTGGGCTGCTACAAACTGCTTCCGGCGCGGGTGCGCTGCTACCGCTTGGCAGATAGGAGCTTTTACTGAACCTACATCCATCACTAAAGTATCATCGCCTATCTTATCGAGTACAAGCGTAAGCACTTGGCTAATATAGTTCACCGGCACGGCTACTAGCACAAGCGCGGCATCGGTCAAATGCTCATAGTCGGTAGGCGCTTCTATGATACCCAACTCTAAAGCCTTCTGCACATTAGCAGGAGTATTGTCAATACCTTCTATGCGATAGTTGAGGCGTTTCTTCAGCTCTAAAGCTATCGACCCTCCTATAAGTCCTAACCCGATGATGACTGCTTTCTTCATTGCTCTAATTCTCTAATTTTCTAACTGAAAAGACGACTATTTCAGTAGGACTTTTCTCAGTAACTATCCACACTGTTTTGTCCAAATCAACATCAATAGCAATAGGCGACACCGATTCTACAGGAAAATCCTTTATCAGGTTGCCTTTATCGTTATACAAATAGGCTTTTTGGGTAGAAAGGTCGTTTACGCTTACGTAGTTTGTCCCTCCTATTCTAAACAGACGCGGACGCTCGTATTTACCATTGAGCAGCTCTATTTTCTTAGTCCCAACAGTAAGTATATTACCCGATAGGGCATAGAGCAGATACTTATTCCCGCCCCAATAGAAAGGGGCTTCAAGGTTCTTTTTCTCTTTTCTGATACCGCCCTTTTCATCTATAAATACGGCATAGCCATCGTTTGTGGTAAACATAAAAAGTCCGTTCCACACAGCAGGCGGATTGTCAGAAAAAGTGTAGCGGTCGCGCACCGTGATGCGGTTCTCACCATTGCGGTGCAGTATATTAAAAATACCGTTATCGGCGGCATAGATTAGATAATCCCGATCAGCAATCCGAAAGTGCTTAGGCGTGTAGAGGGGCTTGCCATTAGTGCGCTGAAAAAAGCCCTTTACCACTTGCCCTTTGCGGTCTAACAGGTGCAGTGTCTGATTTTCAGCAAACAAAAAACGATACTCCCGATCGGCATTATAGTCAAAGACCTCTAAAGGGGTAAGCTGTCCCTTGTACTTTCGTGGGAAAGGCTCTACCTCTTTGCCATTGCGGTCTAACACCCATACGGTTTTTTCAGTAGAAAAAGCCATTTGCAGAAAACCATTCTTAAAAAGGTCTACCTGATAAATAGGACTTTGTATTTTGCCGTCTAAGTGCTTTTTCCAGAGTAGCGAACCGTTATTGCCTATAAGGTAAAGGTCGTTATTAGCATCTTGCACCGCTACTTCCAACTGTTTAGTGCGGTGGTTTAGCAGCAAAGTAGGCGGTATAACCATCTGGTCGTCAAGGGCAAAGCGAAAGCGCTCTCGCATCTCGTCAGTAAGATTGCCTTCTGGCTGATGCTCGCATACGAAGTTCAGCACGTAGTAATCGTTCTGAGGGGTTTGCTGAAACAGTGCCCAGCGGTAATGCTCAGCTATATAAGGGTACTGCAAACTAAAGGAAGATTGGTCATAAAGGTTAGCAATACGGCTGAGGGTAACGTTCGAGGCACTGTGCTGAGCCAATTGTTGGTAGGCTTTGTTATACGATAGGGTATTGCCGCGCTGCATATCATTCACTACCGAGATAAGAAGTTCGCGGGTCGGGGTAAATATAAGGTTTCTCTGATATACCCCTACGTAACGAGGAGCAAAATCAGGGGCAAAAGCCTTAAAGAAAGAAAGCGGCAGCTCTGGGTTGAGGTCGTACATAGCGAAGTTGTACTGAAAATCTTCAGATAGTACGGGCAACTGCTGCAGTGCATCGTCTACATTATAGGCTGAAGCAACCGCAAAATACCCATCGAGTGTTTGGGCAAAAGCGATACCATTAACACTCGTAAGAAAAGGCGATTGCTGCGCCAAGCTGTCAGGCAGACTGATAAGGTCGGCATCGTCAAACGAATAAGCCGTGAGCTTAAGCACCCGCGCGGGCAAGTGGTCTATAAGGGTATTCTGATAAGGTTGCGTGCGCAGCATACAGTCAGAAGTGTTGTTTTCTTTGTCAATAAGACTGATACCGCTAAAGCGCACATTGTTTTCTTCTAAAAAAAGGTCAAAAGTCACCCAATTGTTATTGTTGGGCAGTACATCTGTGCCAAAGAAAGAGCGAAAATAGGTGTTAGCCCCTTCTTGCGAAAGGAAAATACTGGCAGCACACTCGTTATTGCTGAGTTTTTGCAAGGCTTCTAAATCCTGCTGACGAGTGGTAAGAGGTTTATCTTTGGGCTGGGCATAGCTACCCACTTTGTCTGTATCGCCTATAATGAGGTAATCGCCCTGTAGGGTGTAAAACCATTCCTTGCCAAATTGGGCTTGCTTTTGCACTTTTTCATTCGCTTTTTTCCAGATACTAAGGCTGTCATTGGTTATATGGGGCGTTACAGCAAAGAAATGATCATCAGCCGAAAAAGCCACCCACAGATTTTCATCAGTAGGAAGGGTATTGAGTATCTTCACCTCGTGCAAACGCAATGGGTGAGGGTTATGCTGCTTCCAAAACGAATTGTTAGCGATAACACTTAAGAAATTGTCTTTGTCATTAATGCGATAGATAACAGCCGTGTCTTCAGGAAAGGTGAAAGGGGTGATAACAGCTTTCTTTTCAGCTGAATCACAAGCTATTAGCGATAAGAAGAGCGATATGTATAACAGGAAGTACCTCAAGATGTATAGATGTTGATGATTAGGCAAAGAAAGCAGCTGATACTTTTTTCTAATAAAGTATCATCTGCTTTTTTGTTGTGACCGCAAGGGGATTCGAACCTCTATCGTCAGAACCGGAATCTGATATTCTATCCAGTTGAACTATGCAGCCAATTTTCTGTTATGCTTAAGCTAATAGCGATTTTACTATAGCCGAAATTACTTTCCCATCGGTTTTGCCTGCTAATTGCTTAGTAGCTACTCCCATTACTTTGCCCATATCTTTGGCAGAGGTCGCCCCTACTTCAGCTATAATAGCTTTCACGGCTTCTGTTACTTCTGCTTCCGACAGTTGTTTAGGCAAGAATTTTTCTATTACTGCCACTTGTGCCAATTCGGGTTCAGCCAAATCGTTTCTTCCTTGCTGTGCATAGAGGGCAGCACTATCTTTGCGTTGTTTTACTAATTTCTGAAGGAGTTTTAGTTCCTCTTCTTCTGCTAGTTCAGCAGCGGCTCCTGCTTCGGTTTTAGCCAGCAGTATAGCCGATTTAATAGCTCTTAATGATTCTAATGCAATGGTATCTTTAGCTTTCATTGCTTCTTTCAGAGCGTCCATTACCTTAGTTTGTAAACTCATAATTCATTTAATATTATAAGGGCAAAGTTACGCCAATATTTTTAACTGCACAATATTTTGCCCACATTTTTTTATTTCCACTGTAGCGATTCCATTATTTTGCGAATATCCTTTTCTATATAAGCACTAGCTGGCTGTATAGAATCGTAGTTCGGCACTGCCTTAAAGTAGATAGAGCCCGAAATAAAGTGTCGCAGACTGTCAGTTGCGTAAAACTGCGATTGCGAAGCAGCATTACCATACACTTGGTAAAACATACCATATACGTGGGTACTATCATTAGCAAAAACGGTAGAAGCTATATTATCGGCTTTAATGGTGTGCTCGTAGGTAAACTTCTGGGCATCTTTCAACAGTTTTTTCAGGTTGCCTTCTACGGGCTTATAGGTCAGGTAGATAGTAGCGTGCATCGCGGGGTACTCTATGTTTATATCGCAATCGTGTGCCTGATATTTCACTTCCGACAGGCTGTTAGCCTCAAAGCTAAACGGACAGTTAGGCAGTTGGGTAACAGGTGCATAAACGGCAGGCGTGTAGTCTAACCGCAACCCTCCTTTAGGTTTGGGCAGGGTATCGCCCCCACAACTGCTAAGCAGCGAGCCTATAACAAACAAGAGTGTATATAAAGATATTTTCATCAGCAAAAGGTGTATAGCTAATATGTGAAAAGAAAACCTCAGCAGTATAAGGGCTAAGGTTTTCTCGGTGTAATTTCAGAATAATATTTTTAACGACTACAAAAAAGATTATTTAGCGTCTTTGTCAGCTGGTTTTTCTCCACCTTTTTTGCAGCAAGATTTCTTACCGTCTTTTTTGCAGCAAGATTTTTTGTCGGCATTCTTGTCGCAAGATTTTTTATCTTCTTTAGCGTCTTTTTTGCAGCAAGACTTTTTACATTCTTTTTTGCCGCCGTCTTGGTCAGCTTTTTCTACCTTAGCATTAGCGTTGCCGTCTTGGTCAAGTACTACGCTTTGGTTCATATCAGCTGCTTTAACAGTAGCAGCAGTAGCGTTGGTGCTGAAAGCAAACATAGCGAATGCTACAGCCATTAGTTTCAATGTGTTCTTCATACGATATTTATTTAAATTATTTATTAATTTACAATTAGTTACTTTTCCTTATTTGATGACCGCACAAGCTATTGAGGCTACACTTATTTTCACCTCTGGTATGCTGCTCAGGGCGGTGTAACAGCGCTCAAGGGTAGACCCTGTAGTAATTACATCATCTACTAACAGCAGGTGCTTGCCTATCCATCGTTCAGGATTGCGGAGGGCGAAAATATGGTCGTTTTCGTTGAACCGCTTCCATACAAACTTCCGCGTTTGGGTGCCAACCGCATCGGTTTTTATCAGCAAATCATCTGTATAGGCTATCTGCATAGTGCGGGCTAAACTCTGCCCAAAGCGCGCTACTTGGTTATAACCTCGCCGACGCAATTTGCGAGGGTGCAGCGGCACTGGTAGCACCACTTCTGCTGAAGAAAAAGGGGCGGCAGTTGCTATATAGCTACCGAGCCACTTGCCAAGCCATTCACCTATTTCTTGCTTACCTTTGTACTTCAAATGGTGTATCAAATCTTGTGCCACATTGCGTTTCCCAAAGAAAAATAATGAGGTAGCTCCCTCTATAGGGCAACGATGCCTCAACGTTTGCCATAAGGGGTTGTCAGGCGATAAATGAAAAGAGGTCTCTTCTAAATGCGCTGTGCAATTAAGGCATAGATACGACTGATGCGCCAACAGCGGCACCCCACAATGCAAACAGTAGCGAGGCTGCAATACCGAACGTATATCTTCAAAAAGCAAAGCAAAGAGGGGTTTAGGTTAATAATGACATTTGGCACACTCGGTGCTGACTTTCTGTGTGCGATGACACTCTATGCACCAACCCATAGTGAGGGGGGCGTGCTGTCGCATAACCTCCATTTTAGGCACCTCACCGTGACATTGTTGGCAGTCCAACCCTGCCACTTTTACGTGCTGTGAGTGATTGAAATACGTAAAATCGGGCAGCTTATGTATGCGCACCCATTGTACTCCCTGCGGCTTGCCGGTGTACTTAAACTGTTGTTCGTCCCAGCCTGCGGCAGCGTATAGTTTCTTTATTTCGGCAGTGTAGAAGGCTTTGGTATAACCTTGTGCAAGGTCTTCTTCGCCCTCATACTCGCTTATCGTTTTATGGCAACCCATACACACATTCAGCGAGGGGACGGCAGCCATAGCCGACGAGCGAGCCCCCGAATGGCAGTATTGGCAATCTATCTGATTATCACCTGCGTGTATCTTATGCGAAAAGTGTATCGGCTGCACAGGCTCATAGCCCTCATTCACCCCTATTTGCATCAGATAGGCGAACAAGGCATAACAGCCTCCTAAAAAAGCCAATACTACTGTTATTATTATCAAACTCTTTTTCAATTTACTCGTCTTTCGTCTTTTGTATTTCGTCTTTAAGCAACACTTGTTTCACTATCTGCCATCGTTCTTCTTCTGTCAGCTGTGTAGCAAAGGCAGGCATAGCATTGCGCCCGTAGTAAAGCACGTGGTAAATACTCCCTTCGGTAAAATCGCGACCTGCAAACTGAGGCACGCCAAACACCTTACCGCGCTGCACTAATACACCTTTGCCATCGCCTTGCTCACCGTGGCAAAGCGCGCAATACACATTATAGAGCGCTCGCCCTCGTGCGGCATCTACTGTTAGCGCCGCATCAGCGCGTAGGCTTGCCTTAGCCTGCTCGTAGCCCTCAAGGGTATTGGGGTACGGATAGGGCAGAGAGCCGCGCTTCACGGTGTGTTCTGGCGGAGTCAGTGGGGGCGTAGCATAGGTTTTATAGGCAGCACTTTCGTACATATCAGGCGCAAATTCGCGATTAGGCTTTTGCTTATCCCTACACGCCAAAAGCAACAGCCCTAAAAATACAAGCCCTATATATTTGGTTATACACTTCATTTTTCGTTTTTATCTTCTTGTGGGGCAGACTCATACGCTATCACAAACGCATCATCAGTACTCTCTGGCTTAGGGTTCTCTGCCTTTTTAGTCGGGTACAGACGACTGCGGAATAGAAAACTCAACACCAATAGGTGAGCCGCAAAATAGACCGTCAGCTCAAAAATAACAGGCACAAAGGCGGGCAGTCCTTGCCATAAAGTAGCGTTAGGCTTACCGCCAAAGTTTTGCGGCCAGTCGGCTATCATAGTGTAATAGACCAGCCAAACCCCAAAAAGGAAGCCTAAGAGTCCGTATACAAAAGTAGCTTTGCCCAAACGCGAGGGTTTATGCCCCAACGCCTCGCTAAGCCCGTGTACCGCAAAGGGGGTATACACTTCTTTTATAGCGACACCTTGCGCGCGTAGTGCCTTCACCTCAGCCACAAGCTCTTCAGCTGAGCGAGTCCCCTCTGGCTGCTTGTTGTCTAATATTACGTTTTGCTTAATCTCTGCTTGAGCAATCATCGGGAAGGTGCGAGCGTAGAGCAAAAAGAGTACTAAGAAAAAACCTATCGTGCCTACAAACACCCCTACATCTACATAAGTAGGCGAAAACATCGTCCAAGATGAGGGTAAGTAGTCGCGGTGCAAAGAGGTAACGATAATCACAAAACGCTCAAACCACATCCCCACACATATCACTATGCTAACAAAAACAGTAAAGGCAATGCTATGCCTAAATCGTTTCACCCATAATAGCTGGGGCAGTAGCACATTGCAAAGGAGCATCAGCCCAAACGCCCACGCATAAGGTCCTTTAGCGCGATTGAGAAATACGAACTGTTCAGCCGCATTGCCCGACCGCCAAGCGAAGTATATTTCGGTCAGATAAGCCACCGCCACAAGGCTACCGGCTATGAGCATCACAGTGTTCATTAGGGCTATGTGCTGGCGGGTAATATACGCCTGCAAATGGCACACTTTGCGCAAGATAATCAGCAGCAAACTCACCATCGCAAAGCCCGAAAAGATAGCCCCTGCTACAAAGTAAGGCGGAAAGATAGTAGCGTGCCAACCGGGTACTACCGAGGTAGCAAAGTCAAACGAAACGATAGTATGCACCGATAGCACCAAAGGCGTAGCAATACCCGCTAAAAGCAGGGTGGTTTGCTCAAAACGCTGCCAGTCTTTAGCGCGCCCGCTCCAGCCAAAGCTGAGCAAGCTGTATATTTTCTTCTGAAAAGGTTTGATAGCGCGGTCGCGTAGCATCGCAAAGTCAGGGAGCAAGCCTACCCACCAGAAAACTAACGACACCGAAAAGTAGGTCGCTATCGCAAACACGTCCCATAGCAGAGGCGAATTGAAATTATCCCACAGCGAACCGTATTGGTTAGGGATAGGCAGCGTAAAATGTAATAGCCAAGGTCTGCCCATATGCAGTATCGGGAAGATACCCGCTTGTATAACGGCAAAAATCGTCATCGCTTCAGCTGAGCGATTGATAGCTACGCGCCACTGCTGACGAAAGAGCAGCAGTATAGCCGAGATGAACGTACCCGCGTGCCCGATGCCTATCCACCACACAAAGTTAGTAATATCCCACGCCCAGCCTACCGTCTTGTTGAGCCCCCATACGCCTATACCATCTCTTACGGTTAGCCACATACACCAAAAACCCCAAAGGGCGGCGACTGAGGCAAGAGCAAAAGCGAGCCACCACTGCCCATTAGCGCGCCCCTCTATAGGGCGTGCTACCTCGCTGCTGATAGTATGATAAGGGTTATGCTTCGTCATTAGTGTTATCAGTATTTCTTATTTTGGTTTGATACATTACATTGGGCTCTGTGCCGAGCTGCTCTAATAAGTGATACATACGGTCACTGGCAGTCAGGGGTACAATAGGGTCTTCAGGGTTATTAGCATCGCCAAAACGGATAGCCCCTGTAGTACACGCTGCCGCACAAGCCGTTGCCCTGCCAAAAGCATCTGCTGCCACAGGGTGTCCCTCGCGTTTGGCACGCAGTATTACCTCTTGGGTACGCTGAATGCAGAGCGAGCATTTCTCCATCACCCCACGTGTGCGCACCGTCACATCGGGGTTGAGCAGCATCCGCCCTACTTCGCTGTTCATATTATAGTTGAAAGCAGGATTCTGACTGTAGTCAAACCAATTGAAGCGGCGTACCTTATACGGACAGTTATTAGCACAATAGCGCGTACCTACACAGCGGTTGTACGCCATTTGGTTCTGCCCTTGCGCTCCATGCACAGTAGCTCCTACGGGGCAAACCGTCTCGCAAGGGGCTTTTTCGCAATGCTGACACATCACAGGCTGAAAACCTACCTTGTCTTCTTCAGAGTAATAACGGTCTATGCGCAACCAATGCATATCACGCGAACGGCTTACCTCTTCTTTGCCTACTACCGGCACGTTGTTCTCGGCGTGGCAGGCTATTACACAAGCCCCACAACCTATGCAGGCATTAAGGTCAATAGAGAGTTTAAAATGATGTCCTTCTTTTTTAACAGAGGGTGAAGATAAGGGCACCACTGGCGGCAATGCCTGATATTGCGCCAAGGTGAGCTCTTTCAGCACATTGTCGCGCCCCTCTAAACTGTTGTGCAACTGCATACAGGCAAAGGTGTGTTCCCCCCCTACCTTTTCGATAGTAACATCTTGCGTTTGGTTACCTCTTTCGTATAGTCTGTATAGCACGAAAGCATTCACGCCCACCTGCATTTCGGGGGGTAGCCCTGCTTGGCGTCCATAGCCTAAAGCGAGCCCTACACTGCCCTGCGCCTGCCCTTCCATTAGGTATACAGGCACTACCACACTCACCCCGTCGGCAGTTACTTTGGCAGTATGACCGCATAGGGCTCCGTTGGCAGTATGCCAATTCTCAATACCGAGGCGTTTAGCATCAGCAGGGTGCATCGTCAGGTAGTTATCCCACGTAGCGCGACTGATAGGGTCGGGCAATTCTTGTAGCCAAGGGTTATTGGCTTGCTGTCCATCACCTAAAGCGGTTGAGGGGTAGAGCGTTAGCTGAAAATCTGTAGTAGCCTTAGCCGAAGCAAGCGCACGATAAGCAAGGTCTTGACAACTCATCTTAGTCAGTATTGGCGGAACAGGAGTGAATACCTCGTCTTCTCTTACAAAAGTACCGTTTTGTAGTGCTACTTCCCAAGGAGTATTGCCCAAAATATGCTCTTGCCAATAGGCTCTGATATAATCGTAATAAGTATGAGGGCGCCCCAGCCATTGCAAAAAGCAATCTTGCCACTGACGCGTATTGAAGAGCGGACGGATACAAGGCTGCATCAGTCCGTAATGTCCGTATTTAAACTGTACATCGCCCCACGCCTCTAAGTAATGCGGTTGGGGGGCTATATAGGTAGTTTTTAGGGCTGTTTCGTCTGCCCTAAGCGCAAACGATACCGAAAAAGGCACTTTAGCCAGTCCCTCGGCAAAACCATCAGCTTTAGCCAAACTGTACAGCGGATTCAGATTATTAATGAAGAGTACCCCTACTTTGCCCTCTTGCATATCGCTTATAAGGTTGCGTAGCACAGCGCTCTTTCCTTGACGAGTTAGGCGAGGCGTACGCAATCCAAAGGCGGCACTCTGCAACTGCTCATTGAGTTCAAAAGCCAAGAGCGGTACGTGCATCAGGTCGATACCGGTAACGATAAGAGCCTCACTGCCTGCTTGTTGCACTTCTTTAGCAAGAGCGATGATACGCTCGGTAAGGGCAGGCGGCAGCATCTTGTCATTTAAAAGATAACCCTTGCAGAGGTTGTAAAACTGTGCAAAAGCCCGCTGCAATAGGGCAGGCGGCAAAGCGATGCGCTCATCGGCATTAGCCCCTGTTAGGCTGAGGTTACTCTCGAATTGTATATGGCGCGACATACCCCCTGTTTTTGTAGGGATACGCCCTTGGGCATAGCTATCGGCATAGCCCCCTCCGTTCCAGTCGCCCAAAAAATCAGCGGCAAACGAAACGATGAGTTTTGCTTTGCTGAAATCGTAATCGGGCATAGCTCGCCGTCCGTACTGATGCTCAAAGGCAAAAAGAGTCGCATCTTCCGATATGGTGTCGTATTCTATAAGCTGAAAAGTAGGATATTCAGCTTTAAGTTCATCGATAAGCGCATAGGCTGACGGACTTGCTAAAGTCTGCGAAAGAAGCACAATCTGTTTCCCTTCTGCTTTGGCTTTAGCTAAAGCCGCACGGGTGTCGCGGTCTAATAGTTCCCATTTACCCGCCTTTTCTTGGGGTATTTCTCTATTACTGTCATATAAGCTGAGCAGCGATGCCAATATGCGGGCATTTACCGCCTTACCGCAGCGGGCATCGGGGTTAGGCTCTATAAGGATAGGTCGTCCCTCGAGGGTTTTGACCAATACGCTAGCAAAGTCGAACCCATCGGCTATACAAGTGGCGTAATAATTAGCTTGGCTGGGCACAATCTCCTCAGGCTGCACAAGATAAGGTATAGACTTATGCACGGGACCTTCGCAAGCCGCCAATGCCGCTGCTGCCGTACTAAAACCTATATATTTGAGAAAGTCACGCCTTGAAGTCATTGTATATTATTAAAGTTTTGGCAAAGGTAAGAATAATTAACTAATTAGCCAATTTGCCAATCAGAAAATTCCACAAAAGCTAAAAGGGTATATTTTATAGCGGGGCACTATATTCCGATGCAAAAATACATCTTTTTTATTCTTCTAACCCTCATAATCAATATGATATTCTTCATAATTGAAATCCACTAAGTCGATACCTTGTGGAGTCATCTTAAAAGCGGGGATACGCTCTATAGGCGACACGAAAATATCCTTCCCACTGAACTGCCAGAGAATTTTGCCCTGCTTGTTAAGGCGTGATATCTCCACCTCGCCGTGGGTAATATAATCATCTTGATAGGGGGCTATCTCAAAGCAAGTAGCCATATCTACTTGTGTATGCCAAAGGAGTTCTAATGTAGGCAAGAGGATACAAAATACCTCATTGCCACAAGCTATGAGCAGCCTATCACCGTCTAACAGCACACTTTTCTCCCACAGACTGCTCACGCTACCTCCTCCCGTGAGGACTACGTTTTTTATCTCCTCTTCTGCCT
>ERZ772971.1889-NODE-1889-length-11893-cov-6.879034_pt1 | contig 11893 bp, 11 predicted proteins | sample MGYA00511943_ERZ772971 | MGnify/ENA primary metagenome ERZ772971 (study PRJEB29015, sample SAMEA2737929) | human oral metagenome | biome: human oral; feature: human-associated habitat; material: dental | place: China | collected 2144 ... | reverse complement strand
GGAGAAGAAAGAAACTCATCGGAAGACCCAAAGGAATAAAAAAAGAAACTTTGGAGAAATATCATTTTGCCTTTCATCTTTATGAAAACAAAAATATTCCTATCGATAAAACCTGCAAGCAAGCAGGTATCAGCAAAACCAGCTTCTACAGGGTAGAAAAGACCATAAAGAAAAAGTAATGGTTTTTATATTTACAAAAAAACATTATTTTTGTTAGGTTAAAAATGATATATGTTAAGGCATTTTGGTTTTTTATTTCGGATAGATAGGCGTATTTATTTGAGTTTGGGTATTGTTCTGCTGCTTAGTATTATACTTTTATTGGTTCAGTATTTTCGCCGTGTAGATTGTGAAAGTGCCAAATTTCTAGTGTCAGGGGATATGTCAATAGATAAAGTTGTTGAATTTTATGACAATACACCCAATGCAAAGAGCTGGGAATGGGATTTTGGAGATGGTTCAACTCCTGATTATCGTCAGAGAACCCTGCACCAGTATAAAAAAGCAGGAAATTATATTATTCGCTTGAAAATCAATGGGCATTGTGTTCATGAAAAATCAATTCACATCACAACAACCAGCCAAAACACAGGATATTTACCTAGGATTATTGCCCCAAGTGTCGTTACGGTTGGACAGAAAGTTGATTTTCTTGGAGAAAAGGAAGGAGGACAATCTTGGGAATGGAGTTTTGGTGAAAGTATAGATACTGATGCTTTAGGGCAGTCTGTTTCATATCATTTCAAATCAGCTGGACAGAAAAAAGTTACCTTAATTGTAAATGGAGATGTAGAACATCGTGCAGTAAAAACTATTTATGTAGCGCCTAAAACCATAAAAGCTAAACAAAAAATAGACCTTAAATCTTATGAATTTGAGCGTTCCCATGCTTCTTTTTCTCTTCCAAAAGGCAATCCACAAAAAGATCCATTGGTAGATATGCTTGAGAATATTCCTGTTTCTCCACGAGGAAATACTAAAAAAGATACACTTGCTGAGCCTAAAAAAGCTCCGGAAATCTCCAATGAGCAGTTTCAATTATTATTAAATCAGGTCGCGAATCAATCTAAAACAAAGGAAGATTTTAAGGACTATCTTTGTGGAAATTATGATATTCCTGTAGTCATCAATGATAATAAAATTTTGCCATTTGATGAATTTTGCAGAGTCATTTCAGGGAATAAAATTAAAATCTCAGCTATTCGTTTGAACAAGAATTCACAAAATTGTATCCAAAATATCAATGTCCATTACAAAACTAGAAAATGGGGAATTTGGATGAAAAAATAATGAAAGAATATATAAAAGAATAGAACTATGTCTTTAATAGCAACAACAGACAGGATGGATATTTATCTTGAAGAAAACAGAGGGATTATTTTAGTAAGACAAAGATGGAGATATAATTGGCTTGTTAAAGATGCGACAGAGTGGACTTATCAGCAAAAAACAGATTTCCATCGAAAGGCTGATGATATTATTTGGAAAATATGGGGAAACAAGTTCAAAATAAGAACGCGAGGAACTTCCGACCTTGCAAAAAAATTTGCAGATAAAGCTTTAACTATTAATTTTGATATAAAGTGGGTTATTGAAAAAGCACACTGGGATGTAAATATTACAAAAGTAGCAAGAGATGCATTAAGTCCCAGAAGTAATATACATTGGAATGCAAGAGAAATTAATATAGATACTAAAGATATTCTCTTAACTCATAGAGGAAATAATAAATATCAATTTCCTATAGCCCATGAGTTTGGACATACCATAGGGAACTCTATTTATGCATTACGAAGTATTGGCAGTAAGAATCCGAGAGGAGATGAATACAATAGTAATCTAGAATTTAGATTTGATAAAGATAGTATAATGAATGTGGGGAATAAACTAAGAGATAGACATTTAGAATACATACTCAATATATTAAATACTTCTGTAATAGATACCAAATTCTATATTTATTCCTTATGAAAAAAATCTCTTTTTTGTTCTTTCTTTTCTTATTGTCACAATGTGATGACAATAAGAAAAATGTTATAACCTCCAAAAAAATGAAAAATATAACTGCTAAAAAAGCAAAGCAGACATATATAGAATATGATAAAATTAAACATTTCACTTATGATAAATTGATGGATTCTCTGTCTAAAGAAAATAAGGAATTACCATATTCACAAGAAACTTTCATACTTGGGGAAGATAATGGACTTATATCAGAATTTCGAGTGGAATTGTTAGCATTCTATCCAATAGAAAAAATAAAAAATAAAAATATTTTGATAAAAGAAGTCACTTGGGAAACAAGTCCCACCCACAATTTAACCATTTGGTATGAGAAGAAAAACAAGGAATGGTACCCTATTCATTATATAATTTGGAATAAAGAATTGGAGCATTAAAAATCAAAAAATATGGAAACTTTCAAATCATCATATAATTCTGAAGTACAGAAAGCACTAGATATTGCTCAGAAAATAGGGCGAGAGAATATGAATGCGCAATATACTGGGGCGCATTTACTTAAAGCTATACTAAATAGAGATTTATCTCTTTTAAAAAACTTAGAGAAACTAGGAGTTGATGTGTTTTTTTTGGAAGAATGGGCTGAAGTTAGAATAGAAGAATCACCCAAATCTCCAAATTTACACAGTTGTGAGCCTTCTGAAATTATAGATGAAATCTTTGCTGAAGCAGATGCTATCCGTGAATTGCTAAATGAGAACGAAGTTACGCTTTTTTGTCTAATGGTAGCATTGAGTTCACCAGGGGCGGCATTTAGTTTTGATCAAATGAAAACCTTTCCTGTCACAAGAGAAGAACTATTGAAAGATCAGCCAAAATTTGAATTATCTGACAACATATCTAATTCTTCACCAAAATCTTTATCTACTTTAAAGAAAGGCTTTTTGCAAAAATATTGTATCAATAAAAAAGAAGAGATTAAGAAAAAGAACGATTTATTAAAACAAAATAAGAAAAATGATTTAACTCATTATCAAGAAGATAATTTCTTAATTGGTAGAGATGCAGAACTCCATCACATTACGGAGATACTTTGTCGCTATCACAAACAAAATGTATTGATTATAGGAGATCATGGCATTGGGAAGACTAGACTGATAGAGGGTTTTGTCCAAAAATTGGTTTTTAATCAAATTCCTGATTTGCTAGGTGGTTTAGAGGTTTTTGAACTGGATTTAGGAGCAATTATTGCTGGAGCTTCTTACAAAGGCGAAATAGAAGATCGACTGAAAAATATTGCCAATGAACTTCGTTTATATCCCAAAAGCGTTTTGATTATTGATGATATTCATTCACTATTGGGCAGTCACCAAGATACAGGAATTAGCAATCTGTTGAAGAGTGAATTGTCAAAAGGACTCACTCTGATTGCCGCCACTACAATAGAAGAGTATACCAAAAAGATAGAAAAAGAACAGGGACTATCAGGAATGTTCGAAATTATCAAAATGGAAGAAGCTGATGATGAAACTCATTTCAGAATGCTCAAACAGGCATTGGTAAGTTATCAAAACCACCATCAAATTAATATTGATGACAGCGGCATCCGAGAGGCAATTCGTCTGTCTAAGCGGTACATAAAAGAAAAAAGTCTTCCTGCTTCGGCAATAGATTTAGTAGACCACACAATGTCTGCTCTAAAAACTGCTGGTGAGTCCTTCTTGAAAGAAAAAAATCATTTTCTGAATCAGATCATACATCTAGAACAAAACACAAAAAATTATTCAGAGGAACAGTTAAAAACCCATGCTTTATGGCTTTTAAAGGATTTAGTGGAAAAAACTAAATACCTATTAAGTACTGAAGAAGAAACAGAAGTTTTTGATAATCAGATTATTGATGTTGAAAATATTTTTGCTTTTTCTAGAAAACGAATAGAGCAGGCAGAGGCTGTTGCCTTGGAAAAACGAAGCGATATTACTGATAGAGATTTAGCTTTGATGATTTCTCAAAAAACAAATATTTCTATCGGAAAACTACAAGAAGAAGAAAAACAGCGTTTGAATGAAATAGAGCAGGTTCTCTCCCGCCGAGTGGTAGGGCAAGATCATGCTATAGCTACAATTTCTGGAGCGGTTCTAGAGTCCCGTTCTGGATTGAGCAAAGCAGGACAACCCATCGGTTCATTTTTCTTTTTAGGACCAACAGGAACAGGGAAAACAGAACTGGCAAAATCCTTGGCAGAATTTCTTTTCCAAGATGAAAATGCAATTATCCGCTTTGATATGTCAGAATTTAAAGAAGAGCATTCTGCGGCATTGCTCTATGGAGCGCCTCCTGGCTATGTGGGTTATGAAGAGGGCGGGCTTTTGGTTAATAAAATTAGACAAAGGCCTTATTCCATTGTTCTTTTTGATGAAATAGAAAAGGCTCATGCTTCAGTTTTTGATGTTTTTCTTCAAATAATGGACGAAGGTAAGCTGCATGACAGACTTGGCAAAGAAGGTGATTTCTCTAATGCTATCATTCTCTTTACATCTAATATAGGCTCAGATTTTATAGTAAATTCTTTTGCCAATGGAAAAATTCCGGCTTCAGCTGATCTTTTAGAGATTATGACAAGGTTTTTCCGCCCAGAGTTTTTGGGAAGACTTACAGAAATCATTCCTTTTGCACCGATAAGCAAAGAGAATGCTCTGAAAATTTTTGAAATACACCTCAAAAAAGAATTATTGGATTTGGTTAAAAATTTAAATATTACATTAAATATTTCGGAAGAAGCCAAAGAATATCTTTCAGAAGAGGGCTATGACATAAAATATGGAGCAAGGCCACTAAAGGGTGTTATTCGAGGAAAACTACGAAGACCTTTAGCAAAAAAAATCGTAGTGGGAGAGTTTAATGAAGGAGATATTGTCAGTGTCACCTTGAAAAATGGTGACCTATACTGGGAAAAACAAAAAATATAGAATGTTTTGATAAATAATTATAAAACCTGCTGAAACAAGAGCAGGCTTTATAATTATTCCCCATTGTTGTTATTTTCTTCTAAAGCTCTCCTTTCTATGGCGTCGTCTATGGATTCTCCCCAGACACCTTCCATTATGTATTTGGATAGAGGGATTTCCTCGTCTTCACATTTTACAGATACTTTTCTTATATAAGAAAAAGGTTATATATTTTTTCTGGATTTCAATTTTGTAAGTAATTTTTGTTTTTTATTTATATAAATTATAAGTTCTATCCCATACTTTTTAGAGAATGACTGAGGGCAAAATAAATGATAATATGAAATTGTTTTTGTGAGTTATTCTCTTTTTTAGTAGTTTAAGAAGATCTTTTGTTTTCCTTATAACTATTAAACTCAAAGTCTATTTTCTGTTCCTCTTCTTTTGTTTCCTTTCCTACTCCCAGCTGCTCAGAACGGACACAAAACACCACACTGTTTTCTTCTATTCCATTCATATACAGGGTCAGTTCTGGGTCAATGTATTTCGTAGTTTCATACCATTTTGGCTGTAGAAAAAACACCCAGTTGTAAAGTCCGTTTTTCCCCTCAATTTCGATAGGGGACTCGGTATGCCTTTCATTATAATCCAGTACAAAATTGTAAAAAAGCCGCCCAAAATCGAGCCTTGTGGGGCCTTTAGCACGGTAAACATTATATTTTTCAGAAAATTCACCTTTGTCAATCATAAATGAAAAGACAACCAAATCTCGCATTTCTTCATCACTAACACCTGCCAATTGTTTGTAATTCTGTGGAAACTGCCAAGTTTTATAAATCCTTGGCGGAATGCTCATCGCTCGGTTAAAAGTATCATTAAACAAAGTAGGAACGAAGAACAAAAGATAATGCCCCAGCATTAAAGGCAAAAATTGAGAGCCATTCAATAAAGTGTAAATCAGCCCAAAAGGAATTAAACTGTACAAAGCCGCAATTAAAGCAAAAAGATATTCGGTAAGTTTTTTATCATCATTAAATTTTTGAAGATAACTACGATAAAGCCGACAATGAATAATTCCTAAAACCAATGAAGAAACCTGATAAAATATAAATTCATGTAACTCTTTGTCCATGAATAATTTATTGAATCCTAAAAAAGCAATAATGGAATAAATAAAAGCCAAAGAAAAAACATATGTGTAAAATTTGGATTTGTTTTCTTTGAAGCCATTTACCTTTTGTCCAAAAATCATAGTTAAGACAATACAAGCCGCAAGTACAATCAGTAAAATGGCTAGAACCTGAGGTTCTAAAAGATTCTCAAAATATTTCTTTAACTGTGTCATTTTTTATTGAGTATTAAGAATTTAAAAATATAAATGTATAAAGTACTAAATTTTGGTATTATATCCTAAGATAGAAGGTTGGGAAGAATTGAATTCAAATAATTCTTGATTTTCTTGTAGTAAAATCTGCGGTTCGATTTCCATTTCTAATGGAAAAAAATACTCACAAAAAAGTTCTACAAATTGTTTTAATTTCCCTTCATGTATGTATTCTTGGAAATGAGAGTTTTGTAATGGACCTATCAGTAACTGGTAATTTTCTGAATAATCATCATAAGAATGTCCTGTGATAAAATCTATTCCTAAATGGCAATCTCCTAATGTAATTGCTTGTTCTTCATCATAATATTTGAAAAACCCTTTTCTTTGTATTTCTACTTTTTCTTTTAGAATAGATGAAAGGATTTTAACTGATAACTCTATATTTCCTACGATTTTATGAGTATAAGGAAGAACTTTTATCATTTTAGAGATTAAAACAGGTGGAAAATCTCTACTCATTCCCCAAAAATCATAAAATATGTCAGCTGTTGTAGTATCATTGAGTTTTGTAAGAAATTTGCTTTCAAACATTTCTGTTTCCACACCAAATGCAAACATCTCATTTTCGAAAGGCTGAAAAAAGGCTCTTGCTTGTTTCTGCTGTTCTTGCTGTAGTCTGTATTCCTTTATCATCGTATCCACTCCTTTGCCAGGGGTGTCATTTTGAATGCTGTGAACCATATTTTGAGGCAAAGTGTCATAAATACTATCACGAGATAAATTTAATCTTAAAAATGAAACAGTATCAAAATCAAAATCTATTTCTTCAGAACTGAAAATATCACGGCGGTATGTTCTTGCAAACTGTCCTTCTTTATGCACGATGTATTGGTTTTCTGAAAGACAGCCACTCTCTAATAAGTTACCAACTACAACTTCTGCACGGATATCGGCAGAAATTTCGGAAACAGATTGAATTAAAGAAGAAATTTCGGACATAAGATAAAGACTTGGGTAGATATTTAACTTATAATTATATAATTAAAATTTGACAGTTATTTTTCTTTAGGCTTTAACCTTCCTGCTGCGATGTATCTTAGCTGAAAGTATTCATTATTAAAGTTAAAAATATTAAGTTCGTTATTCGAACAGGCTAAAATTCTGTCATTATGGAGATAAATTGCAACATCAGAGATTGGTTTGTGTTTGTCATATCTAAAAAAAATCAAATCTCCTTCTTGTAAAAAAGTTCTTCCCGTAAAGAGCTGCAGCGCTTTGGAACGGAAAATTCCATCAGGGGTTTTTGGAAAGGTCTCTTGGAAAACATCACTGTATAAGGCCTGTATAAAATAAGAGCAGTCCACAGCTTTTTGTAATTCAAGACTTTGTTTACGATAAGGTGTGCCTAGCCAAGGGTCTATGTATGCATAAAAATCATAGTTTTTAATCTCTTTGGGCATTACTCCAAATAAAACTGCGTATTTTTCCTTAAGCCGAAGTTTTTTATCATCAAGTTTTTCAGGGTTGTCATCAACATTAGTATATTGGTTTTCTATGGCTGTTTTCTCAGTGCTTATGGCTTGGTATTCCTCTTCAGAAGAATATCGATAAGGAACCTCTGAAATATATTTTTTTGAGCTACAATTTGTAAGTCCTAATACTCCAAAAAAGAATAAAAGAAAATGTAGATACTTTAAATTCATCATTTTAGTAAAATTAAACCATTGACACAAAAATAATTAAAAATAATGAATTCAAAACAAGGATATTAAATATTAATTACATATTTCACTTATTTTTAAAACTACAATTGTAGAATGAAATAAGGTGGCTGCGTGATAAATTAACAAGAAATGAGAAAAACACACACTTTTTCAGCTTTAAACATTTGAAAAACAATATCTTAGTTTTTGTATTTTGAGAAAGACCCTTGTTTTTTCGTTAAAAACGATGTTGTTTAGGGATAAAACCAATGTATTTTAGAAGAGTTTAAATATAAAATAGAGGAAAAAAACTTGTTTTTTTCAGTGTCAAAATAAATAATAATTATATTTATTATATAAAGTATATCAAAACATAAACTACAAATAATATTTATATTTTAAATTAAATTTATTATAAGTAGTATTTATAGTATATTATTTTTTATATTAAAAATAATTATTATATTTGTGATTTGAAAAAAGAATATTTATGAAGGTAATATCTATCATTACTGAAAAAGGAGGTGTAGGAAAAACCACAACATCTATTCATTTAGGAGCGTCGTTTGCAGAAATGAAAAAGCGTGTTTTGATTATAGATTTTGATTCACAAAGGAATTTGTCAATTGGATATAAGATACCAAAAGATTTTCCTTATACGGTTAAAAATTTTATTGAGAAAACAGGTGATTTTCGTTTGACACAAAAAGGAGAAAGTTTATTCATATTAGCAGGAGATAGAGGGGTAGAGGAAACAGATTATAAAAGAACAGCCTTGAAAGATATGATAGATCTATTATCTAGTAAAATGAATTTGGATTACATTATAATAGATTGCCCGCCTCGTCCATTAAGTGGCAGAGTGGGTTTGGGAGAAATTGCACTTTGTGCTTCAGATTATGTACTTTCACCAATTGAGGCAGAGGAGTATTCTATTGAAGGGATTAATGAATTATTACCATCAGTAAAAAGAATTATAGATAATTATAATCCGAAGTTACAATTTTTAGGTTTTTTCTTCAATAAAGTTCTTACTAACACTAAAAATTTTAGAGTATATAGTGATTTAGCAAAACAACAAGCAGGACAGTATTTTTTGGAGACTTATATTCGACAAGATGTAAATGTAGAAAATGCTAAAAAAGAAGGAAAAACTATTTTTCAGGTTGCACCTTTATCAAGAGCAAGTGAAGATTATAAACAGTTAGTTAAAGAAATTATAAAGAAAATAGAAGGATAAAATGGACAATGTTTTTCAATTAGATATATTGGATTCAAAACCAGAAGAGGAAAAACCTAAAATGGTTAAATATGGCTTTAGAATCTATCTGGCAGATTGGGAATGGCTCAAAGAACTCGTAAAATATGAGATTGTAAAAAATGAAAACTTGGAATATACCAATGCCAAAGCTATAAGTGATGGAATAGAGTTACTCCGTCAGACAAAAGGGAAGATGGAACAAAGAAAAGCCAATGTGAGGTATAGACCAGGAAGAAGGGAAAATCCTGGAGAAGTGAAAATAACATCTACTTATCTGACAGAGGAAGATTCTGAATACTTAAAAAACTATCATTTTTATACCATTTTTACAAAAGGAGAGTTAGATTTTTCTCAAATGAAACTATTTTCAGAAATAGTACAGGAGTTGAAAATAAAATACAAGGATAAATTTTAGTAGATATGACAAATAAATCTTATGAAGCAGCAGTAAAATTGAGTACAGGGGAGGTTGTGGTTTATCACAATATTAACACTGGCTTGTTTAAGTTTCATAGATTTATTGAGGATAAATTTTCTCATGGACAAAAATGGCTTTATTATAATGTAAGGCGAAAGAAAACACATGAAATAGTGGGTAATTTTAGAAATCCTTTGATGATAAAGAAAAAAGAAATTATAAGACTTTATCTAAATTCTATTCAAAATAAAAAAGAAACAGGATATTTTATTCCAATTCCTTATGAAAGGAATAATTTTACCATTATTCGTAATATTTTTATTGCCAACAGCCAGATTTTGGAGGTGAAATCAGATCAAATAACTATTTATAAATGGATTTATGATGAGTCAATAAAAAAAGGTAGAGAAGATTTATATCAATACTATTTATCAAAAGAACATAAAATTGAAAGAGAGGAAATAAGTTTAGGCAAAATAAAATTTGATATTATAGAGCAGGAAAATAACACAGTGCAAAGTCATCCGCTAGTAGATTATCCATAAAATAAAAGCCTCCAAAACTTTAAAAGTAATGTAGGCTTTATTTTGAGATAAATAATCTCTTCTTGCTCTGCAAAAATAGTAAAAAAATATGAAAGATAACGAAAAAAGAATAGTTCGAAAGAGTTACAAAAATTTGACCCAAACCGAAATTATTAGACTGGGGAATAGTTTTGTTGATGATTTTTTATTTGAAGATAATAAAGCGGTAGATATCCCTATTAATGCTCTTAGGGCGATATTTAATATTGCAGCAGACTTGAGAAATGAACAGCTTCGACCACAAGACAGACCAATGCAGCTGTCTCTTTTTGAGGAAGAGTTTGAGTCAGAGCATAATACTTTTGCTTCAATGAAAATTAAAAATAGTTTAATTTCTCCAAGTGGAAGTTCCAAGCAAGTCATAGAAGCCGTTGAATTTCTTACAAAATTTAAAATGGGTTGGTATAGCTCAATAAATTCCAAAGGCAAGGAAATTAAGACCTTTGGAGGCCTTATAACCGCACCTACTTATGATGAGCGCGGGTATACTTCTTTCTTAATCAGCAGTTATTGGCTCAAAAAACTTATTGTAATTCCTGAATATAATCCAACATTATATAATTTAGTTTATAATATTAGGAATAACAAACATGTTATTTTCGCAATTTGGCTAGCAAAAATACCTTATGAAGGAACTACTTTGAAACTAGAGACTTTTAACGAAAAGTTTGGAATAAATTATTCTACTACTAAAGATTTTTGCAGTAAATTTTTGAAACCAATAAGAGAAAATCTAGACAGGTATAATCAAACATCATTTAATTATAGCATTGACAAGAATAAAATTCATATAAAACCATATGCTACAAAAAGAATTCAAGATGATACTATTTCTGAAGAGACCCAAGATGCTACTTTGGTAAGACAAAGATTACGATATTTTATGAGGCGACATCGATTATCAGAAAATGAAATGACTCATCTTATATATCACTATAAAAATATAATAAACAGTAGGATTCTATTGGAACGAGCCTATAAAGAATTTGTAAAAGATAATAGAAGAAATGGCAAAAAAGCAACAGAATTTATTGGTCAATCATTCTTGCAAAAATTTCAGAAGTATATTATTATTTTGTATAGACAAACTCATACAGGGAAAATACTTCCAGAAGGATACCCCAAAATACTCTAAAAAATACAAATGATAAATAATTCGGAATTCCACTCCTATGAAGAGATTAAAACTTTATTGTTTTCGGAATTCCACTCCTATATTTTCGGAATTCCACTCCTCCCATTTTCGGAATTCCACTCCCTAATCTTCAAATATGAGAAAAAACAACGAAAAAAAATCTCATTTTCGGAATTCCACTCCTATAAGGAGTTCGAATTTTCCTCATTTTCGGAATTCCACTCCCAAAGAAAATCTAAAAATACTTTTTCCGGAATTCCACTCCCCTTAAAAATAAGGGTTTTTCGGAATTCCACTCCTGTATTTTCGGAATTCCACTCCTGTATTTTCGGAATTCCACTCCCATCAAAATGACCTCCGTCTCCTTTAAATAAAAGGATAAACGAATTTACTAAAAGTATATTAAAATATAATAAAAGTTCTTTTTATCTTAAAAGAAAAATAAAAGTTAATAAATATAAATAAAAGTCCAAGAAGAGATTTTTTATCTTGGAAAGTGATTTATCTTAAAAGGTTAATTTTTATATTATTTATATATTGTTTAGTATTTGTTAT
>ERZ772971.1887-NODE-1887-length-11895-cov-4.491470_pt1 | contig 11895 bp, 8 predicted proteins | sample MGYA00511943_ERZ772971 | MGnify/ENA primary metagenome ERZ772971 (study PRJEB29015, sample SAMEA2737929) | human oral metagenome | biome: human oral; feature: human-associated habitat; material: dental | place: China | collected 2144 ... | reverse complement strand
GAGTACACCTCCAACTGTTCCAAAAGAAAACGCAATTAATCCTAAAATGATAATTTTTATTGTTGTAAGACTTAAAAAATTTTCTGCATTAGCAGTTGCTCCAACTGTCATTCCCAAAACTATTGTAATACAGTATAATAGCGCTCCTTTCACATGCTCAACTAAATTTGAAACTATTCCAACTTCTTTTATGAGATTTCCTAACATTAACATTCCAATTAATGGAGCTGATGATGGAACTAAAAGAATTACGATAATTGTTACTGCAATTGGAAAAATTATTTTTTCTTTTTGACTCACAAATCTAAGCTGTGTCATTTCCACCATTCTTTCTTTTTTTGTCGTAAGCAGTTTTATAATTGGTGGCTGAATAACTGGTACCAAAGCCATATAGGAATAAGCTGCAATGGCAATTGATCCCAATAAATGAGGTGCAAGTTTTGTCGTCAAATAAATGGCAGTTGGTCCATCAGCTCCCCCAATAATTCCAATTGAAGCGGCTTCTTTTCCAGCCAGTCCAAGCAAAATTGCTCCAATAAATGCTACAAAAATACCAAATTGTGCTGCAGCGCCCAATAACAAACTTTTTGGATTTGCAATAAGAGGTCCAAAATCAGTACTTGCACCTATCGCCAAAAATATTAGTGGCGGATAAATTCCAAGTTTAACCCCTTGGTACAAATAATATAAAAGTCCTCCTTTTTCCATAAGTCCTTCATTTGCCACAGCGGGTAAATTTGCAAGTAGCATTCCAAAAGAAATTGGAAGCAATAAATAAGGTTCATATTGTTTTTTTATTGCCAAATATAATAAAATTAAAGAAATTATTATCATAATAATCTGTTTTACAGTTATCATTGACAGTCCTGTAGTTCCATAAAGAATTTTTAGTAATTCCATATTAAAAACCATTCCTTTCCTTAAAGATTTTTCTATAAAATAAATTATTGCTATAATTAATAAAATTAGAATATTTTATAAAATTTCAAGCAATAATTTATTCAGATAATATTGCCAAAATATCATCGGAATTTACACTATCTCCCTTAGATACTTTAATTGCGCTAATAGTTCCATCTTTAGGAGCTACGATAGGATTTTCCATTTTCATAGCTTCTAGAATTACAATTTCATCTCCAGTTTTTACCTTTTGTCCAGCTTCAACTTTTATATCAACAATAAGCCCTTGCATAGGGGCTTTTATCGGTTCCCCGATTTCAACAGAATTATTAATTTTATTTTGTGTAAAATCATTTTTTCCCTGTATTTTTTGATCATAGTTTGAATTAGTTGAAATAGAACCTTCTTTTTCAGTAACAGCTTCCACTTCCACTTCATAAACCTTTTCTCCAATTTTGATTTTATATAATTTAATCATACTTGTCATACCCCTTTGAATTTCAATTTTATTTAATTTCTTTTATATTCTTTACTTTTATTTCACAATCTTTATTATTTTCAGATGCGTCAACAAGAGCTGTCAATAAAGCTACTAACATAGTTTCATCTTTTATTTTTTCAATACTGAATTTTTCGTTTGTATTCAAATTTTCAGATTCTAAATTTTTTAAAGTGTTAATATCGTTTATTTTTTCATTTATGGTATTTTGCTCTTTTTCATTTGAAAAATATTTAAAAAATGATAATACAAACGAAATTAACAGCAATATAAAAAAAACAATTAACATACTTACAACAGTAATATAAATTGCATCTCCAAATGACACAGCCGAATTTCCAAATAAAATACTTTTCATTTTTCAAATTATCCCTTTCAAAAAACTTTATCCAAATTATATTTGAATATTTTTTAAAAAATTACATTAATATTATGAATTTCAATTTTTTCTTTATTTTGAGTTTTTTCTTTTGAATATTTTTTTTCTAAATAGTCTCTTGCAATTTGTGGAAAGCATGCATAAGTTAAAACATCTTCACCAGATTTTGCTAAATTTCCAATTTCCTTTTTCATTGTATCATATTCATTTTTTAACAGATCAGCAGGTCTTCCTGTAAATATTTTTTCATTTCCAATTATGATTTTTTTTATTTCATCAGAAATTGGAACAGGAGGTTTCCCATACATTCCTCTTACATAATCTTTAATTTCTCTTGGAACCATTTGGTATCTTTTTCCAGTTAAAACATTAAATACAGCTTGAGTTCCAACCATTTGACTCATAGGAGTAACCAATGGTGGATAACCTAAATCTTTACGAACTTTAGGAATTTCCCTGAGAACTTCCTCATATTTATCCTGAGCATTTTGTGATTTTAGCTGGGACAACAAATTTGAGAGCATCCCGCCAGGCAATTGATATTCCACGATATTAGGTTCTATTTCCAAAGCTTTTGGATTTAAAAATCCATTGTCAATATATTTTTTTCTTATTGGCTTAAAATATTCTGCCACTTCTTTTAAAAATTCAAGATTTAATTCTGTATCGTATTTTGTTTTTTGCAGTGCTCTTACAAGTGATTCTGTAGGTGGCTGCGATGTTCCTCCACCAAAAGGTGAAATTGCAGTATCTACAATATCTACGCCAGCTTCAATAGCTTTCAAAACACTCATTTCAGCCATTCCAGCTGTTTCGTGAGTATGTAACTCAAGTGGAATTTTTAAAATACTTTTTAGTTCACTTACAAGTTTATAAGCAACGTCTGGCAGCAAAATTCCTGACATATCTTTTATTGCAATGGAATCTGCTCCCATATTTTGCATTTCAAGTGCCAATTTTTTGTAATATTCTATTGTGTGAACAGGACTTATTGTATAACAAATTGCAAGTTGACTATCTCCACCATATTTTTTGGTACTTTCCACAACTTTTCTGATATTTCTTGTATCATTTAATGCGTCAAAAGTACGAATAATATCAATACCATTTTTTATTGAAAATTTTACAAATTTTTCAACAACATCGTCAGCATAATGTCTATACCCTAATAAATTTTGCCCTCTTAAAAGCATTTGCAATTTAGTATTTTTTGCTCTTTTTCTAATTTCTCTGAGTCTTTCCCAAGGATCTTCATGCAAAAACCTAATTTCTGCATCATAAGTGGCACCACCCCAAACTTCCATTGCATAATATCCAACTTTGTCCATAGTTTCTATGATTGGAAGCATTTCGGCAGTTGTCATTCTGGTTGCCATAAGCGATTGGTGTCCATCTCGTAGTGATGTTTCTGTTATTTTTACTTTCATAAAAATCCTCCTTTTAGTTTAGTAAACAAATTTTTAAAACAGACAGTTATAGCACACTCAAACTTTTTAAATTAAAAAATTATATATTTATACAAAAGTAGCTTGAATTTTACTAAACTGTCTTTTTATATTTATTCAAAAAATGCTGGTCCAGCGTTTACAATATGCTCTGGCATATGCGGATATTTTGTTGCAAAATTTTCTCTAAACATTTTTGCCAATTTTTTTGCAGCAGCCCCGTATGCTTCTTTATTTGCCCAAGTGTCTACAGGATTTAATAACTCGCTTGGAACATTTGGACAATATTGTGGAATTTCTACATTAAAAATATCATCATGTCTATATTCCACTTCATCCAATTCCCCACTTAATGCTGCAGTAACCATCGCTCTTGTATATTTCAAATTTATACGGCTACCCACACCATATGGACCTCCAGACCATCCTGTATTTATCAGAAATACTTTTGTATTATGCAATTCTATTTTTTTTCCTAACATTTCAGCATAAACAAATGGATCAAGTGGCATAAACGGTTCTCCAAAACAAGTTGAAAACGTAGGTTGTGGTTCTGTAATTCCACGTTCAGTTCCAGCTAATTTAGAAGTGAATCCTGTTACAAAATGATAAATAGCAGCATCTCTTGAAAGCCTAGAAATAGGTGGTAAAACACCAAAAGCATCCGCTGTCAAAAATATTATAACATTAGGAATTCCTCCAATTCCTGGAATTTGAGCATTTCTTATATGATCAATTGGATAACCAACTCTTGTATTTTCAGTTAAACTTTTATCATAAAAATCAAATTCGCGAGTTTTAGGATTCATCACGACATTTTCCACTAAACTTCCAAATTTTATAGCATTAAAAATATCTGGTTCATGTTTTGGATCAAGATTTATACACTTTGCATAGCATCCACCTTCAAAGTTAAAAATGCTGTGATCCGACCAACCATGTTCATCATCACCAATTAATCTGCGGTTGGGATCTGCGGAAAGTGTAGTTTTTCCAGTTCCCGAAAGTCCAAAAAATATTGCAGTTTCTCCTGTTTTAGGATCCATATTGGCAGAACAATGCATAGGTAAGACATCAATTTCAGGCATTATAAAATTCATTATCGAAAATACACTTTTTTTTATTTCTCCTGAATACTCAGTTCCACAAATAATTCCAACTTTTGCTTCATAGTCAATAATTATTGCAGCTGATGAATTTATTCCATCAATTTTAGCATTGCATTTAAATCCAGGAGCTGCAATTATTGTGAAATCGGCATGTCCATAATCGTTCAATTCCTCTTCAGTTGGACGGATTAGCAATTGATGAATAAATAAATTTTGACTTGCTCGTTCATTTATAATTCTAAATTTTTTTCTGCAAGCTGGATCAGCTCCGGCCATCCCATCAAATACAAATATTTCCCTGTTTTGTAAATACGCAATTAACTTATTATAAATAGATTCAAATTTTTGCTTTTCAATAGGTTTATTCACATCTCCCCAAGCAATTTTATCGTGAATTTGTGAAGTATCAACTATATATTTGTCCTTAGGCGAGCGTCCTGTGTATTTTCCAGTTCGCACAACCAAAGCGCCAGTTTCAGACAAAGTTCCTTCTTTTCTCCCTAACGCATGTTCAACAAGTTCAGCAGGTTTCAAATTTCTGTAAATTTTTGATACATTCACTATCCCCAGTTTTTCTAAATCTTTTGTCAATTTTTTCATAATACTTCCTCCATAAACTTTCTTTCTGTTTTGAAAAAACTATTAGATAATCATAATTTAATAATTTTATATATCCATCTTAATTTTTCCTGACAATAATATTATCGCACATTTTTAAGAAAAGTCAATATCGTATAAAATTTAATTTTTTGAATTTTTTTCAGTTTTTATAATAAAAAAAAACAAAATTATTATAAAAAATATCAAAAATTCTAAATTTTCAAAATAAAGCCGTTTTAAGAGGAAAAATAAAAATTTAGAATAAAATATCGAATAAGTTGAAAATTCGCTCTTAAAATTGATATATGAAGGTCAAAAAAATTTAAAACAATGTAAAAAAAATTAGTGTTATATCTTCAAATACAGCCACTAATTTTTCAAAACTAAATTCTATTTATTGTAAAGATAAATCAAAAAAATCTAATTAAACTTCTAAAAGTGATAGCTAAGTTTCGTTTTAAAATTTTGCAAAGTTCTATAAAAGTTCTATTTTTTTAATTATTTTATTTTTATATTGTTTATTTTATCAATTAATTGAGCATTTGCATCTTTATACAGATGCGAATATGTGTTTATCGTAGTTTGCAAATTATCATGACCCAATCGTTTGCTTATGGCTGTAATGTCAGCTTTTAAAAAAAGTAAATACGAAGCATGGGAATGTCTAAAGTCATGAATCCTTATTCTTTTTAAGCCTAGCACATTTGTAAACTTTGTCAAAATATATCGGAGTCTTGCAGTTTTTATTTCAAAAATTCGTTTTGTAGATACAATATCAAAATTCTCAAAATAGTATTTTAAATCATTTAATAAAATTTCCGGAATTAAAATTTTTCTCTTTGAACCTAAAGTTTTTGGAGAAGTAATATAAACTTTTCCTTTAACCTTTGAAAACGTCTTATTGATATTTATTGTCTTACTTTCAAGATCTATATCTCCAAATGTTAAAGCCATAAGTTCGCCAACTCTCATTCCAGTCCAAAATAATGTTTTAAAAGCCATCGCTTCCGCAAAATATTTTTTACCGAATTCACTTAATTTGTTTATAAATGTATCAAATTCTTCAAATGACCAAATATTCATTTCATTTTGATTTTTTTTTGCTCCGAATGAACCTAAATTTTTGCATGGATTTTCATTTAATCCCTGATATTTCACAGCCCAGCTAAATAAACTTTTTAGTGCAGAAAATAAACTTGATTTTGTGTTTTCACTAAGTTTTTTATTGTTATTTGTTTTTTCAAGTATTTCGTTTTGCCATTCCCGAATTACAAAAGGAGTAACTTTGCAAAGCTCCATTTTTCCAAAAAAAGGCAAAATGTGCGTATTAAAAAGAGTCTGTGTTGTATTTACTGTAGTTGGCTTGTATCTTTTTTTATAGTCATCAAAATATATTTCGTATAAAGAATTAAGAGTCATATTCATTGACTTTGAAATTTTTAACTTAAATTCATATTCATATTGCTGTGCATCTTTTTTCTTTTTAAATCCAGTTTTTTTATATTTTTTGTTTATACCTTTATAATCTTTGGCATAAAACGTAGTATACCAAGTCTTTTTATCCGCATTGTAATAAACTGGCATTTTAAGATTCTCCTTATTTTAATATTTTTCAATTTTATTATATCACATTTTTTTAGTAATAAAAAGAATAATTTTTTATAAAAAAAATAAATTATAATATATTTTTATTAACTTAATAATTGACATTCAAACTAATTAGGAGTAAAATATATCTAAACTTATCTAAGATTAAATTTTTTGTGTTTAAAATTTAATTTGGGAAAAATACTTTTTTAGGAGGATATTATGAAAATGAGAAGTCAGTTAAAAAAAGGATTAATTGTTTTAGCGGGGATTGCAATGCTGAGTACGAGTCTTCTTGCAAAGGAAATAGTAACGTATCCAAAAGATAATAAAGCTACTCAAGCGTTAGGATTTGAAAAACTGGAAAATTCATTTGGTATTTCTTCAAGTGCCAAAGGAAACACTGTTTATATTAATTCAGGTGGAAAGCCTCTTGAACGTGTTTTTGGAGCAGTGGAAGACAACAACAACAAATTTCCTGAAATAAAAAATAATAAGGTAATTATTAATGGTGGAGTTCTTGCAACAAATGGGTTTTGGGAAAGAGATGGAGTAAAAACAGTAAGAGGCGGAAGTGTTTATGGTGGTGCTGGACAAAATTCAGTAGTTAGTGACAACGAAATAATAATAAAAGGTAACTCAAAAATTGGTGGTAATGTTTATGGTGGTTATAGCCATAGAGGTTCTGTTATAAATAATAAAATTGTAATAGAAGGAAATTCTGTACTGTTTGGAAAAGAAAGTATACTGTTTGGAGGAAGAGGAAGCCGTAATATAAATGTGAAGGATAATAAACCTGCACCTATTGATGTGATAACTGGAAACACACTGGATCTAAAGGCAAAAAATGTGAAAGTGAAAGATGTTAAAAATTTTGAAAAAATTGTATTTGAAATATCTAATGCAAATAGACAAAATGACAAAATATTGATACTTACAAACAGCGAAGGAGCAGCTCCAGAAAAGCCTGAAGTTGTAAAAATTTCTTCAAAAATTACAGATATATCTGAAACTGAAAAAGAAAAAATATTGGCTGAAAAAAATAAAGCAATTAATCTTGATATAAATGTAATTTTTCAAAATAAACCTTCAAAAAATATACGAAATTTAAAAATTGCTCTAATTAATGCAGAAAATGGACTTGAATTGAGTAAATTGCCTGAAAACATAGAAAAAACTGAAAAAGGTTATAAATATAGTGTAAAATTTGAAAAAGATGCAAAAAATTTGTATGCTGTAATTAATGCAACTCTTGTAAAAAATTAGTACAACAAAATTTTAAAAAATTTATAAAAAATAAATCGAAATATTTAAACTAAAAATTTATATTAAATATTTCGATTTTATTTTTATTTTATTTATAATTTTTATATGACTACATCTTTAATTATTTCAAAAGGAATTTTATTTTTTAGTTTCCAAAGTATCGTCATTGGCTTATCGCCATAACTTTTGTAATAATTCGCGTTTCCTAGATAAATAAATGGGTTTGTCTTTTTATTGTCTAAAAATGCAAATTTTCTTACAAAAATATGAACTTTTATACCTTTTTCCCTGTGTTTTATAAACATTTGGCCGACACTTGAGGCGTGGTAAGTTTTGGGTTGGCTTATCCATTGAATTATGTCATCTGAATGTAGCGAATTATCATATTTTAAATTTTCTTGTAAAATATGAGATTTGTCGTAAGTTACAAAAAGGCAAATATCTTTTTCAGTATTTGCATATCCAGCTCTCCAGCTTCCTTTTGGAACTTTTGAATCCAACAAAATCTGCAACTCAATTCGTTTATATTCCTTGTAATTTATTAATATATTTTCATTAAATTGACTAATATCATTATTTTTAAATTCCGACAAACCTAAAATTATGAGCTGTTTTAATCTTTTCAAAAAATTTTTATCTTTAAAAAAATTATTTTTATATTTTTTAGAAATTTTATAATTTTTTTCGTTTTTAAATTCAGAATTTGATTCAAAATCCAAAATTTCATCTTCTACCAATTCTTTTAAAATTCGCTTTATTAAATAAGTATTTTTAAATTCCAAAATATTAAAATAATTTTTATACTTTTTCAAAACATCACTTTCTGTAATATTTTTAATTTTTTTATCTAAAAATAAATCCATAATTAAATAAGTAAACGGCTCAACTAAAGTTAATTTTTTTTCTAAATATGATAAAAATTCGATATTTGAAAAATTTAATTCATCAATTGAATTACTTTCTAAGTTTTTTTGTGCTATGTAAAAAGAACTGTATTTTGAACTTAACTCGATAAATAATTCAATATTTCTATCAAAATCTAAAATTTCTAAAATTTCATCATCATTTTTTCCAATTTCATTTTTAAAGCTGTCATATGCTTCCTTTAACATTATTTTGGAATTAAAATTGATTTTTTCTATTTTATTAATTATTCGTTCTTGACAAATTCTATCCAGTTCGACATATGATGCCATTGGTATATTTTCAAAATTAGTTTTTATTTCTTTTATCAATTTCTCTTTTTTGCTGTACAAAATATTTTTATTGTTTAACATTTCTTCGTAAAAAAATTTTGCAATGATATAGTCTTTTTTATGATTTCCAATAAAATCTATAATTGTCACAAAATCTTTATTTTCAAATTTTCTAAGTCCTCGTCCAATTTGCTGAGTAAAAATTGTGGAAGAAAAAGTTGGTCTTAAAAATAAAAGCAAATTTATATTTGGAATATCAATTCCTTCGTTTAAAATATCTACAACACACAAAATTTCAGATTTTTTATTTTTAAAATCTTCTAAAATTTTTTCTCTTTCAAATTTTGAAGTTCTTGAAGTTAAAATTTCTGAAATATATCCGTTTTTATTAAAATTTTTATTCATAAAATTAACATGATTAATATTTTCACAAAAAGCAATACAGCTCATCTTTTCGCCATCAAATCCGATTTTTTTAATGCTCTCAATTATATAATCGACTCTTTTATTATTTGACAGATTTTTAACTAAAATATCTTCCTGATATTTTCCGTTTTTATAAGGAATTTTCTCATAATCAAATGTTTCGTCATTTATTCCAAAATAGTGAAAAGGTGCAATTAAATCCTGTTCCATTGCTCGTTTCAAACCCATTTCGCCAACTAAATTATAATCACAAAGTTCTAAAATGTCTTTTCCATCCATTCTTTCAGGTGTTGCAGTAAGGCCCAGAAGAAATTTTGGATTAAAATAGTTTAGAATTTTGGTGTAACTTTTGGCACTTGAGTGATGAAATTCATCAATTACGATATAGTCAAAATAATCTTTAGAAAATTCAAAATAATTATTTTGAAGCGATTGAACAGTTGCAAAAATAATTTTTTTCTCAGTTTCTTTTCTCCCTCCAAAAATTCTTCCAATTTTATTTTCTCCAATTTTCATAATCTTTTTACAAACTAAAATCGCATTTTCCAAAAGTTCTTCTCTGTGTGCCAAAAACAAAAATCTTTTTTCTTTATTTTCAAAAAAATTTTTTATATCCATCGCTGCAAGATACGTTTTCCCAGTTCCAGTCGCAGCAACCACAAGTCCTTTTTTATTCCCTGATTTTCTAGTATTTTTTAGCTTTTCCAAAATTTCTTTTTGCATACTATTCGGTTCAAAATGATTTTTATTATTTTTTACTTTTCTGTAATCAAAAGTTTTTTGAAGTTTCAAATTATTTTTATAATTTTCGTACTCAAAGACAAAATCTTCACTGAGTTCAATGGCTTTGTCGCTGTTCCAAAGATTTTTAAATTGTGAAATTGATTTTTTATAAATTTCAAAAAAACTGCTTTCTGTCAATTTAACATTCCATTCTTCTGCAGAATACAAAGCGCTTTGGCTTATATTTGAAGAACCTATTATGCAAGTATGATATTTATTTTTTTCAAATAAATACGCTTTTGTGTGAAAACTCTCGCTGGAATTATTATAAATTTTTACTTTTATATTTTTGTAACTGAGAAGTTTTCTTAATGATTTTGAATCTGTTATATTTAAATAAACAGAAGTTATAATTTCACCTTTGATTCCTTTTTTTTCAAGTTCGTCCAATGTGCTCAAAAGTATTTGAAGTCCTGAATATCTTATAAAACTCACGATAAAATAAAACTTTTTGCAATTTAATAATTCATTTTTTAAATATATAAAAAAATTTTTAAATTTTGTTTTTTTATTTAAAATAAGCTCGTTTAAATTTCCTGTTATATCTTTTTCTTTTTGTTTTAACGGAATTTCAAAACGAGTATTTAGTCTATTTTGAACAAAATCTATAGCATCTTGATAACTGCCATCTTTTATTAAAAAAGAAATTTCTTTTGAGAAATACTCAATTAACTCAAATTTTAGTTTTTCTTCATAATCTTTAATTTCTACAATTTTTTGACTTTCATTTTTTAAATTCAGATCATCTTTTTGCAAAAGTATACTCATTTTAAAACGAATCCCCTATTTATATTAATCATTCTTTTTCCAAAAAATCAAATATTCGGTTTTTAGAAATTTCATTTTTAGTCATTTTATAAAAAATTCTAAACATTATTAAAACGTCGTAGTAACTTCCGTGAAACTGATTTTCTTCAAATGGAACTTTATAATACTTAGCACATTCAATAAGTTTTGGCCATTTGTAATTTCCACAATTATTTTCAATTTTTAAAATATCAATATTTTCTTTCATCGTATCAAACTGATTTTTTAGTGAAAAATCCACAAAACTTCTGTCAAAATTTATATTATGAGCTACAAAATGGTCAGTATCCTGACAAAACAGAAAAAAATTGTCCATATCTTTTTTAAAAGTCAAAGGATAATCTCCTATTTTATCTTTAAGTTTTTTTCGTTCAAGTGCAATTACTTCGTCAGTTAGTCCATTTACATTAATTGCCCCTTCATTCATTTCTTCATCTTCTTCTCTAAAATAAAAGCGGTTAAATTCTGAAACTTTTAACCATTCACTTTTTCCAAAATTATAATTTACTTTTATTGCTGACATAGATAAAACAGAACTTCCCTGAAATCCATTCGTCTCTACATCAAAAAATATAATATTTTTATTTAAATCTTTATCTTTATTCACTTTTTTTCTCTTTCTCTTTTTTCTTCTATTTTATCTTATCTTATTCAAATATTTATTCAAAAATTAGTCATTTAATTTTAAAACTGATAAAAATGCTTCTTGCGGAATTTCAACATTTCCAATCGCTTTCATCCGTTTTTTTCCTTCTTTTTGTTTTTCTAATAATTTTTTCTTACGGGTAATATCTCCACCGTAACATTTTGCAAGGACATTTTTACGAAGCGCCTTTATTGTTTCTCTTGCGATTATTTTTGTTCCAAGTGCTGCTTGAAGCGGTATTTCAAATTGCTG
>ERZ772971.1885-NODE-1885-length-11898-cov-3.525711_pt1 | contig 11898 bp, 10 predicted proteins | sample MGYA00511943_ERZ772971 | MGnify/ENA primary metagenome ERZ772971 (study PRJEB29015, sample SAMEA2737929) | human oral metagenome | biome: human oral; feature: human-associated habitat; material: dental | place: China | collected 2144 ... | reverse complement strand
TTCACACAATTTATAAATTCTAATCGTAATATTCTATTTCGGTTCGTGTTATACTTGTAAGTTCACCATTTATATAGTATGTGCTCTTTATTATATTGCCATACTCATCATTGGTATACACTCTTTTAGTATTTTCTGTTTCTTTGCCGTTTTTATCATATTTTTGAGTAATAAACTCAATAATATTTCCATTATCATATTTTGTGATTTCGGTTTCCTTTAATATGTCATATTCGAAATAATTGTCGTATTTAACGATAACTTCTCCATGCTCATCAAATTCATACTCGTAAATATTTTTATCATCTGCAAATGACTCTTCAAGCAATAAGTTGCCTTTTTCATTGTATATTGAGGTCTTACAGATTATACCATAACGCTCTTTAATAATATGATTCTTTTCATCATATTCAATGGTCATTTCCCTGCCAATATCACTTTCTAATTTTCCATCTATAGTAGATTTATAGGGAGTCTTTTTTATTAGTCTTCCTCGTTCATCATACTGATGTAGATATTTTCTTTTGAGGGATCCTTTTCTGTCGTAATGAGCCTGTTCCACAAGTTTCCCATCATCATCATAAGAATATATTGTCTTATAATCATCTCCAAAGGATATTGTTGATCTTCATGTTCCTCATACATTTCAGCTATTTTCCCCTCTTTGTTATAGATATAACTTGTTAAATCTATGAACCATTCACTTTGGTCATCAGACCAGTATTTATATATTTCTTCCAAAATCTTTCCATTTTGGTTATAGTGGGTGGTGTAGTCATATGTCAAAATTTCTATGGCTTTTCCATTTTTTGTTTCTATCCTAAACTCTTTTTCGTAGGTGGATTTTTTTATCTTGTCGTTTTTATTCATAAAATGTTTTTTTAAGTTTAAAATTTTTCACAAAGTTACAGCGTAAATACCTTTAAAATTTTGCTCAATTTTGCTCAAATTGAACAAACAATTTTTATCTTTGGTTCAAAATGTAACTCTACAATATGGATGCAGAAATAGACAGGCTAAAAGAAGATTTTAAAAAGGTATACCACTCTAAAATACAGACAACAAAAGATATAGAAGAGTTAGCCAAAAAAATAAATATTGGTAACAGTACGCTTCGTAGATTTTTAGGAAGAATGGAGGCAGAAAGTAAATTTAGTTCTGCAACCTTAAATCTTATTTGTAAGCATATGGGATACAGTAGTTTCGATGACTACTGCAAACCTAAAAATAGTTCACTTTCGGAGCTGGATGCTTTGGAGATTTTTTATGATTCTGTCAAAGACAAAGGTGTTTTGAAGAGTGAGAGCGGCTACAATGATGTGAATTATAAGTATGCTGAAAAAATCTTAAAAACCAATGAAAACACCAAGGAATTTGTCAAAAGATTTACGGACAATAAGGTAGCGCTGGAATACGCTCTGGCGTGGCATCCTCACTATGGTAAGATTACAGACCCTGAATATCAGAAGATTCTCATCAATTTGGGAAAGAAGACGGAAATTTCCCATATCAAGGTTTTTGCACCGTCTTTTGTGCTGTTTGGGAAGTTCGTTTCAGAGAATTTTGATGATAAAAAAGAAATCGAGAAACAGCTGAAACATATTGATAAACAGCTGGTTCAGATGAGAAAGGATTTCAAATGGTTTTTTGTTTATCCAGAGTTTAGGGCAGCGGCAGCGAGGGTTCTATATTATTTTCATTATAATGACCATCAGAATTTAGAGAAAGAAATTCAAACCCAATATTCTAATTTTAGGAAAAAGACCATAAATGGAGATAGAATTTTTTTTGCGAGTTATTTTGCTGATTGTCTTAATCTTATCGGGCGGTACAGCGAAGCGAAAGAGTTCATTTCCGAAATCAGCAATGAGGAATATGAAGAATTTGAAAAAGAATATCATTGCAAAAGGGACAAATATCTATTCTGTATCGTGAAAGGCATCACGCTTTTTCATCTTGGCGAAAAGAAAGAGAGCGAGAAGCTTTTTCAGGAAGTTTCAAATGTCACTTTCATGGAATTTCCTTTTGATATCAGGGATTATCTGGCACTGCAATATTATCTTTTGGGAAAACTTTTATATCCTAAAAAAACGAAGTTTTCAGATGGTTTTAACTCCAAAATCAAGGAAATGAAATACACTTATTTTAATAGATTTAACTGATGCTTTCTTTATTTTTGATAATTTTGGGACATATGGCCTACGGCGTTACCAACGGCCTGTGGAAAGGGCCGAGAGATAGAGTAGGGACGCTTCCGCTGATTTTGATGAGGAGTTTTGGCTGCTGTGTGATTTTTTTTATTTCACATCTGTTATTTACTTATTTTCAGGTACTTCCAGCGAAAGAGTTTTCTAATCAAGATATTTTGTACACCATACTAATTTGTATGGTCAATTATTTTGGGTTATTTTTTTATTTAAAATCCCTAAAACACACTTATGTTTCCAATGTTATCGGTTTTGGAAAAATGGGGCTGATTATAGGTATTTTGATAGGTGTCTTTTTTTATGGTGAAAGCATCAGTATAGTAAAAGCATCAGCTTGTGCAGCTATTTTGCTGGCTGTTACGCTCATAGAGAAAAGCATAAAAATAGAAAAAATGCCTATTTCTAAAGGGTTGATTTACTCTATTTTATCTAGATTGTTTTGGTCTACGGGATTGTTATTCGTGCCGTTTATAGAGAAAATAGGAATTTTGCTTTTTTGCTCTATTTTGGAAGCTGTGGTGTTCTCTATGTCGCTGATTTTGTTTTTGTTCCAAAAAGATAAAAGCTGGAAGGGAATGGATGCCAAAACCCGAAACGAAATCTTTTTCTTGATAATTTTGGGGACAACGGGGACTTTTTGCCTTAATTTTGCCATTACTAAAACAAGCATTATTGTTTTTGCATTTATGGGACTGATAGAGCCTATTATCGGGATATTAGTTTCTATATTTTACCACAAAGAGAAAATAAATAAATTACAGTTTGTAGGACTTGCTTTAGGGTTAGTTTCTTCTTTTGTGCTTTCCTTTTTATAGTTTATCTTTGCCAAATATAATTTTTAAATGCTGCCAAAAGAAAAATTACCTCAGATTTTTGAATATCTTAAACAATTTCTCACCGAAGAGCGCCTGCGAAAAATAGAGCATTTCTCTGAGCGAAGTTCGGATTTTGTCCTGCCTGTCATTGGCGATGTTTATCAGTTTCGGAATGCTGCGGCCATTGTCCGTTCGGTGGAGGCGTGCGGGTTTCACAAGGTGGTGGCTTTGGAGGAAGAAAATGTTTTCGAACCAAACCTGAGGGTGACTAAAGGAGCGGACACTTGGGTAGAAGTGGAAAAAATGCCCAATACCCTGGAATCTTTACAGAAAATCAAAAACCGAGGTTACAAGATTCTGGCAGTTTCGCCCGAAAAAAATGCAGTGATGCTCCCAGATTATCAAATAAAATCGCCCATTGCCCTTGTTTTTGGAACGGAGAAAGAGGGCGTTTCCGATGAGTTTTTGGATTTTGCAGATGAAACTCTGGCTATTCCTATGTATGGTTTTACGGAGAGTTTCAATGTTTCTGTGGCGGCGGCAATTTGTATGTATGATTTCAAGCAAAAATTGCTAAAATCAGATATAGATTATTTCTTAAAAGATGAAAAACTGCTCAGAACTAAAATTCGCTGGGCGGTCAATTCCATCCGCAGCGGACAGGAAATTTTGGATAAATATCTTTTGGAGCAGTGTTAAAATTTTTGATAAATCCACGTTGCCACGAAAATACCCGCCGTTTCGGTTCTCAGTCTCTGCTGTCCGAGGGCGATGGCTTTTATTCCTTTCTCTACTAAAAGCTGAATTTCCTTTGGGCTGAAATCTCCTTCTGGGCCTATCAAAAAGGTGATTTTGTCTTTGGGCTGGATTTGGCTGAGGTTTGCTCTCTCAAAAGCCTTGTCACAATGAGCCACGAAAGTATTTTCAGCCGAAATTTCTTTCACAAAATCAGAAAACTTGGTCAGTTCATTCACGATAGGGAAGTGGAATCTCAGGCTTTGTTTGGAGGCAGAAATGGCCTGTTTTCGGATTTTTTCTATGCTAATGTTCTTTCTTTCGGACTTTTCTGTCAAAAGAAAAGTAATCTCCGAAACGCCCAGTTCTGTGGCTTTTTCCACGAAAAATTCTATTCGGTCTATGTTTTTAGTGGGTGCTATGGCGATATGCACCTGTAATGGGAAATTGGGCAGATTTGTTTGGATTTCAGTGGGTTGTAGAAGTGTTTTTTTTCCTTCAAAAAAGAGTTTTCCTTTAGCTAAATTTCCCTTGCCATCAGTTACAAAAATCTCTTCTCCCGCCTTCATTCTTAGAACTTTGGAGATGTGCTGTTGTTCTTCTTCGTGTATTATTACAGCGTTTCCTGTGATTTCTCCATGGAATAATTTCATTGCTTTCTATTGATATTTAGAAGCAAAAATATTAAATTGTAACAGAAAATAAAAATAAAAAAAATCATGAAAAAATTTGTTAAAACGAAAAAAAAGTATACCTTTGTGGTGTGTAAATAAATAAATGTTTAATTAAAATCGTTTTTTAAAAATGAGAAAATTAGTATTCGCTCTAGGAGCAGTAGCAATGTTATCAATGGTTTCTTGTGGTAAAAAAGAAACTCCAGCTGAAAAACCAGCAACAGAAGAAGCAGCAAAAGAAGGTGAAGCAACTGAACAACCAGCTGCAGAAGAAAAAGCAGCAGAAGGTGTAGCAAATGCTTTCGCTGATGTACCAAAATTCAGCAACGAAGAAGTTCAAAAATTCGCTGAGGAGTACGCTGCTTACTACAAAGAAGTTTTTGAAGCAAACAAAGCAAAAGATGCAGCTAAACTTGCTGAGCTTGGACAAAAAGGAGTAGATTTCGCTAAATCTGCACAAGAAAAATTAACAAAAATGACTCCAGAAGATGCAAAATTATGGGCTGATTGGGCTCAAAAAATTGCTACTGAAGCTGCTGCACAAGCACAATAATTAGCATTTTTGTTAGAAAATAAAGAGCTTTATTTCATAATAAAGCTCTTTTTATTTTCAGAAAATTTATTTTTTAGAAATCATATCTGGATGTGGCTGTGGTTCTTAGGTCGGTAAACTCGCCTCGTTCATATTTCAGCTGTGCTACCATGGCTATCATAGCGGCGTTGTCCGTAGTGTATTCGAATTTTGGGATGAAAATATTCCAGCCTTGTTTTTCTGCATTGCTCTGCATCGCTTTTCTTAATTCTGAATTTGCAGAAACTCCACCCGCAATCGCCACTTCTTTGATTCCTAAGTCTTTCACGGCTTTTTGTAGTTTGTTCATCAAGGTATCAACAATAGTTTTCTGAACAGAAGCGCACAAATCGGATAGATTTTCTGTAATGAAATTAGGATTTTTCTGCAATTCTTTTTGGACAAAATACAGAACAGAAGTTTTAATACCACTGAAAGAATAGTCATATCCTTCCAGTTTGGGTTTCCCAAAAGTGAAAGCATCAGGATTTCCGTTTTGGGCAAGTTTATCAATAATCGCTCCCGCAGGATAGTCCAGTCCGAATATTTTTCCAATTTTATCAAAAGCTTCTCCAGCTGCATCATCTATGGTTTTCCCGATGATTTCCATATCAAAATAATCTCTCACCAAAACAATCATCGTATGTCCGCCGCTTACTGTAAGACACAGAAATGGAAACTGTGGAGGAGTGGGATTGGCATCGTTTATAAAATGAGCTAAAATATGCGCTTGGAGATGATTGACCTCTATCAATGGAACATCTAGGGACATTGCCAAAGACTTTGCGAAGGAAGTTCCTACCAAAAGTGAACCCAAAAGCCCAGGTCCTCGTGTAAAACCTATTGCAGAAATCTCATTTTGTTGTATCTTTGCTTCTGCAAGTGATTTTTGAACTACAGGGATGATGTTCTGCTGATGAGCACGGGAAGCCAGCTCAGGAACTACACCACCATATTCATTATGAATAGTCTGCGTATTAGCAATATTAGAGAGGATTTTTCGTTCCCTAATTACCGCAGCGGAGGTGTCATCACAGGAGGATTCTATCCCTAAAATAATAGGTGCATTCATAATGGCAAATATAGATAAAAATATAGATAACAACGAAATCGGAGAAGAAAACAACAAATCCTCGATAAAAAATGTAAAAGAAAAGGTAAAAAAACTTTCATGGTGGGCAAAGCTGTTTTTGTTCTGCTTTTTTAGTTTTATATTTTTGGTTGTTTCACTGCTGATAGCTATCAATATCCCTTCGGTAAAGGATAAGCTTGCAAAGGAAGCTATCGGTTTTTTAAATAAGGAATTTAAAACTACATTCAGTGCTGAAAATGTGGAGATTAACTTTTTAGGAGATGTGGTTATCAATGGCGTTTCTGCAAAAGACCATCATGATTTTGAATTTTTGAAGGCTAAAAAACTTACTGCGCATTCGGACTGGTTTGCCATAGCTTTTAACTCCAGAGATTTAAAATTCCAAAAAATAAGTCTGGAAGAACCTGATTTAAAGGTGATTACTTATAAAGGCGAGGAGCAGGATAATTTTACCAAGTATATTGAAAAATTTGACACTCCAAAAGACCCTACTAAACCACCTGCTAAATTTACATCCAGAATAGAAATTATTAATGGAAAAGTTTCTATTGTTAATAAAAATCTAGGAGAGGACGGTAACTGGCTGAAAGCAGAGAATTTTAATGCCTATGTTTCTGATTTAAAAACAAATGGCCCAAATGTCACTTTGAAGCTCAATAAATTTTCTTTCATCGCGGAACGATGGGGCAAAAAACATAAGCTGGAAGCCCTTTCTGGAGATGTTACAGTGACAAATGAAAAACTGGAACTGAAAGATTTGATTTTTCATACCGACCATTCACTCTTACAGGGTGATTTGGTTTTTAACCTTGATAAAAAGACAGGTTGGAAAGATTTTAATAATAAAGTGGTGTGGGATATGAACCTCGAAAGAGGCAGCTATCTCCATGGATATGACATCAGCTATTTCGTGAAAAACTGGGATAATTACCAGAAATATCAGCTTTTTGGGAAGATGGACGGAACGCTGAATGATTTTGTCCTTAAAAACTTTTTGATAAAAGTAAAAGATAATGAAATCCAGACTTCAGAAATCAGGTTGGCTAAACTGATGGAGGGGAATTTCAATATTAAAAGTAATCAAATTTCTGCAGCTTTCACTTATAAAGGGCTGAGAGAATCTTTGCCGACTTTCATTGCGAAAAAAATGGGAGGCGCGGCTGATGATTTTGGGCGTATAAAATATAATGGATTTGCAGACCTCAATAAAGACCGAGTGGCCGCAAAAGGGAATTTGATTACAGGAATAGGGCAGGCGCAGATTGATAATTTTGTCCTTAGAAATTACTCTTCTAAAACGCCTGAATATAGCGGAAATCTGACTTTAAAAGACCTGAATACAACGATTTTAACGAAAAATAAGCAGGTCGGGCTGGTTTCTGGAAAATTCAATGTTCAGGGTAAAGGCTTTGATATCAATACTTTATCTCTAAATACAAAATCCCAGATTTCAAAAATAGAACTTATGGGAAAAACATTGAACAATATTTCTCTGGATGGGGAGCTTGCGCAAAAGCAGTTTAAAGGGATAATCAGCATTAATGACACGCAGGCTAGAGGCGTGGTAGATGGTAAAATAGATTTCAGCAAACCGAGACTTTCTGCTGATGTGGATGCGAAGATAGACCATCTGAATTTGGCTTATTTCGGGGCTTCGGGTTCAGGAACGAATACATTTAGAGGAGATGTGAAGGGGAAAGTTTCGATGACTAATATTAACGATTTAGACCTTGATGCAACGATAAATAATGTAGTTTTGGGTGGAAATAAATCCATTTCTATCCCGAATGGAGCCGTAAAAGTGGCTATGGAAGGCGGAAATAGAGTGATAGAGGTGGATATGCCAGATGCTGTGAAGGGTAAAATTTCGGGTAAATTTAATTTAAGCAATTTAGGTGGAATCTTTCAGGAGCTTTCTAATAGGCTTTTAGCAGGGAATAAGGTAAAAAAATATTATAAAAATGAGGACTTCACTATGGATGTAGAAGTTCATCAGAAGCTGGTAGATTACTTCCTGCCAAATGCTTATATTCCTCAGGGAGCGAGAATTACGGGGCAGTTTAATGGAAATTCTAATGACTTGGTGCTCAATGTAGATGCTCCTTCCTTTAAATATGTGATGGAAAAAGAAGAGGAAGTGTCACGAGTTGATAAACTGTTGGCACAGACTAATCCAGAATATGTTGTTCGCCAAGGAGTTAAGAAAGATAGTGTTTTGGTAAAAAATGCTAAAATAAACATTAATACTGCTGATTTTCAGAAGTATTGGGCATTGAATGTCGGTCGTGTGGAATATCAGAAAAGTTTGTTAAAAGACATAAATATTACCGCACAAAATGAAGATAATAAAAAACTGAATATCTCTGCTAATCTGCATGTTGGGACATTAGAAAAAGAAGAAAAAAATCAGATGACGCCCTACGCTGCTAATATAGAGCAGTTTATAAATGAGCAGGGAGATTATGTTGTGAAATTTGACCCTACTAACCTTAAAATCAGTAACTATCTTTGGATGGTGGATACTTCTCCAGAGCTTGACCACTCCATTGTTTATCGGAAAAAAAATCAGGATTTTCAAATTAAAAATTTGAGATTGTATTCTGATGAAAGTGAGATACTTGTAAATGGTATTTTTAAGAATGCAAAAGATTTTGATATTTCGGCGGAGGTTAAGCAGATGGCTCTTGCCAAAGTTTGGAAAACAATTCACCAAGACAGCAATATTGATATACAAGGGATAGCAAATGGAAGTATAAAAATAAACATGAACCAGCATAGGCTGGAACCTTTGATAGACATAAAAGTAGATAATATTTCTGTAAATGACAGCAGAATAGGAAATTTGGTAGTTAGTGCTGAAAGCAGCGATACAGAAAATATTTATGATGTTAAAGCTAAGATTTCCTCCGGTGGATTTTTTGATAGTGATAATTTAGTTTTGGAGGGTAAAATAGATAATAACACGGCATCTCCTACATTGGATCTTTCGGCGAGTTTGAAAGACCTTAATATTGCTTTCGTGCAAGCTTTTGTGAAGGATATTTTCTCTAATTTCAGAGGGACAGCTTCTGGAGATATAAAGATAGATGGAACGCTTAAAGACATTAATTATGGAGGAGATATTGCGATGAAGGGCTTTGGCTTGAAACTTAATTTTTCAGGTGTAGATTATACTTTTGATGATACAGTTGTTACGCTGTCTAACGGAAACTTGCTCTTTAACCTTGTAGGAGTGAAAGATAGTAGAAAAAATTCCAAAGGAACTATTTCTATCGGGCGTTTGAGTTTGTCAGATTTGTCTAATATTGGTGCCGACCTCCTTATTCGTGCGGATAATTTGATGCTGCTTAATACCACACAAAGCGATTTTGATACTTTCTGGGGAATGATTTATGCAAAAGGTGATATTTTCGTGGGTTATGATAGCAAAGGCCTTAAAATAGATGCTACAGCAGATGTTTTAGACAATAGTGTATTTACGCTGAATAGCGCCTCTGCTTCATCGGTTGATAAGTTTAAAATGCTTAGATTTATAACTGTTTCAAAATCAGGGGAAATTCAGTTGGCAGAGAAAAATAAAAACCGCCTGAATATGGAAATTAATCTGGATGTTACAGCAAATAAAAATTCTACGGTAAATGTACTCCTCGGCGATGAAGTAGGGAATATAAGCGTAAGTGGAGAAACCAAGAATATGAAGTTCTCTATGGACAAAACAGGTAATATCAATATGTCCGGGGGATATTTCGTGGATTCAGGAAATTATATTTCTAAGGCTATTTTGGAGAAAACTTTCCAGATTCAAAGAGGAAGCAATATCCAGTGGAGCGGGGATGTTCTTAACCCAGATTTAAATATTACCGCAAACTATTACAGTTTGGTTTCTAATGCAAGTGAGTATCTCAATGTGGCTTCATTGCCTACAATTAATGTCCAATTGCAGACAAAAATAACCAACAAGATGAAAGAGCCAAAAATAACGCCTTATATCAATGCTCCGGATGTATCCAGCCAGATAAGAGAAGTGATGGCATATAAACTGAGCACCGAGGAAGAAAAAGTTTTGCAGTTTGCTTCTATTCTGGCTTTGGGGAATTTCAATGTGTCCAATACTAATGGTTCTTCCGCTTTGGGGTCTGGGGTTAATGCATTCTTAAAGCAGCTGAGTTCCGCATTCAATTCTATTAGTAATGATTTTCAGCTGGATATGGACTTTATTAAAGGAAGTACTTCTGCTAATACTGGCGATAGAGCTAATACAAGACTAAATATTAATGTCTCTCCACGATGGAAAATTAAGACAGGTATTGGCGTTCCTCTTTCCAAAACAAGTACAACTCAGAATAATTATCTTTCAGGAGAGGGAATCGTAGAATACGACTGGTCTAAAATTATAGATGGTTCTCGTGTTTTCAGGATTTATTCCAAACCATCTAATGTTGGCTTGGTTATGGGGTCTAATGCCGGAGCGAACCAATCCTATGGTGTCGGAGTGGTTGTTTCATATAGTTTCAATAGATTTTTTCCTAGTAAAAAGAAAAAAGATGAAAAAGAATCTCCTAAAAAAGATACAATTGTTGTAGATTCTGCAAAATCTTATTAAAAATATTTTTTTATTGAGAAAAAAGAATTACTTTTGCAATAAAATTAAAAATAAAATTGTAAATTAGATAAATATATGCATAATTCACAGCTTGACGAAATAGATAAAAAGATTTTAGATTTTTTAGTAGAAAATACGAGAACTCCTTTCACGGAAATAGCAAATCAGATGGGGATTTCTGCGGGGACTGTCCATGTTAGGGTAAAGAAAATGGAAGATGCAGGTATCATATTAGGCTCTTCTTTAGTTATCAATTATAAAAAGTTGAACTATAATTTTACTACCTATGTAGGGATTCTTTTAAGTAAATCTAATAAAACTCAAGAAGTTTTGAAAATATTGGAAGGTATTCCAAATGTTACTGAGTTAAGTGTTACTTCAGGTAAATATAATATTTTCTGTAAAATTAGAGCGAAAGATACAGATGATGCCAAACGAATAATATATCAGATTAATGATATAGAAGAGGTAATGCGTACAGAAAGTATGATATCAATAGAAGAATATTTTAGTGATAAAAACAGACTAATTAATGCGGTTGAAGTATAGGTTAGGATTATTCAGATAAAAACAGTTGATTTTTTCGCATTATAAATCAGCACTTTATTCAATTTTGAATAAAAAACTTCAAAAGCACTTGCGTAGTATGGATAAGATTTCTATTTTTGCGGTCTGAATTACCACAGAGGGGTGATCAGGAGAGCGGAAGTTTTTTTAGTTGGGAATGAGTGATTTAAGAAATATTTTCAAAAAAAGTTTAAAAATATTTTGTCAGTTCAAAAAAACTTTATACTTTTGCACTCGCAAACGAAAACGGAAGTAGTTTGTGAAAAGAGAAGAGATCATTAAGGATATTAAAATATAGAACGACCAAGTAAAAAGGTAAAGGCCAAGAGTGTAATTGAGTAGGATTAAAAAGGAAATACAATGGAGAGTTTGATCCTGGCTCAGGATGAACGCTAGCGGGAGGCCTAACACATGCAAGCCGAGCGGGATTTGTTGGTTAGCTTGCTAACTGATAATGAGAGCGGCGTACGGGTGCGGAACATGTGTGCAATCTGCCCTTATCAAGGGGATAGCCCAGAGAAATCTGGATTAATACCCTATAACATATGGGATGGCATCATTTCATATTAAAAGCTACGGCGGATAAGGATGAGCACGCACAAGATTAGCTAGTTGGTAAGGTAACGGCTTACC
>ERZ772971.1884-NODE-1884-length-11899-cov-4.103259_pt1 | contig 11899 bp, 7 predicted proteins | sample MGYA00511943_ERZ772971 | MGnify/ENA primary metagenome ERZ772971 (study PRJEB29015, sample SAMEA2737929) | human oral metagenome | biome: human oral; feature: human-associated habitat; material: dental | place: China | collected 2144 ... | reverse complement strand
GATGCCGATATATTCGGCGACGAGGAGCGCAGTCATTTTTAGCCTTAAGTTTTTAAACGAGATTTTACATTTTTAAAATAAAAAAGTAGTTGAATTTAAATGAAATTTAGCGCGCAAAAGAGAGGGCAAAATATGCGAAAAAAGAGTAAAATTTAAGTGCATTTTAGGAAATAGACAAGTACGAATTTAGCGCTTTTACCCTGTCTAGAGACTTACGTATTTATTTAGAGTGAAGCAAAATTTGGCCATACCGACGAACTCGGCATGGTCGCCATGAGTAAAATCATCGCCGCAAATAGAACTTAGATGTGTAAACATCAAAATATGACACATCCGTCGCTAAACTATCTATAGCGGCGTATCCGTCCATAAAAAATACGCCGCCGCGCCGAAAAACTAAATTTTAAAATTTTCTATCTCGTTAAAATTTAGATACCTATAAATTTGCGCCTCTTTGCCCGCAAGCTTTTGGGGCACTACGCTCATGTATTCAGAGACGCTTGGCAGCCTGCCCAGCACGGCGCAAACGGCGGCCAGTTCGGCGCTACCAAGATATACGCGCGCGCCCATACCCATGCGATTATCAAAATTTCGCGTCGAGGTCGAAAACACGGTCGCACCGTCGTTTACGCGGGCTTGGTTGCCCATACAAAGCGAACAGCCGGGCACCTCCGTGCGAGCGCCCGCCGCACGGAAAATATCGTAGTAGCCCTCCTTTTCGAGCAGTGCCTGATCCATCTTGGTAGGCGGCGCGATCCAAAGGCGAGTCGGCAGCGTCCCAAGCCCTCGCAGAGCTTCGCCGAGTGCTCGGTAGTGGCCGATATTCGTCATACAGCTACCCACAAACACCTCGTCGATCTTGTGCGGGCGCGAGCCGTCGGCTAAAATTTCGCTCAGAGTCGCGACGTCGTCGGGATCATTTGGGCAGGCCAGGATCGGCTCAGTGATCTCGTCCAAATTTATCTCGATCACCTCGGCGTAGCGCGCGTTTTTGTCGGCTCGCAGCAGCTCCGGCGCCGCTAGCCACTCGCGCATTTTCGCCGCGCGGCGCTCTAGGCTCGCCCTACTCTCATACCCGGCCTCTATCATCGCCTCGATGAGAGCGACGTTAGAGCGGACGTATTCGCAGACGCTCTCGACACTCAAATTTACCGCGCAGGCCGCCGCAGAGCGTTCTGCCGAGGCGTCGCTTAGCTCAAATGCCTGCTCGACTTTTAGCTCCTCCAGCCCCTCGATCTCTAAAATTTTACCCGCAAATATGTTTTTTTTGCCCTTCTTTTCGACCGTGAGCAACCCGCGCTTGATCGCGTAGTAGGGGATCGCGTTTACCAGATCGCGCAGCGTCACGCCCTTTTGCAGTCGCCCGCTAAATCGCACGAGCACGGACTCTGGCATATTTAGCGGCATCGCTCCCGACACCGCCGCAAACGCGACTAGCCCGCTACCCGCGGGAAAACTCACGCCGATAGGAAAGCGCGTATGAGAGTCGCCGCCCGTACCCACGGCATCGGGCAAGACCATGCGGTTTAGCCACGAGTGTATGACGCCGTCGCCGGGCCTCAGACTCACTCCGCCGCGCGAACTCATAAATTTAGGCAGCGTCCTTTGCGTTTCAAGGTCGCTTGGTTTTGGATACGCCGCCGTGTGACAAAAGCTCTGCAGCACAAAATCGGCTGAAAATCCGAGGCTTGCCAGCTCCTTGATCTCGTCGCGCGTCATCGGCCCCGTGGTGTCCTGCGAGCCTACGGTGAGAGTCGCAGGTTCGCAGTACTGCCCTGCTCTGATGCCCTGCACGCCGCAGGCCTTACCCACGATCTTTTGAGCTAGCGTGTAGCCCTCACTCTCGTTTGTTTGCGGCTGCGAAGGCCTCGCAAATATATCATCCGCGCCCAAATTTAGTGCCGCTCTAGCCTTGCCGCAAAGCGAACGGCCGATGATGAGCGGTATGCGCCCGCCCGCTCTGATCTCGTCAAATATCGTATTTGGCGCAAGCGTAAAGCGAGCGACAGGTTCGCCTTGGGGCTTAGCATTTTCGTTTAAATTTTCAAATTTAGCTTCGCCGTAAATTTGAACTCCGTCAAATTTACCCTCGGCGCTCAAATTTACCCGCCCGACGCGGAAAATCTCGCCCTCATACGGGTAGATATCCACGACGTCGCCTGTCTCTAGCGCGCTCGCGTCGGCTACGATCGGTAGCGCGCCGCTATCCTCGGCGGTGTTAAAAAATATCGGCGCGATCGCCGTGCCTATCACGATGCCGCCCGTTTTTTTGTTCGGCACGCCCTCTATCTCGCGCCCGAGGTGCCACTGGATCGAGTTTATGCCGCTCTTTCGGCTACTACCAGTACCCACGACGTCGCCCGCGTAGACGATCTCGAGCCCGCTTTTTTTGAGCTCGCCGATCGTCTCTAGGCTGCCTGGCTGACGCTTAACTAGCATCGCATTTGCGTGCAGCGGGATATCGGAGCGCGTGTAGGCCTCGCTAGCGGGGCTTAGATCGTCGGTGTTGGTTTCGCCGGCGACCTTAAAGATAACAGCTCTAATACGCCTAGGCAGGCTCTCGCGCTCTTTAAACCACTCCGCTTCCGCCCACGAGCGCAGCACTTCTAGGGCAAATTTATTGCTTTTAGCAAGCTCTGCCATGTCGTTAAAATAATCATGCACGAAAATCGTCTCTTTTAGCACGTTACAGGCAGCCTGCGCTACGGCCTCGTCGGCGTTTTTTAGGCTCTCAATCAGCACGATGACGCTGTATCCGCCAAGCATCGGCCGCAGCAAATTTACGGCGGCGATTTTATCAAGCCCGCTTATCTCAAGCCCGTGATTTATAATCTCGTTTAAAAACTCCGCCTTTACCTTCGCTGCGTCGTCTACGCCCGGATTTACGCGATTTGCGAGTAAATTTACGAGCCGCTTTACCCTCTCTTGATTTTCATCTAGCTTTGCGGCATTCATCGCTTCGCCGCCAGACTCCTTCTTGTGCGCACTTTCGAGCTTTAAAAGCTCGCAGACTTTTCTGGTCTGCTCCTCGTTTAGCGGTAGCGGCGGCACGCCTAGGGCCTCGCGCTCTTTTACGTGTTTTTCGTACTGCGTGAAAAAGTCCATCTTTTATCCTTATTAAAATTTACGTAATTTTAGCAAAACAAAGCGAAATTTGGCTAAATTTAAGCACTTGATTTTAAGGAATTACGATGCAAAAAGCGTATTTTGACTCGCCTATCGGCGTTTTGGAGATTTGCGGCGACGAGAGCGGAGTTTGCGAGATAAATTTCGTGCGAGATTTTGTCCGCACTGACGTAACGGACGCAAATTTAAAGCTCTGCTTAAGCGAGCTTGAAAGCTATTTTAAAGGCGAGCTAAAAACCTTTAAAACGCGGCTAAATATCGGCGGTACGGCGTTTCAGAGGTGCGTTTACGAAAATCTGCAAAAGATCGCTTACGGGCAGCGCATCACGTACGCCAAGCTCGCAGAGATGGCTGGGCGACCGAAGGCGTTTCGTGCGGCAGGCTCGGCAAACGCAAAAAACAAAATCCCAATCATCGTGCCTTGCCACAGAGTCGTCGCCTCAAACGGCCTTGGCGGATACAGCGGCGGCGAAGGGCTGGCGACTAAAATTTGGCTTTTGGAGCATGAAACGAAATTTAAAGACAAAGCTTAGTGTCTTTAAAATTTGACGGTATAAATTTGTCCAAACAAGCACAAATTTGATACGAAATGACAAATTTGATCGCCTGATTTTAGCCGTGTTTAAGCACATACTCGCGAAACGCGCGCTGTTTTCATAAGTAAAACGAGAGGCAAATTTATATTTTTAACCATACCGTTTTGATAAAATTTATGATAATTTAGCCTACTCGGCAAAAATTGCGGTGAAATTTAAAAGGAAAAAAATGGATCTAAAAATATACTACGACGACTGGCAGATGGAATGCTGCGGCGACGCGTTTAAGCTCAGCGACGAGATTAGTTGGTACGTGGCAAAATTTAAGACGGACACGGATTTTATCTTCAGGGACGCCGACTACTCATATGAGGCGCACGGCGGAGAGGAGTACAATATAACAGGCGTCGTGACGGAAATTTGGGCGATATATTTTCGCTACGAATCATGCGACGAACTGCACGGACGCGTACTGCGACCGGTCAAATACAAAACCAAAGAGATATCGTGTAGTCACGGTTTCGAGCCGGAATTTGAAGGTTTTACGTTCGGCGCATATCTGGTGCGGCTAAGCGACGCGATAGTTTGCGACTTGGCGGACGAGATTTACGATAAATTCGCGCGCAAGAGTAAATTTGAGAGTAAAATCGTATCGCCGAATCAAAAAGATGCAAGCGGTGAAACGATTTTAAACCTAGCGGTTGCGGACGCAGACAAATACGCCGTAGAAATGCTGTTAAACAAAGGAGCTGACGTAAATATAGCTGGCTATGAGGGCTTCACGCCGATACAGCGCGCATGCTTTTGTGGTAGTGAGACGATTTTTGAGCTATTACTCTCGGAGGGCGCCGACTTGGACGCGCTAAACGACGCCAAGCTAAGCGCACGGCAATACTGCGATGGTAATTTTGAGGGCGTAAAAAACGCAGCCAGACTAAGAAAAATAATCGCAAAATTCAAGTGGTATGCGACTTTGCAAAAAAATTGAACTGATTTTGCATTTTTTACGGCGCGAAATTTAAAGCCAAACTATGTAAATTTTCAACCAACGCCATTAGTAGATACATAAAAACTTGATGCAAATTTGCCGTATAGGCCTAGTAAATTTATCAAAAAGCAAACCTTGCAAGTAAAAAATAAGCTCATTTATGCACCAAAATTTACATGCCGAATATACTTTTGGCTTTTTGCGCCGTTTCGTCTAATAGTAAATTTCAAATACCGTCAAAAAAGCATAAATCAGACGAATAGGCTACCCTAAATTTTAAACCAGCGGATTAATTACGTGCGGTTATTTATTTGCAAATACCAGCGTAAACACGCCGCTAGCGATCAGCGCGATACCGATCCACTCTCGCGCGCTCGGACGCTCGCCTAAAAATATAACCGCAAAAACAACGACCAAAACGACGCTAAGCTTATCTATGGGCGCTACCTGCGACGCGGAGCCCATCTGAAGCGCCTTAAAATACGCCAGCCACGACGCACCGGTAGCCAGTCCGCTAAGCGTCAAAAATAGCCAGTTTCGCGCGCTTAGCTCGCCAAGCGGCTGCCACTTTTTAGCATATGTGAGAAACAAAATCAGCGCCGCAGCGATAACGAGCGTCCTGATAAAGGTCGCGAAATTTGAGTCCACGCCCTCAAGCCCGACCTTGGCGAAAATCGCCGTAAGCGCGGCAAAAACCGCCGAAGCTAGCGCCCATAAAGCCCACTCTTGCATGATTTATCCTTTGCAAAATTATAGTCAAATTTTACGGCAAATTTAGCTCAAAAGGGTGCAAATTTAAAATAAAAAAATAAGAGAAAGCTGCAAAGCGATTAAATTTGGCAGCGTCGTAAATGGATTAAGTAGCGTTTAAATTTAAAAAAGCGAATGCCTGATTTTTGACATTCGCCTTTAAAGTTTGATTTAAAATTTATTTTTTCTAACATCCGCGACGATATTTTTAGCCATATCGTCTATCTCGGCCGTAACCTCGTTTGTGGTATTTACGATCGAGATATTTTGGTGAGTGATGGAGTCGATTTGCGTGACCGACTGATTTATCATATTTATGCCGTCGCTTTGCTCCTTGATGCTTTCACTCATCTCATTGATACTTTGAGCTAGCACGTTTGCGTTAGCTTCGATTTCGCTTAGGGATTTTTGCGTTCGCTCGGCTAGTTTTCTTACCTCATCGGCCACGACGGCAAAGCCTCGTCCGTGCTCTCCAGCGCGCGCTGCTTCGATGGCAGCGTTAAGCGCTAGCAAGTTTGTCTGATCGGCGATGTCGCGGATGATCACGATGATGTTTTTGATCTCCTCGCTTTGTCGAGTTACATCCTGCGCCTTTTGGCTGATTGCGTTCATCGAGCTACTCATCTGCTCGATTGCAGCAGCGCTTTCTTGGATAGAGTCTGCTTGCCTATGAGCGCCGTCGGTTAGATTTTTCATAGATTCGGCTAGGATTTTAGCTTTTGCTTCTAGGCTTTCGGCCTCGTTTAGATTTTCTTTTAGCATATTGCTAACAGCTACACCGGCACTCTCTATACCCATGATCATATCTTTTAGATCGCTTTCTAGCTCATCTTTGAGCTCGATTTTAGCGGTATAATCGTTTTTGTTATATGAGTTTAGCACTCGCGCGATATCTTTTAAATTTGAAGATATTGAGCTAAAGAATTTATTTAGCAAATCTTTTAGTTGCACGAGAGCCGGGTTATTAGGATCCGCCTTTATAGTTGCGCCCATATGGCCTTTTATCATGAGATTTGCGATGCCGTTCATCTCCTCGATCAGAGCGCTATCTTTTTTGATGCCGTAGACTACTTTATCTATATTTTCGTTGATAGCCCTACTCATAACGCCGAATTCATCCTGCGTATTTACGGCTAACTTTTCAGGAGCCTTAGATACCTCATGTGTAACGAATTTAAACGTATCCTCAAGCTTTTCTTGGATAGTTTTTATCGGACTGAGAGATTTTTTAAGCAATACATAAACAAAAATCGAAAGAGCGACTATAAATAACGCCGCTAGCGCAAGCTGAGCCTTAAGTAGAGGAAGGGTATTGCTAGAAAAAGTATCCGCTCCGATAGCTGCGACAGCTAGCCAGCCTTTATCGTTGATAGGCAAAAGTTTAGCCGTTACGTTCTCGCCCTTATAGTTAGTATAAGGAATAAGTCCGTTTTTATCAAATTTCTTTTCTGTATATTGCTTGGAGAGATATGTAGTAGAGTCGACTGATTTACCGACGTTCTCAGGATTTGAGTGCATTAGCATGACGCCGTCTTGATTCATTAGATAAACATAGCCGTATTCGGTCTTGCCCATATCGAGGATTTTTTTGCTTAGAGTTTTTATATCGATATCTATACCTACTATACCGACAAATTTACCGTTTTTTACCGCAGGTGCTACGAAAGTTACGACCAAATCGTTAGTCGAAGTTAAGCGAGGCTGCATATAAATAGCTTTATTTTCATTTTTAGCCGCTCCGTACCAACCCCTAGTTCGCGGATCATAGTTATCGGCCAAGGTTGTTCTTTTACCGTCCGATTGGAAAAAATAACCATCCTCGCGTCCATAGTAAACATAGGTAACCAGTGAATTTGCAAGCTCTTTTTCTAGCACCAAATGACGCATTATATCATCGCCGTCGTCCGAAATTTTCTCGATGTTTACAGCTATTTTTTTGACCATAGCCAAATAATCTTCAAAAAACGAATTAGCAACAGTATTGACGTCTTTTAAAATTTGAGCCTGATTTTGGCTAACGAGCTGAACGACCTTATTCTCAGCCGTATAATAACTAACCGCCGAAATAGCGGCAAACGAAACGATCAGCGCGACGATGAGCATTAGCGCGATCTTGTTCGTGATAGAACGCATTTTCTCTCCTTAGATTTTGATTAAAATTTCTATTTTACTACGTTAAAAATTAAATAAAATTAAAACTTTACATTAACTATGTTTTAAAGCAAAATCCAGTCCAAATTTATTAAAAATAAGAAGTAATTTTTATGAGAATAAAATATAAAGCGGTATGAAAGCAAAATCAGCGTAGCAAAAACGATAAATTTAATCCAAATTTAACTGCTTCAAGTTAAATTTAAAAGCTAAATTTTAAACGCCTCGCCGAGTCAAATTTAACCCAGCGAGGCTTTATTAAATTTAAGCCGCAAATTTAGTTCGCGGTTTAAATTTAGACGAATTTCGGATCGCTAAACGCCGTTAGCTCAGGCACCTTACCTGTAAATTTCTCGATATTTACAAGCGCGGTGTGGCTGATGTTGCCGTTAGCTAGCTTGCTAGTCGGGATATCGATAGTTAGCACGTTTGGCGAGCCGTTTTTGCAAAGACCCGCGTCAAATCCGTCGTACCATACGCCCTCAGCAAGCTTAACTACGCCCTCTTTGATATCTTGCGTCACGTATGCGCCCGCTAGCACTTCGCCGCGTGCGTTAAATACCCTAACCAAATCGCCCGTTTTGATACCTTTTTTCGCGGCGTCTTTAGGGTGTATCCAGATCGGCTCGCGGTTTGCGATCGCGTAGTTTTCGCGCAGAGAGGTTTGGTTTAGCTGCGAGTGGAGGCGATCGGTAGGATGCGGGCTTAGCATGTGTAGCTCGGCTGGTTTATCTTTCATACCTAGCCACTCGATCGGCTCATACCACATCGGATGCGCGCCGCAGTCGTCATAGCCCATTTTCTCGATGGTTTCGGAGTAAATTTCGATTAGGCCGCTTGGCGTTCCTAGCGGATTTAGCACCGGATCCTCTCTAAACTCGCCAAATCTCACCCACGTATCGCTCTCAGGCGTCGAGGCAAAAGTTACCGGCTTATTTTCGTTCCAAAACTCCTCAAACGGCTTCATATCCGTTTCAAAATCAGGTATAGCCTTGACCTGCTCGTACGCCGCGCCGTAGTACTCCTTGATCCAGTCAAATTCATCCTTGCCGTTATCGGTGTAGGCTACGACTAAATTTTTAGCGTACGCCTTGCAAAGATCGGTAAAAATTTGATAATCATCGCGTGCTTCGCCGTATTTTTCCACGACTTGCTTCATCGGCACGATGTTCATGTTTGAGTAGTCGCCCGTCATCGTGACGTCGTTGCGCTCGTATGCGGTAGTGGTTGGAAATACGATATCAGCCATCTTAGCAGTCGGCGTCCAGTAGGCCTCGTTTACGACTACCGTGCGAGGTTTGCGCCACGCTTCTAGTAGGCGGTTGGTTTCTTGATGGTGGGCTAAAGGATTGCCGCCGACCCAGTAGATAAAGTCGATATCAGGATACGTGATTTTCTTGCCGTTGTGATCGATCACTTTGCCAGGATTTAGCAGAGCGTCTGCTATACGAGCGACCGGGAATGCATAGTTTGTCGCCTTTTGTAGCCAGCTTTGACCAGTACCCGCAACCGCCGCGGCTTTAGCTACGAAGCGGCCGTTTGCGTCAAATTCTCCGCTATCGGTACCGATAAACTCGCCCTCGTCGTTAAATTTACCCACGCTTGCGCTATTTACGCCGCCGATTACCGCGCCTTTGCAAGTCGGAGCGCCGCCGTTTGAGTAGTGGTAGCTAAGGCCAAAACCTCCGCCGGGAAGTCCGATCTGTCCTAGCATCGCCGCCAATGTCACCATCGCCCAGTGCGGCTGCTCGCCGTGATGCGCGCGCTGCATACCCCAACCGCTCATTATCATCGTACGGTTAGCGGCGAAGGTATCTGCTAGCTCTTTTATGAGGCTTGCTTTTAGGCCGCAAATTTTGCTCGCCCACTCTAAATTTTTAGGCGTGCCGTCGGTTTTACCGAGCAGATACGGCAAGAACTTATCAAAGCCGCTCGTATAGGTCTCGATGAAGTTTTTATCGTATTTGCCGCTCTCGTATAGGTAGTGCATCATGCCTAGCATCATCGCTGTGTCGGTGTTTGGCACTGGAGCTATCCACTCGGCCTTATCAAAGTACTGCGCCGTATCGCTTCTTATAGGGTCGATTATTATGACTTTTATGTCGCTGCGTTTTTTTAGCTCTTCAAAGTACTTAAAGCCCTGCTCGTCGGTGCTAGTCCACGCTATACGAAGGGTTGCCATAGGATTTGCGCCCCAGATGACGACTACTTTTGAGTTTTCTAGTACCACAGGCCAGCTGGTTTGCTGCTCGTAGACCTCGATGCTGCCCACGACGTGAGGCATGATGACCTGGCTGGCTCCCGTAGAATAATCGCCTAAAGACCCCACGAATCCGCCGCTAAGGTTCATAAATCTATGAAGTAAAATTCGCGAGTTGTGCACGTTGCCGCTTGATTTCCAGCCGTAGCTACCCGCAAACACGCCCTCTAGCCCCTTTTGTTTTCTCGTCTTTTTTAGCTCTCTAGCCACTAGTTTTATCGCGTCTTCGTAGCGTACGCGCACCCAGCCGTCTTTACCTCTTAGCTCAGGTTTTGGCGAGTCCGGATTTTCTAGGTAGCTTTTGCGTACCATCGGGTATTTTATGCGTGATTTATAGACCATGTCGGCGGTGTAGTGTTGCAGCGGATTATACACTTCGCTCGTTTTTTGAAACGGCTCTGATTTTACGATCTTGCCGTCTTTGATGCTAACCTTTAGCATGCCCCAGTGAGCAGCCGTTAGCACCTCGCCGTTACGTACGTTTGCCGTATTTAGCTCGGCGCCGAGTAAATTTGACGCCGTTACGCTAGAAAACAAAGGAGCCGCCGCAAGCGCCGCTCCGCCTTTTAATACATTTCGTCTTTGTAGGTTCATTTTCCTCTCCTGTTTTATTTCTCGGTCGAATAAATCCGACCTCCGAGCGGGAGTATAAATACTCCCTGCACCCACCTGAAGCACACCGCTTCTTTCGAAAGCGGCGTAAATTCGACTCATTTTTTTCTATTTTTGATTCCTCAGATCAGCAAAGCCGATCTTTACGGGCGGAAGCGCAAGCGCTCCCTGCACCCGCCTAAAGTCCCTACTGCGTAGGGTACCCTGTAAAATTTACTTCGCAGGTTGGCAAAGCCGGTCTTTTGCACGGACTCAAATTTAAGCTTTTACGCTCAAATTTGACCGCTCTCTCGTCCAGCGAGTCAAATTTGACAACTAAAAGCCTCGTTCGCGCAGCCTAGCTCGCAAAGCAGCCGCTCAAATTTAGCGTATATCTCGTTTTGTACGCTAAATTTACCATCCGCCGAACCTTCAAATTCGGCGTTTTAAAAACAGCCGCTTCGCCGCGAATTTTATAAAATCTAGCTCCCGTAAATCTCGTCCATCTGCGGGCGCGCCAGGCGTAAATCCTCGTCAAATTTACGCGCCGCTTTTTACTTTTTATCTACGTTCACGTCGGCAGAGTGCTTTTGCAAGTACTGTGTCACCAGCCACTCGTCGTCTTTGCCGATCGCCGTTCGCGCGATCATCGATTTTAGCAGGTTAGGCCACTGATTTGCCTTGTAGTGCGTGGTTTGATGTAGCGAATGGCACACTCCGCAGCTTTCTTTGTAAAGTTCGCCGCCCTTAGCAAAAAGCCCGCCTAGATCACTCGTAAAGCCGTCTTTTTGCGCATAGACCACGGTCTCGACCTCGTCCCATTTGCCGTTAGCGCCCTTTTTTACGACCTTTATATCAGGCGTCGCGGTTTTGGCAAACGCCACGGCGATGACGCGCTCGGAGTCGCTAAAGTAAACGACGTTGCTAACGGCGGGATTTTGGTAGCCTTTAACGGAGATTTTCACGCGGTCGCCCTGCGTGGCTAAAATTTTAACCCCGTTCGTCGGCAAGAGCCTGCCTATACTTTTTTGCGACGTCGCATCGGCGTAAACGTCTTTTACCGATGGGCTGTACACCTCGCCCGCTGCAAAGAGCGAACAGGCGAGCAAGCTTGATAGTAGGATTTTTTTCATTTTGCTCCCTTAAATTTAAGATGTAAAAGGATTATATAAGAAAAGTATGATGAAAGTATGATTTTATGAAAATATAATTTTATATTTGAGCGGTTCATGCCGTAAATTTGCAAGTAAATTTTGCAAATTTAGCGGTAAAAGCTTACGAAAAAATACTAATCTCGGTTTTAAATTTTAAAAGCGAATTGGGCAAGGTTATTGAAAGCAAAATTTAAAGCGGCAGCCCGCAAAACGTCCGAAATTTAGGAGGATTCGCGAGCCGAAAAATCCTACTCCGCGCTATAGCTTGAGAGCATATCAAAAGTAGGCGCGAAAAAGAGCGCTCCGGTGACCGGCGTGCTAAAATCAAGTAGTCTATCCGAGT
>ERZ772971.1882-NODE-1882-length-11906-cov-2.719433_pt1 | contig 11906 bp, 9 predicted proteins | sample MGYA00511943_ERZ772971 | MGnify/ENA primary metagenome ERZ772971 (study PRJEB29015, sample SAMEA2737929) | human oral metagenome | biome: human oral; feature: human-associated habitat; material: dental | place: China | collected 2144 ... | reverse complement strand
TTCATTATCTTAAGCATAAATTTAGTAAAACGCTAGGAATTTGAAATTAAAATTTAGCTAGATTCTCGGACTTTTTAGCTATATATGATATAATGGCGCTTTTCAATAGTTCTTTAAAAACTCATTGTTAATCTTAATGCGTTTTTTAGACTATTTGATTCAAATTTCCCCGATCTAGGGGATTGAAACGCTTTTTGCATATTTTTTGATATTGTGGAAGCACGATGGCGATTTTAGTTAGAGTATTAAATATGTAGATTGTTAGAAGTTATGATGGTTTCGTATATGTGAAGCTAAAAGTACATTATTGAAAAAAGTGTCATAAAAAATTGTGCAATAGAAAAAAATCATAAGCGTTTATCTATGTAGCTTTTTATTGCCGTTGTTTTTTAAAGACTACTAGTGTAGCGAAGTACATCTGGCAAGGCTATATGCTAAGGACTGATTTGAAGTGATAAACGCAAGAGAATTTTGTGCTTTAAGTGAAGAAATGTAGAATGCTCGCGACTATGATTGTAGCAAAGTTGATTTTAGATGTAATACTAAAATAGCATATGGGAATTTATATCAAAAATATTTTAAAATTGACAAAAACTCCCACAAATAACAAGAGATTAAGTTGCGGCCAAAAATCAACTTAAGCTTTGTTGAGCCTATTTATTATTGATTCGTAATAGTCTTTTAATAGCAATATATGCAATTCATCATTATATTCCGCCTGTTTTGTAGAAAAATTCTTTATGTTTGTATTCTTAATATCGTATTGTTGCAAATAATCCATATATTTTGACATATATTCGTTTGCTATCCTATAGTTACCCATAATGTCATTATATGCTTTTATAAAATCTCTTTGATTAGTAGTTTTTAAATAGGCCATAACTGCAACAGGGTTGCTGGTAATTATATTTCTTAACTTGTTTTCAGTTACCAATATAAGCGCTACACCAAATATATCTTCTTGACTTGTTCTAATAGTACTTTTTGGAACCATATGTTCAATCTCTTTAGATTGATCAGATGTATATGTCAGCAATCCTTTCTGCTCTTTCAATTTAAAAAGTTTTAGAGTTTTCTCTCTTTCTTCTTCATCAAATAAAATTTTTAATTCAATTTTATCTACCAATACATTTATTTTGCTTAGTACATCTCTTATTTGTTCTGGCGTATAAACATATGGATTGTCTTGCTCATAATTTCTTTGATACACAACTTGCATAGCATCATATGCTTTCATTAGGCTATCCTCTTGCAAACTTGTCAAATTCGGCTTTTTGCAATTTTGTATATCTCTTACAGCATTGTCGACGCTATCGCCTGTTATTGCAGTAACATAGTCCATGATTGCGCTGATCTCAATTTCTTGATTAGAAAGGGAATTATATATATGTGTTAAATATTCTGGCGATACCTGAATAGTTGTAAGTATCCTTTCGGCCCAAGCATATGCAAGACCAAAGTCTTTACTTAGTGTTGTTAAAAAATCCACAGCAAAAATTGCTGCTAATACATTATCTTTTATCATTGTGTCTCCTTTATATGTAATATCTCTTTCTTGAACTTCAAGCATTATTGTAACAGTAGAAGGCGACAGGTTGTGTCACTTAGGTTATATCATTTAGTATATTTTTAATATATTATAACTCATCTTGTTTGGCATATTGATATTGGCTATCTTCTCTTTTTGGCGCAATCTATAAAAATAGAAAAGATGAATATAAAAAATAGCGATACCGTAAGTCAGATAGTAAGGAATAGAAATACAAAAAGAGACAAATATTTTACTACAAAGATAGATTTGACAATTTACTAATATCTTGAATATCCGTCAGACAAAATCTCTATCTTAGAAAGCTTATATTTTAATGTTGCCACTAGTGTCAGGCTATGCTATTTCAAATAATCCCTAAGCAAATTTTCAAATTTATCCCTTAAATTTAAAGGCTCTACTATCTTTATAAACGGTAGCCAGTATTTTACCACCCGCAGTATCTCATCATCGTAGGCTACTTCTGTATTTATGATGATTTTATCCTCTTCCTCTTGCACTACTTCATAATTTGGCAAAAACTCTTTTCTCTTAAAATACTCCATAGCTTCGTTTTTGATTTCAAGCGTAACCTTAAATTTAACGTCCGAAAACCAGTTTGTATCGTTTTTTTCGATACGTTTTAAAAACTCGGCGTTTGCAGTAAACGTATCGCCCTTTATCTTTATATGTTTTATTTTAGAGAGAGTGAAATTTTTAAGTTTACCCTCGTCGTCTGCTAGCAGATACCATATGCCGCTATTATTTATTAGTTTATACGGGTTTAGTTTGCGCTCTTTACCGTTATATTCACACTCCAAGATACGGTTTTTGATGACTGCGGCGCTTACAGCTTCAAAATCGTCTCTTGGAATTTGGATACTTTCAAACCCTTGGTTTTTGATTAGATAGGCCTTGTTTAGCTTCTCGTTTAAAACGTCGCTGATAAATCTATCGTCTAGCTCGGGAAATAGCGACCTTGTGCCGATTAGCGCGGCAAATGCTTTTATGTCTTTAAAGCCTAGTTTACCAAGAGCGTACTCCTCTAGAAAATACTTGCCGTTTTCTTTTTGGATAGGCAAGATACTTAGTCGTTCGAAGTCTCTTAGAATCGTTCTTTTATTTACGTTAAATTCCTCCACAAGCTCATCTATACCTAGCCTTGCGCCGCCATTTAGTCTGGTTAAGATACGAGATAGCCTAAATCCGATTTTATCGTGAGAGCGCATTTTAATCCTTCCTGTTTAAATTTGACGTATTTTAGCTAATTTTTTCTTTGCGACGCAACCTGTCGCTATGCAATGCTAAATTTACGTTGTAATTTAAATCAAAGGAGATCAAATGAGTTTAAACGTAAATTTTATCCAAAAGGCTAACGAGGCGGTAGCTAAAGCAAAAGGCTTTAAGATGAGCGAACTAGCGGGTCAAATGCTAATTTTAACCCAAAGCATAAAGCTAACCAAAAAACCGATCGACGAAGATGAGCAAGAAATAGACGATATGTACTATAAAGATACCTTTGGCTCCTTTGGAGGCGTAGCAAAAACTATCGGATACGCTGCTAAAACGGCTATGGGGCTAGATGAGTATAATGAAATAGACGAGAATATCCTAAAAAAGCTATCTAAGATGGAGAGTAAATTTTACGAAAACTATTTGCCTGAGCTGCTTTTAAAAATCGGCAAAGACTACGGCGAGCAGGAAAATGATACTATAAATTTAGCCATAAACCCGCTAGCCCAGATAGGTCTAGATACGGCTTTGATCAAATTTTACTGGACGCTAACTCAGCTCCAAATGGCCATAAGCACTCAAAACCTACAAGCCGGCATGAACGGAAGCAGTAAGGTAAGTGCGATGAAAGATGCGCTAAGGCAACTGCAAGCTACGGCGAAAAATCTAACAACTATTGCTACGGAGTATGATTGGGAGGTAGGCGGAGTGGAATTTTGCGATAAAGTCAAGGAGGAAAAATGAACACGAGTAAGTCTTTTGCGAAAATAAGCGATACTTTAAAACAAATCGCCGATAATACAACTTCATACAAGGACGCCGATGAAGTGCTGGGGTATTACAAAGATAGGTTTGAGAGTTTTGAAAACATTATCAATAATCCCGAGCTAGGCGCAGATGACGATATTAAATTTAACAAATACGGCAAAATAAACGAATGGCTAGCAAAAAGGCAAAAAAGAATAGAAGGGCTAAAATCCAAAAAATCATTTGATTTTAGTTCTTTGCGCCGTGTTTTAAAAACACTCGATCGCGCTCTGGGCAAAATGGTTTGCGAGCTGATAGTGGCGTCGTTCAAAGCAAATAATCAAAGCAAAAATTTGACGCGCGAGATCCAGCAGTTTATTGCCCGCCGAGGTACCATAGCAGTAGCGCAAGCACAAGCAAAAGGTAAAAAAGCTGCATTAAATGCTGCCAAAAAAGCCGTAAAATCGACAGCGCTTTACGGCTATTTTAATGCCAAAGAGGCGTCGGTGTATGTTAAAACAGATGCTGTGCCCGGCATATCTTTAGAAGATATGCAAGAAATATTAGGCATCATGACAAGGGCTTTTAGTCATGAAACAGCTGTAAGTATAGAATATGTACATGATGAAACCATGAGTGGAGCCAAGGTTATCATCATAGCGGCATCTCAAGATGAGTAGCTAGCCCTCCCCGCTTCTGCCCTAGCCTTGACTACTTTGGCTAGCACGCTCTCACAAGCCATGCCTATTATCTTTGCTCTTAGCTTTGTCACATCGGCATGGCTGGGAGCTTTGGCATGGACAGTTTCGTTTCGCAAGTCCTGAAGTTCGGTTATGACCTTTGGTAGAGTCCTAGTTACGTAGTTTTGCAGTAAATTCCCCTCAAGCGCATCTTGGACAATGCGGTTTTTGAAAAGAAATTTATAGGTTCCTAAATTTGGTTTATTTTCAAATATATCGCTTACCGTAAAGCTCGCGCCCTGCACTTCGTATGGGATATTTAATATAGACGGCTTTATCTTTGCAAGCTTATCCATGAGAACTTTAACGAAGGCGTAAATCTCTTGCTCCATAGTTTTTGAGTATTTGACCACGACGGAGCTAAAGTCATAGAGCGGATTGGCTATATTATCAAGGTATTCTATTTCGGCGGAGATGATATTTTCTATGCTATCTGGATGCATTAGATTTATTAGGCTTCGTCCGAAACAGTAACGGATCAAATTTCGCTTTATCTCTAAAAACTCGGCGCTTTTATAGACTTCGGGATAAAATTTGCCATCATCCTCAAAATAGCGCGTCTCTTGCTTTGTCTTTATGATGAGAGGATAAACATAAGCGTTGCCGTATACTGCGTAAGTATGGCCGCTTACGGTAAAATTTGCCAGGTAATCGTCTCTAACGCACTCGAAATCATTTCTAACTAGCTCTCTGATATCGCTTATGATAAACCACTTTTCTACATCGAGCCTTTTTTCTTTATAATACTCAGGCGCTATCTCGCTCATATCTTCATCGGTTACGGCAATAACTTTTGCTACGAACAAATTTGAATAATCGGTTAAAAATAGCTGCAAATACTTGCCGCCGCTGTCGCTCGAATTTATACTTTCGTAAATTTGCTCAAGCTCGGCTTCGTGAGAGTTTATCATGTCCCGCCGCTTGCTTTTTATCTTACCAAAGGCCACCTTGCCTTTGGATATCAAAATCTTAAGGTGTTGCTCGATGACGTCGCTTTGGTAGTATGGGTTGTAGAGAATTAATACATTATTCATCAACTAAAGTCTTATATAAAAATTATTGCGTTATAAACTAAAATCATAACGCAATATAAAATCTATCTATTTAAAAGATAATCAACCAAACTATTATATATCTTTTTAGGTTTAGTATTTGTAGATATTTCAAACACCTCACCCTTTTCATTTTGTAGTATTAAAATGCCATCTATACCTAAATTTTCAACTACATACATATCGTTTGGAAAATTTTCGTTTAACTCTCTTTCCTCTAGTGTAACGCTAGCTGCATCTAGCCTTTTGCTTCTGCTTACCCCAAGAAGCTCAAGTCCATATGCCGATACAGCTCCATATTCTTTTACATACTCTTTAAATTCATCAGAAAATTCTAATCCAATTAAACTCTCGGCTTCTAATATTTGAGCCTCATTTGCCCCACCCAAGGATCTTACGTCTTTAAGACTTTTTATTATTTCTAATATGTTCATTATTTTTCCTTTTTATGCATTATCTGAACGACTTTTCCAGTGCTCAGCTCTTTGAGTAGCAAATACCTCTCTATCTATTTCACTATCTTTGCTTTTATCATGAAGTATAGCATCATTTCCCTTGCCTCTATGCTCTTCCCACTTGAGTTCGGCTAATGGAGCATCGGACTTCTGGCCAATATGATGAAGCTCTATAGGCTTGCCGTCTTTATCAAGAGGAGCTTTGCCTTCTTCCATTCTCTCTTTATTGGTTCTTCCAAATTCGTCTTTTTGATCCATATCTATATCATTTTTAATTAGGCATTTTTGGCCATTTACTTCCGCCTCTACAAGTTTAGCTTTTTTATAAATTTCAGCCTCTTCTTGCGAGCCTATGGCATCTATTATTTCATCAGACCAACCAGTCTCTGCCTTTAGCTGTTCTTTATATTCGTCTGTAATAGGAGTTAGTTTATCTCTTTGGCTAACTAACGGCTTATCTATATCTACACTTTTATCTACCTCCACATTTTTTAAAATATCAGGTTTTGTCACCTCTTTACCTATATCTTTTAACGCCAATGTTTCCACTGCCATCATAAGCCTCCTTTTCTCATAAATTCATTCCAAACATAAGGCAAGTCGTTTAGTTCTCTGTTCCTTAAACCTATTTCATTTATCACACACTGAAGTATTAGTGTTTGATAAGCCTCTAATTCACTATCTATACGTAAATTTGTAGCGATAGCTTCGGATAAATTACTAATATCCTTAGTCTCATACGCAGCTTCTCTTACTGCTTCGCTTGCGTTTTTAAACAACTCGGTTATGATAGTTCGTACACCTTTAAGGTCTTTTGGCGGCCTGTTCTCTTTTGCCAAAGTTAAAATCTTAGCTTTAATATTTGATCTAAGAGGAGAAGTAAGCACCTTATTCCATAGATGAGTTAAATCAAATTTGGCATTATTATCTATAAAATTAGACAAAAGAGCCTTAATGAGTTCGTTTTTTAACTCGTTGTCAATTGCGCTTGAGCATTTTAAACTTTCTGATTTTTGAAATTTTGTTTCATTGGCTTCAAATTTATCTACCTTGCATAGTACTGCTTCTATCCAGTCGTTTTGATATACGGCAGCTACGCCTTTTGGAAATTTTACTATATCAGCTATTTGCTCATCGGTTAAGCCAGCAGCCTTGCCTATTAGTTCTCTATCGTTAAAATCTGGCGTTCTCATAATGATCTTTGTATTTGTATTGCGAATTACTGACATATCAAGCAGTCCCGGGGATTGATCAGCTATGATAAAACCTTGCCCATATGTTCTCATTTCAGCTATTGAGTTCGCAAGCATTTCGACCGATTTGCCAAGCAAATTAGAACTCCCGGATGATTGTTCTGTAGACGTTCGTTTGAGCAAGTTATGTGCTTCCTCTAAAACGCAGATATGTTTTAATTCAGAGTTTATATCCCCCTTAGCCATTCTATATTCGCTTAGCTTCATTACCAAGATACCCATTATCAGAGCTTTAGCTTCCATTGAGCCAACTCTGCTTAGATCGACTATGACATTTTCGTCAAAAAGCTTATCGTCGCTTATATCATCACTTGAAAAAATGAGCCCGTTAAGCCCATTTGTAAGGCTTTCAAGCCTGGTTACCAACGCACCTTTATAATTGCCTTTATTTTCATCCGAGTATTCTGAGGCATTGATAATTTCAATGACATTTTGCATCACATCCATAAAATTTGGAAAAAGCTCTTTGTCTATCTTGTTTTCGGATAATGATAAATCCCAGCCGGCATTTTCATATGACTTTTCAATGGCTTTTTTAAGCACGGCAGGCATTGCCGCATACATAGGCCAGCATACGTTAAATATCTCCACAAGCCTATCAAGATGCTCTAATATATGTATTTCTGAAGTAAATTTAAAAGGATTTATGCGCAAGAGCGGAGTTAAATTCGGATTTGTCCCATATACGCTTACGCTTTTATCATTTCCAAATACATGTTTATACTCACCTTTTGCAGGCTCTATAACTAAAAATTTAACGCTTTTTTCTCTTGCTTCATTTAGTATTTTATATATTGTGTTTGATTTGCCACTTCCTGTTGATCCAGTTATAAAAGCATGCCCACTAAGGCTATTTAAATCCAAATTTACTGGACTTTCATAGCTTTTACCCATATGATAAATTTGACCAAGCTTTATACTCTTGCCACCTTCGGTTTCACTTATTACTTCTCTACCAAAGCTCGCTAAATTTTTTACACCAAAACCAGCCACACTTCTTTCTGGAAATCCAACGTGAATGGCAAGCTCTTTACTGGTTACCAAAGATGAGCTTTGTACCTCTTTGCCTTCAAAATTTATCAACGGATGGCAAAGCTTTCTTAAGTATTCTTTGGCATTTATTAAATTCTTGTCTCTCCAAGTCGTTATAGATGAGCTTTCGATACCAGAATTCTCACCTCTTATTATAGATTGATACGAGGCAGCTACAGTCTTTGAGTCTATTTCATTATCAGCTATGGCGTATGCTGCTACGTTCCACATGCCTACATCATTTGCAGCTTGTAAACGCTCCAGTTGCAAGTCTATCTTATTTAGTATTTCGCTTATGGCCTTGTTTTCAAATTTTATCTGTAAAGATTTTGAAGTCCCTTTGGTGTCTGAGCCTGAAAAACCATTTGTGTCTGAAACAGTAATGGTTTCGCCAATAGTTTTAGTTTCGCTTTGTGTTTTACTATGGCTTTCGCTAGTACTTGTTGTGGTTGATTCATTTATACTATAGCTACCGCCCAATGCGCCGCCTAGACCCATACCAATACCAGCCCCCAAGGGCCCACCTATAATAGCACCTATGCCTGCGCCGACAACGGCACCAACTCCAGCTCCACTTATATTATTACCAGAAGTTTCCGAATTACTCACTGATGTAGTGTCCGTTGTACTCAAGGTATTTGCTATACTAGTATTTATAGCCTCAGATATACTTTGGGAGTAACTTTGTGTCACGCTTTTGCTTTCATTTTCTCCAAAAGTTAGATCAGTGGTCTCAAAAGGTTTTATAGCCGAATATAAATTTTCATAATTTCTTTGCAAATTTAAAAGATTATTATTTGAAATAGGATCAGCTATTATCATTAGCGTATATTGCTCGCCCTGCATAGCATCTGCCACTCTTTCTATGCCTTGGATAAATCTATATTCCGCTGATCTTTCTGCTCTTAGCCCAGCTATTCCTGTTATGGCTGACACGCTTTTTTGAGTATTTTCATTTTTACCTCTTTCAAATATACTCGTCTCTAGTTCAGTTAAATCTTTCTTGCTTAATACTATGGCATTTTTATCTTTCATGCCTTCGTACTGACTAAAAACAATACCTGGAAAATTTCCATTCAAGCTTTTATAAAGTAGATCAGAAGCTTGACTAGGGTTTTTGTCAAAGCTTTTAACGCCGATGTAATAATCTATTTTTTCCTTATTACTATTTATTATAAATACCAAAGAAGCATTTACTGATGCTACAGACTGAAATACACTTAAAAGCTTATCTCTCGTATCTTCGTTTTTATCAAATACAAATTGTTCAAGTTTATAAAAGCGCGAAATTTTATTTATTTCGGAACTATTTATGTCGTTACTGGCTTGAATTACAGGATAGTTATTTAGGACGGTAAGGTATTTTTTATTTACTATATTATCGGCTACATTAAGGGAATTCACAAGATTAGTTTCTCTACGCTTGACTAAATTTTCCATTTTTATTTTTCTCCTATTTTTAAAACCAAAATATTAGTGCTATAACTGCTGCTACAAAGCCGGCCACAATATATACTTTGGTATTGTCCTTTTTTCTATGCTCTACTTTACCTTGTTTTTGATCCTCTTTGGTAAATAGATGGTCTGACATTTTCATAAGCAAAGCAATTCGTTCTTTTGAAAAATTATTTTCTATCTTTCCTACTTGCTTTGCATAGTAGTCTGCATTCCATTTTTTTACATCATCTAAAAGCAATTCCCCATCATGATCTACAAAAAGACTGTCTCTATCTATGCCATTAGACAGACAATAATCTAGGTACTCTGTTATCTCTTTCGAGCTTGATCTTTTTGAAAATATAATAAAAAATATGCTTCTTATCTTGCCTATTTCTTTGTTTTTTACGCTTTCTTTAAAACTATTTGAAACCATTTTGTGCTCCTTAAATTTCTAAAATACGATCTAATTTGCCACTAAAATCATCTAACCACTTAATGTTTTGATTTTCTAAGGCTACCGCTTCTTCGAGTTTGTCTTTGTTTCTTAAAAGCTTTATTTGCTTGTTGGTATTATTTTTCATGGCCTTTTTAAGTCTTTTGATATCATTAAGAAATTTATCTTTAAACTCTCTTGAATTTTCTGATATCTTATCCCTGACTTCATCCATAGCTGGAGAAAAATTTTTATAGATATTTTGGATCATCTCATCCAAAAAACCTTTTGCATTAAAAATTTCTTTTTTTGTTGTATATTTATGAATTTTATACTCATCGTCAAACCATGTCCAAAACTTATACCAAGCTTTATCTATATTGCCGGTAGAATAAGTATGCTCTTCTTTAATTGTTTTTTTAAATGAATTAAATGTATTATTGATATCTAAATTTACATCCACTAAAGACTCAACCGAAATCTCACCTATAAAGGCTTTACCAAAATCTGAACTTTCTGAAATAATAGATTTAGCATAGTTTTTATACTCCTCATACATCTCTTCTATATCCTTTAAGAGACCAAAATTGATCTTTTCATCTATTTGAGCTATAAATTTCATACTAAAGTGTTCAAGCTGGTCTTTAAAATCGCTTATATATTTTTTTGCACTAGCCTCATCCATATCATCCTCAACATAGGATAGTTCTCCTAAAATTTTAGATAATTCCTCTTTTTCTTTATTTAAAAACTGATTTGCGCTATTAGTAAAATCAAATTTCCTTATCCTTTCTTCCATTGATTTAGCCCTATGTCCATCTTCTAATTTTTGCTCAATAGACTCTAGTGTTCTAATAACCTCTTCTCTGTTTTGTTCGCTTTTACTGATATTGTTTATACTTTTTGCCTTAATTGCCTTAGTTTCTATGAAATTTTTAAAAGTCTCTATAGATAGCTTTATCTTTTGTCTAATAGCATATTTTTCCACATATTCATTTATAGCTATTTCAAGAGCCGGTACACCGCTACATATATCAGCAAATGCCAATTCATCATCTTTATCTTTGGCATTCTTGATAAGGGTATCCAATATCTGCTTTCCTTCATTTGATAATGGAGCAAATTTATATAGATGCCTTTCTTCATTTTTAATAAAACGCTTCCCTTTGGTATCCAAAAAATCATTCTCGTCATCGCTAAGCAAAGACGCACTATTTTGTTTTAATCTAGCAACTCTTGAAAGATAAGCAGAGACAGGAAATATTTTAGGATTATCTATATCAAATGTTTTTAAATATTCTCTTAGATTCTTAATAGCCGTATATGCATTTTCGCCCTTTTGCGTATCCAATGCATCAACTCTATTTAAAACAAAAATAAATCTATCTTTTGACTGAATACCAGATTTTTTCATCTCTTGTGCTATATCGTTTAATAAATTTTTATCATCATTTACTTGAAGTTGAGTGGCATTCAGTACATAAAGTATCATTGGCTTATAAATTTGGCCTATTAATTTATAAGTGTGCTGCTTATGAGTATCGTCGGCACTGTTGTTTGGTCCTGGGGTATCACTCAAAACTACTCTTAATCCGTACTCTTTTATATTTGGTATATCACCAAATAATCTTAAATCGCTTACATCACTATTGCTATTTAACTCGTCTAATATTTTAGGGTTAGCAACTTTATCATTACAGATAAATTTTCCGCTTTTATCATAAGCACTTACTCTAAATTCGTGCTTGCTTTTATCGTTATAAACTTTAGCTACTACTGCTGTAGTAGCAGCATTTCTAGCCGGCAAAAGGTCTTCGTGAAGTATAGCATTTAACAAGGTTGATTTGCCAGAACTCATGGTTGCCACTACACCGATTTCTTCCTCATCTCCTAGGGCATTACTAAAGTTTTCTCTCAACTCTTTAGTCTTAAGCTCCTCATATGGTGAGTTTTCCTGCATTTCTTTAAAAAGTTTCCTTAATTGTTTGACTCT
>ERZ772971.1872-NODE-1872-length-11941-cov-7.099613_pt1 | contig 11941 bp, 7 predicted proteins | sample MGYA00511943_ERZ772971 | MGnify/ENA primary metagenome ERZ772971 (study PRJEB29015, sample SAMEA2737929) | human oral metagenome | biome: human oral; feature: human-associated habitat; material: dental | place: China | collected 2144 ... | reverse complement strand
CCTCGTGAATGAGGCCGAGAAGGAGGTGCTCGGTGCCGATGTAGTTGTGGTTCAGGGCCCGCGCCTCGTCCTGCGCGAGCACGACGACGCGTCGGGCGCGGTCGGTAAAGCGTTCAAACATCAGTAATTCCTCCTCGGCACGCGCTCAGTGCGGGACCGCTCGTCCGGTGGTGGCGAGGGATGTCGCAGCGCCGCGGAGAGATGGCGCTGAGAGCACGTGCTGACAAGGCTAACCAGGCCGACGCCCGGGCCATGCCCCTGTTCGCGGTAGGCGTGAGTAAGCCTTGAGTCGGGTCGGCTCAAGATGAGGAGTTGCAGGCCCAGCCACCGCCTCACACCTACCCTCCACCGGCCGCGTTCGTAGGGTAGGTCGCGCGGTCGCACCCTATAACCCTCGACCGCGCGACATAAGGCACGACCGCGGCGGCGCGTCCGGACACCTTGAAGCCGGCCCATTCGATCGGCATGGGAAGAACTGCCCCATAATTCTGCCGCATGATCCGAGGCGGCCCACCACAATGGAGGCCATACCTCCCGCGATTTCTCCCGCCGACGACGGCCACCCCCACACCGAGAACCTCGAGCAGTTCTCCACCAAATAACGCCCAAGCCGGCCCACAACGAAAGACCCCACGCCATGCCACGCGCCGCCGACGTCGACCACCCCATCGACGAGTCCCCCTCCACTTCCGGCCACAGCGCCAACCAGGCCGATGCGGCCCTCAACCGGCGCAGACGCCGCCATCAGCGCATCATCGCTGCCTTGACGTCGCTGCGTTTCGGCTGCTTCCTCGGCATGGTGGCCGCGGCCGCCCTCTGCGTCATCTGCGGCAGCGGGATCGCCAAGGTGCTGCTCAAGCTCCCCCTGCTGTCCTGGAAGGGTCTGGCGCTGACCGTGTTCCTGTGGGCGTGCGGGGTCGTCCTCTGGCCTGAGCCTCGCCATGACAGCCGCAGCACGCGCAACAGGGTCCTGACCGCGGCCCGCTCAGCGCTCATGCTCCTACCCGCCGTCCTGGTCCCGGCCGCTGCCGTGTACGCCGTCCTCCCGATCGTCAGTCTCTGGAGGTTCGTGTTCTCCACCTACGCGGTCAACCTCGGCGAGGCCCTGGCCTACATCATGGGGATCGCCGCCTTCGCCCTGCTGCTGTCCACAGACGTTCTTCTGCGGGCCTCACGTGCTCTGTTCGAGCCCTATGCCGACAAATCGCTGTACGAACCCAACCCGATCTCGGCGCGGATACACGACCTGCGCGATCAGCTGCGGGGACCGTGGCGCTCCTCCCTCCGGACTCTGGGCCCTCGCGCCCTGCTCGCCCTCGTTCCCGTCGTAGCGCTCGTCGCCTCCTTCGCCGTCCCCTACCGCGGCCACCCGACGGCGTCCAACCGGCCCACCATCACCCAGGCCACTGGCCCGTCGGTGAACGCCGACCAGCTGCCGGCATACCCCACCGGCTTCGCCTCGCAGGAGACGTGGACCAAGAACCTGGCGAGCGGACAGGACGTGATCGCAGGAGCCGCCGGCCCCATCGTTCTCACCTCCGACGGAGTCACCGGGCTCGACCCCCGTGACGGCTCGAACCGCTGGAGCTACCACCGCAAGGGCTCAACAGCGGGAGAAGTCATCCGCAGTCCCGACGGCCGCTACATGGCGTTGAGATTCGATGATCCGGTCGTCTACACATCCTTGACCAGCACTGACGGAGAGCTCGACTCCTCGACACCAAAGGCCACCGTCGTCCTGGACACCATCACCGGAGCCACGGTCTTCGACTGGCGCGGCGACAGTACCCTCCAGATGACCGACTCAGCGGTCCTCTACGGCACCACCGCCTACTCGCTGAAGGACCGGTCGACCATGTGGGACCTTCGAAAGCTCACCGTTGACGGCGCCTCAGGTCCTCAGCCCGCCCAGGCCGCCTACTTCGGCGCGGCTGGTCACTCGGCCTTCGTCCTCAGTCTCCCCTCGAGGGACCGTGACGTCGTCGTATCGCAGAAGGATCCCACCACCACGCATGAGCTTCCTGACCTCACCCCCCGGTCATCCCCTCAGACCACCCGCGGGTCCGACGTCGACCACGGCCCCGTCGTCATCAACGGCTGGACAGTCGTCGACAAACCCGGCGGGAAACAGGTCAAGCCGTCATGGTCCGAGAAGGGCCTACAGGATAGGGAAGTCCAAGCCGTCAGCCTCGACGGCCTGGCCGGTGTCCCCGGAGCAGACACTCGGGCCTACGATCTCGGCATGACCTCCGAGGTCAACTCGGTCGCCTCCAGGAAATCGCAGACTCTCGTGACTTTCCCACCCCTCCCCGTGGAGAAGCCAAAGGATGACGTGGACTTAGAGCTTCACCTGTGGGAGGCCTCCGGCACTGTCGGCTCCGTCTTCAACCCCCGGACCCTGGCAGTGACGCCAGCGGCTAAGACGCCGGGGCTGGCCGCCGCCTCCGTCGGCATCACCCAGGCCGCCGTGGGTGAAGCCGTCGAGGGACGGATCACCGTCAAGCCTGCAGACGGGTCATCGGGCGTATCAATCCCTCTGGCACCGGGGACAACATTCGCTCCGCCGGGAGACAAGCTCTACAACCCTCACCTCAAGGATCTGGCACTGGCCGACGTGAGGCCGGAAGAGAATCTAGTGAGCGCCATCAGTACTCCCGGCGCCACCATCATCATGGTTCAGACAGGCACGCGGTATTCCGGCACCTCTCGCATCTACGCCGTGGGAGGAGAAGCCCGATGATGCGCCACACGACACACGCGACGAAGCCCGCCCCCATGCCCTCGATGCCCCGTCACCTCACCGGTTCGGCGGCGAACCGCGCCGCCCGCGCCCTAGTGGCAGCGCTCCTGATCTCACTGCCACTGTCCGGCTGCGGCTCCTCGGCCCCGAAGCCTGCAGCGACCACGTCGGCGGTGGGAGTCTCAGTCACCTCGCTCAGTGCAGATCAGGTGGAGTCCGAACGGAAGCACTTCGACGTCATTGACGTTGGCGACCTGCCTACCCGCTATGGGACCGTCAGGGTGGATAACTCGCAGGTCTCATCCGGCGCCAAGTTGGAACGCGCAGGAGTCGTCACCAGCTACAAACCGGGTAGCACGGGGTACAAACCGGATATCAAGGGCATGCAGTGGGCCAGCCGCATCGAACCTGCGGTATTCGATCACGAATACCAGGACAGCAGTGATGACTGGTCAACCACTCAAAAGAACACATTCCATCTTCTCGAGCAGGAGTCCTCCGGCGTGGGCGTCGTCAGTCCCGACGGGAAGCACATCTCACTCATTCTCCAACCGCACCGGACGGCTCAGGACGACGACTTCTCAGCCCAGCGCACCTACGTCGTCGTCCTCAGTGCCGAGACGGGGAAGCTCGAGGGCTCGGTGGAGGTCTCCGGACTGATCCTGGGGCGGGTCCTCACCAATGACAGCCTGGCCATCCAGACCGCCCAGAACTACTACCCGGGAGCCGAGGGTCAGGGAGTCATCTCCGTCTACCCGCTGAGCAACCTTGCGGGTAAACCGTCCACCATCCCCAGTGACCACTGGCTCATCGGCGCCTCCCGGGACTCACTCCTCCTGTCCCCGTACTCCCCCACCGCCAGCAACGATGGGAGCACCCGGTTCCGCCCGTTCACGGTGACTCAGATGGGTACGGACGGCACAGTGCGCAGAACCATCACCGGTGTCAACCGGCTCTACCCCGGCGGATGGCTTCAACGCTTCAGCGATCCTGCCGCCGCGGCCACACTCGCCGCCAGCACCGCAGGGAAGGACGATGACCAGACGCGAGCCGCTTGGAACGCCTTGCCGACCCAGATCGTCGACCTGAACTCGGGAAGCACGCACGACCTCACGGGAGGAAAGGCCGAATCGGTTGGTGTCCCCACCGGCCCCGGCCTGCTCATCCGCCATGAGGCCGCCGACGGCAACGGCAACCCCCAGCAGTTCTGGCTCAGCGCCGCCGACGACGGCCACCCCCACACCGAGAACCTCGAGCAGTTCACCAGCAAGTAGCGGCACGGAAGACAGCACGATGACCGATGAGCACAGTGACCAGTCACAGGACACCGAGTCCCCTGCACCCACCGGCTCAGCCGAGGCTGCGGAGTCTGCGGAGTCCGTAGAGGCCGCAGAGACCGCGGAAACCGCTGACTCCACCGGCGCCTCAGACGGATCGGTGCCCGATCCTCCGCGACGCGTCCTCACGATGCTGCGGGCCCTGCGGGCCCTGCGCCTCGGCTGGCTCCTGGCGGTCGGGGCGATGGTCGTGCTGTTCCTCGACTACCAGAGCGGGATGAGGGATCCCGGTGACACGATGAAGTCGGTCGGGGGCTTCGTTGGCGGCCTGGCCGTGCTCATGTGGATCGCCGGCTACTTCAAGTGGACAGAGACCGCGCGTTTTCCTTTGAAGAGCTATCCCACCTCACCGCGAGCGCTCGTCAGGAAGACGGTTCTCTTCCAACCGCTGTGCTTCCTGGTGTTCTCGGGCGGCTTCACCGTCGTCCTTCTTCGCCTGTGGCACGCCCAGCTGCGCAGCACCTCGGTCAGTATCAACCAGCTGCTGACGCTGGCGGTGGGGGCGCTGGGCCTGGGCCTGCTGGCGGCTACCGATCTCCTGGTTCGTGCCACCCGGGCCACCTATTTCCCGCCGCCGAAGAAACGGCGCTTTCCAGAGCAGCTACATCGCCTGCGGAGGATTCGGCTGCCCCGACCCTCGTGGCGCTCCGTCCTCGGCGTAGTCATTCTCATCGTCATTCCGCCGCTCGCCCTCGGGGCAGCGGCCACGGTCCCACACCTGGTCGCGAGCCGGGTCACGCCGTCGACCGCTGCGAGTATCGACACCTCTGCGCTTCCGGTACTGCCCCGGTCCTTCGCCTCGACGGCGGCCTGGTCGCAGGACATCCACAACCTGGCGGAGGTGGTGGCAGGTGCTGCCGGGCCGGTCGTCCTGAGCAGCGACGGCGTCGTCGGCCTCAATCCCGCCGACGGCTCGACCCGGTGGACCTATCCGCGCAAGCATGCGCGCTTCATCCGCTGCCACCCGAGCCCGGACCGCCGTCACCTCGCGGTGACCCTCGATGCCACCGACGGCGAGCAGCCGGAGGGCATGAGCGTCGACCCCCTGGTGGTGGTCCTCGATTCGGTGACCGGGCGCGTCACCTATGAGGGCTTCATGCAGGAAGGCGTTCTCCAGCTCACCGACTCCGTCCTGCTCAACGGTGCCACCGGCTACTCGCTCACCGACGGCTCCCGACTGTGGTCCATCGACGAGGAGGAGGTCTCCGTGTCACCTGATACCCGGCCCTACTGGGGCACGGCGGGTCATTCCACCTTTCTCCTCGGGGGCGTACCGCGCAGTCCCGAGGGGGAACCAGACCGGCACGGACCGTACGCGACCTACACACTCATGTCGGACACCTCCCCCGCCACGCGCCATGAGAGCGCCCCACTGGTCACCAACGGTCAGGGGGAGCCGGTCATCAGCAGCGGGTGGGTGGCCGCCTTCACGCAGACTCCCACGCCGATCGACTTCCAGACCTCCCCCACGGGCTGGGCTGCGCAGGCCGTCAACCTGGACGCCATGGCCGGCGTCGCCGGCGCCGACATGACCACCTACGACCTGGGCCTGACCTCCGGAACCAACAGCGCAGCCTCCCGCGCCACAGGAACGCTGACGACGCTGCCTCAACGGACCGTAGGTCACGGAGTCGGCTACATGCCGTCATCTACCAAGAACTTCGAGGGCGGTAGAGCCGTCGCCGCGATCTTCGACCCGCAGACCCGGACCGTCTCCCACTCAGCGCAGGAGGCGGGGATCCTGTCCTACGCCGGTCTCGCCCGCGCCGAGTCCGGTGGTGGCGGCGTCCTGAGTGTCAGCAGTGGGGAGCGCACCCCGACGACGGTGGACGTGCCCGCAGGCTCCACCTACTACCCGCCCGGGACTCGGCACTTGTGGACCATCGACGATCTGTCGCCGTCGTCGAATCCGCTGCTCACCACTTTGAGTACGCCGGGAACGACCCTCGTCATCATGGCCACCGGCCCGGACAAGGGCTCCCACTCCTTCCGCATCTTCGGCATCTCAGGGGCCTCGTCATGACCAGCACACGCCCTCACCTCCGTCGCCGGCGCCTCACCGGCTCAGCCCTGGCTGCGGCAGTCCTGTTCGCGGGGGCCATGAGCGCCTGCAGCCCGAGCCCCTCGCAGCTGCAGCAGGTGGAGTCCACCGCCCTGAGCGCCTCGCAGGTCAAGGAGCGCGTCTCGGAGACTCCCACCAGCACCGACTACTACTCCACACCCATCGGCGAGGACTTCCTCCACGTCTCCGCCCCAGAGCTGACGGAGAAGGAGAAGGCGCAACGCGGCAGACAGGACCGGTCGGGGGCGAACAGCTCCACCGTCGCCAGGTACCGCGGCGCAGACGGCTCGGTGCTATGGGCGCGTGAGATCAAGCCGGCCGTCGTCAACTGGCTCGACGACGACGGCAGCTCTGCCCAGGACGTTGCCCACGATCTCCTCGCGTGGCGGCCGGCCGGCTACGCCGTCGTCAGTCCCGATGGCCGCTATGTCTCGCTCGTCCTGCGTCCACCGCAGATGAGGCCCGTGCTTCATGACTCGGATGAGGACCGCAACCCGCTCGACGTCGCCGCTCAGCGCACCCACATCCTCGTCCTCGATGCCGCCACCGGGGAGACGGTCCGCACCATGGAGGTCTCGGGGCTCGTCCTGGGACAGGTGCTGACCAACGACGCCCTGGCCGTGGAGACCGCCCAGACCTACTACCCGGCCGGGGATGGGAAGGGGACGGTCACCGTCTACTCCCTGACCGGCACGTCCGCCGCTCCGGCATCCTTCGCCACCGACCAGTGGCTCACCGGGATCGACGACGGCGCCCTGCTCCTGTCCCCTCAGTCGCTGGCCACCGGACGGCACGACGACATGTCGGTGACGCTCACCCGCGTCGATACCCGGGGGCGAAAGCTCGGCATCATTGAGGGCGTCACCGCGCCCGACCTGAAGCATTGGGAGCGCCCGAAGCAACGCTAGACCGCTTCCTGGGGCACGGCGGCTCCGATCGTTACGGAGGGGAGAACTATCCCCAGTGTTCTGCCTCGTTCGGCCTCCCCATCACGATCCGGTCACCACAATAGAACCATGCCTCCTACGCCCGACGCCGACACCGACGACAACGGCTCCGATCAGCCCGGCACCGATCCCGGCACCCAGCCGGGCACTGCCACCTCCAGCGACGAGGCCTCGACGGAGTCGGATACAAGGGAAGCCGAGGGAGGGCCCGGCCGCGATACAGCTGAGGCCGGCGTGAGCGAGACCGACGGCACGAGCGAGGACGAGCCCTTTCCACCGCGCGGCGCCCTCGCCCTGCGCGCCCTGCGCTGGGGCGGACTCATCGGCGCCGTCGTGTTCGCAGTGACCGCGCTGGCACTGCTCCGGGGCTTGGTGGACGCCCGCAACCTCATCCCGGACAAGGTCTCAGCACTGACGACTTGCATGATCGTCGCAGGGCTACTGGCCTGGCCGTTCCTCAACTTAAGGGACAAGAAACGCCCCGTCCTGGCGACGACCATGACCACGATCATGGCGGCCCTTGGGATGGCAACGTCAGCACACCTGGTTCTGGCGTGGTGGAACACCTACCAGGAGACCGGGTTCTCCGCCCTGTTCCTCCTGGCCCTGGCCGGAGCGGCGCTCTCAGCCGCGCTCTTCCTGAGCACCGGTCCACTGCTGCACTACCTGCGCAGCACCGCGGTAGGTCTCGGCGATGACGATGACCCGAGCCGCTGGGGCCGCCTCCGACGCAAGACCGGAGAGAAGACCGATAAGGGACTCCCCCGCTACGAGAGCATTCGGGTGACCCGCCGTACCCGCGCCTGCCTCACTGCCCTGGTCATTGCCCCAGCAGTGGCACTCGGTTCCGCCATTGCCGGAACATGGGCACTGGTCAACCCGGTCCACCACGTCATGGCCGCGAGCCCCGCCGACACCTCGCTGGCTCCACCCGCCTCGCTGGCGCCGACGGCCTCCTGGACCAAGGAGATCTCCTCCTCCACCAAGCTGACCACCGCTGCGGGCGCCGGCGGCCCCATCCTCCTGACCGGCGACGGCATCATGGCGCTCAACCCCAAGGACGGCAGCGTCCTGTGGAGCTACGAGCGGAAGCACGCGAACTTCGATCACAATTTTCTTGCCTTCACCAACGCCACCGCGCCACTGGTCACCAGCCCGGACGGGAAGTACGTCGCACTGAGAGTCCTGTCACCCAAGTTCGTACAATCCACCGGCGACACCTTGGTTTTCGACGCTCTGACCGGCAGGATCGTCTTCAAGAATCTGAGCACCGGCGGCCCACTTCAGCTGACAGACTCCGCGGTCCTCGACGGCAACAGCGCCTTCTCCCTGACCGATGGGAAGAAGCTCTGGACTCTATCCGATGGTGACCGTGTCGATTACTCCGGAACTGCTGGGCACTCGTCGTTCATTCTGGACCAGTACAGCGAGGATCAACGTCATGAAAATTCCCCCCAGTCCTACAAGTCAACGATCATCCTCCGCGTCACTCCACAGCAGGACCTCTCGGCTGCCGTAGAGGTCGATGATGTGCTTGCCAATCCTCCCGATCACCCCGATGACCCCACCAACCTAGTCAATTTCATTCGAGGGTGGGCTGCACGCTACACCGGCGAGTTCGATTCGTCGGGTAACCCTATGGCTGAGGCGATCAGCCTGGACGCACTGGCCAAGGTCGACGGCGCCGACACGAGGACCTTCCCCCTAGGGGCCACCTCGGGGATCAACACCGCTGCATCCTTGAGCTCCGGAAGTATCGTCACCTACTCCCCTATCAGATTGGACAACGGTCCGCGAGATTTCCCGTCAGAGCCACGCACGGAGAAGGTGTTCGACCCATCCACCCTCACTGTCACCTCTATCGCCCAGTACCCGGGCTTCACCGGCTCGCCGGTCGAGCTCGTCGACATACCAGCAGACGATGGTTCACTGTCAGCCGCCATCACTGTTCGTCCCGGAGACGGCTCCACCGGAACCACGATCCCCATCACTCCCGGCTCCACCGACCTTCCTCCGACCCTCCTGGCGAGCAGCACTCCAGGCGGCACCGCCGAACGAGCACAAGCGATGAGAACTCCCGGAGCCGTCATCGCCATCTTCAATGCCACCGGCGACACCGAAAGAGACTGCACCCGCGGGAAGTACGACCAGAGCGAACGATGCCCGCACACATATCGGATATATGGGATCACGGGGGAGCACAAATGAGAATCTCACTCACTCCAGGGCATCGTGACCACACTCCGTATCGCCGCATGCTGGCGGTGGCCGCATCCGTCTCCTTGGCCCTCTCGATAGCCTCATGCAACATCAGCGCATACAGTCAAGAGCCGGTGCTCACGTCTCTCTCCTCCCAGTCCGTGGAGGACCTCAAGCAGGGTGTTTCGGCGCAGGACCTGCATGATGCTTCGCTGAGGAAGCGGACGACCAAAACAGGGAAACTCTTTATCAGCACCAACTACAGCACTGGCACAGCCACCAAGAAACCGGATGCGGACGTCACCAGGATCGTCAGCCGGGATCCCTCAACCGATCAGTTCCAGTGGGCGGTGTCCATTACGCCATCAGCCGCCGACCGCCAGATGCCGAACAGTATCTCGGATTCGGAATACGGACACGACCGCACAGCGAGCCAGTCACATGATGGCGACATGATCGTCAGCCCCGACGGCCGTTACCTGTCTCTGGTCCTGACACCTGATGAGTCGCAAAGAGGAGTGCCGGCGACCGACCGACACACGCACGTCGTCGTCCTCGACACGCAGACCGGCAAGGCTGTCCGAACCGCCGAGGTCTCCGGGATCATCCTGGGGCAGGCCCTCACCAACAGCGCCCTCGCCGTCGAGACCGCCCAGAACTACTTTCCGGCCGGTTCAGGCAAGGGAACCATCCGAGTGTTCTCGATCATGAGCTCCGGCGCTCAGCCATCCTCGTTCTCCACCGATCAGTGGCTCATCGGTGCCTCGGGGAAGGACTTCCTTCTGGCTCCGGACCTGCCGCCCTACGAGTGCACGTTGTATTGCGCTCCGTACACCGTGACACGGCGCGATACCGGCGGCAACACTATCGCCACCCTGCCCGGAGTCACGGCTGTTCATCCAGGAGGATGGGTGAGTCAGTACCGGGACCCGAAAGCGGCCGCCAGTCTTGTCCACACAATGCATGCGTCTCCGGCCAAAGACGGCTCGACCCTGGAATCAATCCGAAATCTCCAGGAACAACTCGTCCGCATCGACACCGGTCAGACCACGGACATCACCAACATGTTCGTGGATGAACGCAGCGTGCCGAACGGCCCCGGACTGGTCGTCTACCAGGACGTCACCACCGGGAACGGCTCAATGGAGCGCAAGCCCGTCTTCTGGCTCAGCGCCGCCGACGACGGTCACCGCCACACCGAGAACCTCGAGCAGTTCGAGAACAAATGAGGCGCGGGCCGTCGGGGCCGGTCTCCTGTCACCTGCCCCTTGAGGCTCACAAACCTCTGCGGCCGCCGGGAGCGACCTCGGCTCTCGCCCGCTCGTCGAACTGCTCTTATCCGAAGTGCTGCTCGACTGCGGCAATGTCCCCGTAGGAGGCCTGCGCCCCCACCGAGGTCGTCGCAAAGGCGGAGACGGCCGAGGCCGCACCTGCCGCCTCCTTGAGCCCGGCGCCTGCGGCGAGCGCCGCCAGCAGCGTGCCCAGGAAGGAGTCGCCAGCACCGGTGGTGTCCAAGACATTCACCGGGAACGGATCGACCGGGGTGATCTCCTCTCCCTCGATCACCACCGACCCACGGCCCCCCAGAGTCACCACCGCGGAGGGGATCCCCATGGCGGCCAAACGCCTCGCACAATCGCCCCAGTCCGTGGCGTCGTCGGCCCGCTCGCACGCCGGCTCGGCCGCCGTGTCAGGCGACCCCGGCTTCAGCATGTCGGCGAGCTCATGCTCGTTGACGACCAGGACGTCAATGGCCTCCAGGAGCCCGGCGGACAGCACCGGGTGGAACGGAGAGTTGTTGAAGACCACACGGGTGCCGGCGTCGTGGGCGATGCGGGCCGCGGCCTCGACCGCGTCGGGGCTGACCTCCATGCACAGCCCCAGCACACGGGCCTCGCGGATGACGTCCTGGTGCCGCTGCGCCGTCGAGACGTCCACTCTCCCGTTCGCTCCGGGAGACACCACGATGGTGTTGTCCCCCGTGGAGTCCACGGTGATGATGGCGGTGCCGGTGGCCACGTCCTCACGCTGAACCGCGGAGGTGTCCACGCCGGCGCGCTGGAGGGACTCGATGAGCAGGTCGCCGTGACCGTCCGCACCGACTGCCCCGATCATCCTCACGCGAGCGCCGAGAAGGCCGGCCTGAACCGCCTGGTTCGCGGACTTGCCTCCCGGCAGGATCACCAGGTCCTCCCCGCTGATCGTCTCACCGGGCTTGGGGAAGCGCTCCGTTCGGACCGTCAGGTCGGCATTGAGGGACCCGAAGACGGCGACCTCGCCGGATACGTCACCCAGGACAGCTCGCACACCAGCTCCCATCTCCGGTTCCTCTCTGTGATGCAGCACGGACACACGTCCCATCACACCACACCTCACCGTGAGGCAGCACTCCTGCCGGTCCTGACCATCGGCCGGCGCAGGCTCGTGCGGCGGGCCGCCGCCTGGCAGGCCTCCACCAGGACGTCGATGGCCAGCGGGCGGGGCCGCTCGGCGCGCGTGACCACCTCGACGCGCCGCTGCTCGCGGGCCAGGGGCCGCACCTGAACCCCCTCGTGCCGATAGGCGCTCAGCGCCATCCCGGGCAGCAGGGCCGCCCCCACTCCGGCGGCGACGAGCGCCTGCACGGCCACGTAGTCGTCGGAGGCGTAGGCGGTCT
>ERZ772971.1862-NODE-1862-length-11988-cov-3.972178_pt1 | contig 11988 bp, 10 predicted proteins | sample MGYA00511943_ERZ772971 | MGnify/ENA primary metagenome ERZ772971 (study PRJEB29015, sample SAMEA2737929) | human oral metagenome | biome: human oral; feature: human-associated habitat; material: dental | place: China | collected 2144 ... | reverse complement strand
CGATAAACATGTCAATGCCAGGAGTTCCTTCTTTGGGCTTGATTATGGCATTATTGAGTGTAAGCACTCGCGTTGTGTGATCGTAGGTGATTTTCCCCTTTTTCACTGCCGGAAAACCACCTGCCGCGGTGATGTTCTTATAGTTGTCGGAAGTCAATTCCACGCCACCAATCTCCACAACATATTTTTCTGCCCTTGCCTGTGTGTGCCAAAGTACGGCGGCAAGGATAAGGATGTAAGAATAAAAAATGTTCGTTTTCATAAGCTAATTTTTTTATTTAGTTTATGTTATATGCGTGTTCAAGAATGTTCACGCACGGGTTTATGTCATCCTTTGTGGCTCGTTGTTTGCCCTTTGCTGAGTTTTAATGGGCTTTGGGAGCTTATTTTCCTAGTGGCGCGTTGTTTGCTTATGCGCATCAAGCATCAATGTTTCTGGAAACTAGCTTGGCTAGGAGCTGCGTTAATTCGTTATCGTATTTGTATAGATAAGGTAAAGCATGGGGTGTATGCCGCTGGGGGTGGCATTTTCTCTCATTGTGTGGGGCGGTTTACATAATAGGGAGTGGGGTGGGGAGTTGGGCTTGGACTTGCAGGCAATGCCTTGGCCTTACACCACTTCATTCATTTTTATGTCGTTGTCGTCGGTTGGCACTTCGTCTACCTTTTGGAAATCGAAACACACCCCTATTTTATAGGCCTGCGGAACTTGTGCCAAAAAGCGGTCGTAATAACCCTTTCCGCGGCCTAGTCGGTTGCCTTGCGGGTCGAAACTCATGCCTGGAACCAAGATGGTTTCTATCTCTTGATAGGCCGTGAAGGGCTTTCCTGCGGGTTCTAGGATGTTCATTGCGCCTAGTTTAAGGTCTTGTGGACCTTGATATTGGCGTATTTCGAGGTGTTGCTCGTCGATAACCACGGGCAACAGCACCCTTTTCCCCATCTTTACAAGTTGGTCTACGGCCTCGTGCGTGTACACTTCGTCGGGCAGCGAATGATAAAACATCACCGTGTTGGCCTGTACCACTTTGGGGTGAGCCAGCAAACGCTGCACTACGGCAAGCGACAACTGGCGCAATTGTTCGCCGTTGAATTGTCGCTTGCGTAGTCTAATCTCTTGTCTTAACGCCTTCTTGTCCATCATTTTCGCTTTTGTTGAGTTGCGGCCCTGCCCTTGTCGGTTTGCGTGAGCTTGGGGAAAGCGGCATTATTCTTAAACACCTTCAAGGCGGCAGTTATGACGGGGTCGTCTTCGTTAAGGTATTGGATCCATACTTCGTCGTCGAGCATGTTGTAAACGATGCGGCTGATGATGAAACGCGACAGCATTTTGTACGATTTGCGTATCATTAAGTTGCGCCGTTGCAGACCATGCTTGTCGGCATAAGTGGCAAATTGTTCCACCAAATTTTGCTTGCCCAGGTAGTCGGTCAACTCTTTAAGGGTTTTATACTTGGCAAGTTTTTGCCTGTTGTTGTCCGTATAGTTGTAGGCAAACTGCAAGATAAGCCCGCTCATGGCCGCTTGTTTGAAGTAAGAGGTAAGTCCGATTGTGTCTTCGGCCACGAAGATGTCGGGCGTAATGCCGCCACCGCCGTACACCAAGCGGCCAATGCCCGTGTGATAAGCGGGTCCTGTGTGCTTGATACTGTCTTGCGAGAAGAACTCGCCATGCTGATAGCGGCTGTAAATGTCTTGTTCGTAGTCGGCAGCGTCACCGGTGGTGTACGGCTTTTGTATGCAACGGCCCGACGGAGTGTAGTAACGGGCGATGGTAAGGCGAATAAGACTGCCGTCGGTAAAGCCCATTTGCTGTTGTACTAGTCCCTTTCCGAACGAACGACGCCCTATAACGGTGGCCCTATCGTTATCTTGCATGGCACCGGCAAATATCTCTGACGACGATGCCGAGCCTTCGTTGATGAGCACAACGAGCGGCATACGCTGGTAACTACCCTTTCCGTCGCTCACATAGTCTTGCCTTTGCGACTTGCGCCCTTGCGTGTACACTATCAGTTTGTTCTTTGGTAGGAACTCGTTAGCCATCTGTACGGCCGATTGGAGGAAACCACCTGTGTTGTCGCGGAGGTCGATAACAAGGTTCCTGCACCCCTCTTTCGACAGCTTGGCCAAGGCGATGAGCATGTCGGGATAAGTTCTTTCGCCGAAGTTCTTAACGCGAATGTAGCCCGTATCATCGTCTAGCATGTAGGTTGCGGTTATGCTTTTTTGTGGGATGTCGCCGCGTGTGACGGTAAATTCCAATGGTTTCTGATGTCCATAGCGTAGTACGCCGATGCGCACCTTCGTGTCTTTCGGACCTTTCAGTCGGCGCATGGCCTCGTCGTTGGTAACGATTTTGCCCACAAAGGGTTTGCCGTCGATGGTTACCACCTTGTCGCCAGCCAGCAATCCAGCCCTTTCGGCAGGTGCATTCTTTATCACGTTTTGCACGTGCAGCGTGTCTTGGCGGATGTTGAACTCGATGCCCACGCCCGAGAACGACCCTTTCAGCTCGTCGTTGGCGGCTTGCATGTCTTTGGCTGTGATGTAAACCGAGTGTGGATCGAGGTCGGATAGTATCTGCGGGATAGCTTTATCCACCAGCGAGTCGATGTTTACGTTGTCAACGTATTGGTCGTCGATGATGTGCAGCAGGTTGTTGAGCCTGTTGCTGCCCGAATTGATGATGTTAAGCCTGTTGCCAGAGAAGTGGTTTGCATAGAAAGTGCCAATCACAATGCCGAATGCAACGCACACGGCCATGAGCAAAGGCATGTATCTGTTTCGTTTGTTAGGGTTCATTCTGTTCTGGATTGAGATAAATCACTTCGATGTTAGCTTTGCGAAGAAGTTCTATGCCCTCTTCTAGCCGGTATTTCTCGCCGTATACCACCCGTTTGATGCCCGACTGTATGATGAGTTTTGAGCATTCTATGCAGGGTGCAGCCGTTACGTAAAGCGTAGATCCGTCGCTGTTGTTGCTGCTTCGGGCCAGCTTGGTGATGGCGTTGGCCTCGGCATGCAACACGTATGGCTTGGTAACGTTATTGTCGTCTTCGCACACGTTCTCAAAACCGCTGGGCGTTCCGTTATATCCGTCGCTGATAATCATCTTGTCTTTCACCACCAGTGCGCCCACTTTGCGGCGAACGCAGTAGCTGTTTTCGGCCCAAATGCGTGCCATGCGCAGGTAACGCAGGTCTAGAATGGTTTGTTTGTTGTCGGTACACATATATAATATGGGTGATTGGATGTTTGTTGTTGTGGCGTCTTGTTTAGCGGCGAAAGCCAAATGGGGTTATGATTAGCCGTTGGCCACGATGCCGTCGCGTTCTAGCAGCGCGTCGATGGTGGGCTCGCCACCGCGGAAACGCTTGTAAAGCACCATTGGATGCTCTGTTCCGCCACGCGAAAGAATGTTGTCGCGGAAACTTTGAGCTGTGGCTTGGTCGAATATTCCGTTCTTCTTGAACATGCTGAAAGCGTCTGCATCCAGCACTTCGGCCCACTTATAGCTGTAATATCCTGCGGCATATCCGCCCGCCATGATGTGCGAAAACTGGGTAGTCATGCACGTATCGGGCAGTTGTTTCATGATGATGGCCTCTTTCCACGCCTCTTTCTCAAAGGGAATGATGTCTGCCGTGAATGCCTCTCGCTGTGTATAGTAGGCCATATCGAGCAACCCAAAGCTCACTTGTCGCATACATCCCGATGCCGCCATGAAGTTGCGGCTTTTCACAATGCGGTCGATAAGCTCGTCGGGGATGGGTTCGCCTGTTTCGTAGTGGAAGGCAAAAGTTCGTAAAAACTCCTTTTCTATGGCGAAGTTCTCCATGAATTGCGAGGGCAGTTCAACGAAGTCCCACCATACGTTGGTGCCGCTAAGACTCTCAAAGCGGCTGTTGGCGAACATGCCATGCAGCGAATGGCCGAACTCGTGCAAGAAAGTTTCTACTTCGCCAAGGGTAAGCAGTGCGGGCTTTTCGGCAGTTGGCTTAGTGAAATTCATCACCACGCTAACGTGTGGCCTTACGTTGTTGCCCTTTCGGTCTACCCATTGCCCCTGAAATTCGGTCATCCACGCACCGCCTTGCTTGCCCTTTCGGGGGAAGAAGTCGGCATAGAACACGGCCAGATAACTTCCGTCTCGGTCGAAAACCTCGTAGGCTTTCACGTCGGGATGGTAAACGGGGATGTCGTTGTTGAGCTTAAAGGTGATGCCGTATAGGCGATGGGCCAGTCCGAACACGCCGTCGATAACCTTCGACAGTTCGAAGTAGGGGCGCAACATTTCGCTGTCGAGATTGTATTTCTGCATTTGCAGCTTGTGCGAATAGTACGCCGTGTCCCACGGTTTCAGCTCAAAGTCGTCGCCTTCCATCTCCTTGGCCATGCTTTCCATTTCTTTCAGTTCGGCCTCGGCCGTGGGTTTGTAGGCTTTGATGAGGTCGTTTAGCAGGCGATAAACGTTGTCGATGTTGGTGGCCATGCGGTGTTTAAGCACATAGTCGGCGTATGTGTCGTAGCCCAAAAGCTGTGCCAGCTCCCTTCTGAGGTTCACCAGGCGTTTGCAAATCTCCAAGTTGTTGGTGTCGTTTTGGTGCGTACACTCGGTGTTTCGCGCCATGTAGAGTTGCTTGCGCAGGTCGCGTTGCGACGAATAAGTCATGAAAGGCGAGTAGCTGGGGAAGTCGAGTGTGAACACCCACCCCTCTTTGCCTAGCTCCTTAGCGGCAAGTGCTGCGGCATCGCGCGCCGTATCGGGCAGCCCGTCCAGCTCTTCCTCGTTGGTGATATGCAGTGTAAAGGCTTTGTTTTCTTTCAACAGGTTTTGCGAAAACTGCAAGGATAGCACGCCGGCCTCTTCTGTTAGCTTGCGAAGTTGTTCTTTTCCCTCGTCGTCGAGCAGTGCGCCGCTACGCACAAAGCCGTCGTAGCTGTTTTCCAAGAGCATCTGTTCCTCGGCATCTAGTTCGCGATGGTTTTCGTACACGTACTTAATGCGTTCGAAAAGCCTTTTGTTCAGTCGCACGTCGTTGGCGTGTTGGGTAAGGATGGGGCTCATCTTTTGTGCCAGCGCATCGAGTTCGTCGTTGGTTTCTGCGCTGAGCATGCACGAAAAAACATTCGACACGCGGTTAAGCAGGTCGTAATAGTGGTCTCCGTTCTCGTTGTCCACCCTGATAATGGTGTTTTCGAAGGTGGGCGTTTCGGGGTCGTTGATAAGTTTCTCAATCTCTTCGTCGTCTCTCCTGATACCTTCCAAGAACGCCTCTTCGTAGTGTTCGGTTCTTATCAGGTTGAAAGGCACGGTTTCGTGCGGTGTTTTATATTCCCCGAAAAAGGGGTTGTTGTGATTTTTGCTTTCTTCTTTCAAATTCTCATTCATAACTGTAAATGTCTTCTAGTATCTCTATTGTCGCCGTTTTCGCGTTGCCGTGGCGTGGGGTTGCAGGGGGGTGGGCGAGGCCCACTTGTTGCTGTGCCCTCGCTGTGGCAGCCAAAACGTTGAAGGCTTGGTATGTAATGCGCTTGGCCTTTGTTGCGATTTTAGCTTTACAAAAATAGCAAATTTCGGGCAAACGGCTATCTGTTCTTCGTCTTTTTAACTTATGTTAGTTTTGAAAGGCTGTGTCGGCGTAGTTATAGCCTAAAAGAATTGCTTTTGGAATGCTGTTCGTACACCGCCGTTTTGCCTGCAATGTTTTTGTACAATGCCGTTTGTAGTTGGGCTACAAGCGTCTTGTAGTGCGGCTACAAGCACCTTGTAGTGCCAGTACAAGCATCTTGTAGCATCAGTACAAGCCCCTTTGTAGTGTCAGTACAAGCCGCTTGTACTGGTGTTAAACCCTTGTATGTGCTAACTCGTCCCGTAGGCAATGGATGCTATAACTTAGCCAGTTAGACAAGATGCGAGACAATTGTTGCGCCAAATAATATTCTGGAAAATGGTGTAAATCAAATTAATTTTGACCTTTATTAGGCGGTTGGCGTGCGGCCAAAGCCCGAAATTTAGATGGTTTTTGGGACATGTCGGGGTGTAAAAAAGCGTAAAATCACACTGCAATTGGGTGTAAAGTATGATGAAACAATTGCAGCGGACGACACAAACAGAACAATAAAGCCGACAAATTGGTTTGTAAGCTTATCGGTTGCACATACGCTGTGTAAATGCGCATAAATAAACGACAACAAATTTAAATTCTCTTAAAACTTGGATATAAGTATTTTCTATTCTCCCATTTATCACTATCTTTGCATAAAACCAATTAAAAAGACAACACACTTAAATGTTTGAAAATCTTAGCGACAGACTTGAAAGGTCTTTTAAAATAATTAAAGGTGAAGGAAAAATCACCGAAATTAACGTGGCCGAAACCCTTAAAGACGTGCGCAGAGCCTTGCTCGATGCCGACGTTAACTATAAGGTGGCCAAGACTTTTACTGATACGGTAAAGCAAAAGGCACTGGGCATGAACGTTCTTACGGCCGTTAAGCCTGGGCAACTGATGGTTAAGATTGTGCACGACGAGCTAGCTGCGCTCATGGGTGGCGAAACCGTAGGCCTGCAACTTACAAATCGTCCGGCAATCATATTGATGTCGGGCTTGCAAGGTTCGGGTAAAACCACGTTTAGCGGTAAGCTTGCCAATCTGCTTAAAGGCAAACAGCGCAAGAACCCCTTGCTCGTGGCTTGCGACGTGTATCGTCCTGCGGCTATCGAGCAGCTTAGGGTGGTGGCCGAACAAGTGGGTGTGCCTGTTTATAGCGAACCCGACAACAAGAATGTGGTGGAAATAGCCAACAACGCCATTCGTGAGGCCAAAGCCAAAGGCAACGATGTGGTGATTGTGGACACCGCCGGACGCTTGGCCGTTGACGAAGAGATGATGGACGAAATCTATCGTCTGAAACAAGCTTTGAACCCCGACGAAACCCTTTTCGTGGTGGATTCGATGACGGGACAAGACGCCGTGAACACCGCTCGCGAGTTTAACGACCGCTTGGACATAGACGGCGTGGTGCTGACAAAGCTAGATGGCGACACGCGTGGTGGTGCTGCGCTAAGCATTCGCACGGTTGTTACAAAGCCCATTAAGTTCGTTGGTACGGGCGAGAAGATGGAAGCCATCGACGTTTTCCATCCGGAGCGTATGGCCGACCGCATCTTGGGCATGGGCGACATCGTGTCGTTGGTTGAAAGAGCCCAAGAACAGTTCGACGAAGAAGAGGCAAAGCGCCTGCAAAAGAAGATACAAAAGAACAAATTCGACTTTAACGATTTCCTTAAACAGATTGAACAGATAAAGAAAATGGGAAATCTTAAAGACTTGGCGTCGATGATACCAGGCGTTGGCAAGGCCATCAAGGACGTAGACATCGACGATAACGCCTTTAAGGGCATCGAAGCTATCATCAAAAGCATGACGCCCAAAGAACGAACAAATCCTGAAATCCTTAATAACAGCCGTCGACAACGTATTGCGAAGGGCAGCGGAACCAACATCCAAGAGGTTAACAGACTGATTAAACAGTTTGACCAAACACGAAAGATGATGAAGATGATGACCGGAACCAATATGGCGAAGATGGCCGGCATGGCGAGCAAGATGAAAGGAATGCCCGGAATGCCGAAACTTTAAAACATAACTAAGAAATGATGCAGTTAATAGATGGAAAAGCAACTGCCACTGCCATCAAGGCGGAGATTGCCGAAGAAGTAAGGCAAATCGTTGCTAACGGAGGTAAACAACCGCACTTGGCCGCGGTGCTAGTGGGCCATGATGGTGGTTCGGAAACGTATGTGAAGAACAAAGTGATTGCTTGCGAGCAATGTGGCTTTAAGTCTACCCTCATCCGCTTTGAGGAAAACGTTACCGAGGACGAACTGTTGGCTTGCGTAGACAAGCTGAACAAGGACGAAGACGTGGACGGCTTTATCGTGCAATTGCCCTTGCCTAAGCACATCGACGAGCAAAAGATTGTCGAGGCAGTGGATTATCGCAAAGACGTAGACGGTTTCCATCCCATCAACGTGGGGCGCATGGCTATCGGTTTGCCGTGTTTCATCTCGGCCACACCGTTGGGTATCCTCACCCTTTTGCAGCGTTACGGCATCGCCACTTCGGGTAAGAAGTGCGTTGTGCTTGGCCGTAGCAACATCGTTGGTAAGCCAATGGCGCAGCTGATGATGCAAAAGCAATACGGCGATGCCACTGTTACGGTGTGCCACTCGCACTCGCCGTCGCTCAAAGACGAGTGTCGCGAGGCCGATATCATCGTGGCAGCCATCGGACGCCCCGACTTCGTTACGGCCGACATGGTAAAAGAGGGTGCCGTTGTGATTGATGTGGGCACCACGCGTGTGGAAGACCCCTCGCGTAAGGGCGGTTTCCGACTGAGCGGAGACGTTAAGTTCGACGAGGTTGCGCCCAAGTGTTCCTTCATTACGCCTGTTCCGGGCGGCGTTGGCCCAATGACCATCTGCTCGTTGATGAAGAATACACTCTCGGCAGGTAAGAAAGAATTTTATAAATAAATAAGGTGTGGATGGCGAACAAGGTTTCGTGCCCGGTTCGCCATTCCCCTAAAAGGCAATGAATAGCGAGGCCTATTACCAACAAGGCAATGCCTACCGCCGAGAAGGAAATTGGCAAAAGGCGTTGGAATGCTATGCGGAGGCCATTGAATTGGACCCCGAAAGTCCTGCGGTTCATGCGCGGGAGATGCTCAACAGCATCTTGGGCTTCTACTCTAAGGATGCCCTTAATCCTTGAAAAACAAATTACTGCGCATTGGCGAACAGCTTTTGTTGCCGTTGTAAGTAAAGTAAATTCAAGCGCAACGCATGCGGTTGCGACGCCACAACGAAAGTACTGCCCAAGGCAGCATATTAAGAAAGAAGTTATGAACAAGATAAAAGGAGCCGTGGTTATCAACACCGACAGGTGCAAAGGATGCGACCTGTGCGTAGTGGCATGCCCATACGACGTGTTGGAACTGGCTCGAAAAAAGGTGAATGCTAGCGGATATGCCTATGCGCAAGCCGTGAAAGCCGAGGCATGCGTGGGTTGCGCCGCGTGCGGAACCGTCTGCCCCGATGGTTGCATCACCGTTTATAGAATGAAAGTGAAGGAGAATAGTGATGGCAGAGCGTGAAGTCAGACTAATGAAAGGTAATGAGGCGATAGCCCATGCGGCCGTTCGCGCCGGCATCGACGGGTACTTCGGCTATCCCATCACCCCTCAAAGCGAGATAATTGAAACATTGGCCCAGCTGCGCCCTTGGGAAACCACGGGCATGGTGGTGCTGCAAGCTGAAAGCGAAGTGGCATCCATCAACATGCTTTACGGCGGCGGCGGGTCGGGTAAGCGCGTAATGACCTCGTCGTCGTCGCCAGGTGTGGCCCTCATGCAAGAGGGAATATCCTATATGGCGGGTGCCGAGATACCGGGACTTATCGTTAACGTGCAACGTGGTGGCCCTGGTTTGGGTACCATTCAGCCTTCGCAAGGCGACTATTTCCAAAGCACGCGTGGCGGCGGAAACGGCGACTACAATGTCATTGTGCTTGCTCCCAACTCGGTACAAGAGATGGCCGACTTCGTAGACTTGGCCATGAACTTGGCCTTTAAGTACCGAAATCCGGCCATGATACTAAGCGATGGCGTTATCGGACAGATGATGGAGAAGGTGGTTCTTCCGCCAATGAAACCTCGCCGAACCGAAGAAGAGATAATAAAGGAGTGCCCTTGGGCATCAACAGGCCGCACTCGTGGCCGCGAACCCAATATCATCACCTCGCTCGAATTGCGTCCTGAGTTGATGGAAGTAAAGAACAGGGCACTGCAAGCCAAGTACGAAGAGATACGCAACAACGAAGTGCGTTTTGAAACACTGCTCACCGACGATGCCGAATACGTTTTCGTAGCGTTTGGCAGCGCGGCGCGCGTGGCCGAAAAAGCCGTAGAACTGGCTCGCGAAGAAGGCATACGTGTTGGGCTTTTCCGTCCCATTACGCTGTGGCCTTTCCCCGAACGTCAGTTGGATAGCCTTGCACAAGGCAAGAAAGGCTTGCTCGTTGTAGAGATGAACGCAGGGCAAATGGTGCAAGACGTGCGCTTGGCCGTTGAAGGAACAGTCCCCGTAGCCCACTTTGGCCGACAAGGCGGCATCGTTCCCGAACCCGAAGAGATTGTAAAAGCGTTAAAGGAGAAGTTGCAATGACCACAGATATAATCAGTCCTGAGAACCTAGTTTACGCCAAACCGGCACTCTTGAACGACACAACCATGCACTATTGCCCCGGTTGTTCGCACGGCGTGGTGCACAAACTCATAGCCGAGGTTGTCGCCGAGATGGGAATGGAGGAGAAAACGGTGGGCATTAGCCCCGTTGGTTGTGCCGTGTTTGCCTATCGTTACATCGACATCGACTGGCAAGAAGCTCCTCACGGGCGCGCTCCGGCATTGGCAGCAGGTGTTAAAAGGCTTTGGCCCGACCGCCTTGTGTTTACTTATCAAGGCGATGGCGACCTTGCTTGCATTGGCACAGCCGAGACCTTGCACGCGTTGAACCGTGGCGATAACATCACCATCATCTACGTCAACAATGCCATTTATGGCATGACGGGTGGACAGATGTCGGCCACTACGCTGCTCGAACAGCCCACGGCCACTTGCCCCACAGGCAGAACGCCCGAACTTCACGGCTATCCCATCGACCTAACCAACCTTGCCGTGCAATTAGAAGGCACGTGTTTTGTTAGTAGACAGAGTGTGGACACCGTGGCATCCATCAATAAAGCCAAGCGTGCCATACGCAAGGCATTCGAATCTTCGATGGCTGGCAAAGGCTCGTCGCTCGTAGAAATCGTGTCCACTTGCAGCAGCGGATGGAAAATGTCGCCCGTCGATGCCAACAAATGGATGCAAGATAACATGTTCGACCATTATAAGAAGGGCGACTTAAAAGACAGAACGAAAGAATGAAACACGAGATAATCATCGCCGGTTTCGGTGGCCAAGGAGTGCTTTCAATGGGAAAGATACTGGCCTACTCTGGCTTGATGGAAGATAAAGAAGTAACGTGGATGCCGGCATACGGACCTGAACAGCGCGGCGGAACGGCCAACGTAACGGTCATTGTAAGCGACGAGCGCATCTCTTCGCCTGTTCTGAGCAAGTACGACGTGGCCATTGTGCTCAACCAACCATCGCTCGACAAGTTCGAACCACGCGTAAAGCCCGGCGGCATACTTATCTACGACGGCAACGGCATAGCCTCTCCGCCATCGCGAACTGATATTAAGGTGTATCGGATGGACGCTATGGACAAGGCTGCCGAAATGAAGAACGCCAAGGTTTTCAACATGATTGTACTTGGCGGACTGCTTAAAGTTTGCCCTGTGGTTAGCACCGAGGGCTTGAACAAAGCCCTGTTTAAAACCCTTCCCGAACGCTATCACAACTTGATACCGCTGAACATGGAGGCTGTTGAGCAGGGTAAGCAAATCATTGCAGAACAATGATGCAGTGCGAAAACAACTACGTGTATCATGCAGTGATGCAAGATAAAGCTAAATTTGAATTTCTGAGACACAGATAAACAACTTGATTTTTTTATAACTCTCTAATTTTTTGGGGGCCGGCTGCAGTGATGCACCCGGTCTTTTTTTGTTTGTATCACATGGAAAGAAGGCTTTCGCCGTTTTGTTTTTCGTTAGTCTGGCTTTCGCTTGTGTGTTGAATGCCCTGCAACCGCTTGCGCAGGCAGTTGTAAGCGCGTATGTTCTCTGTACCGTTGCCTATGCGCGTGTATGCGGCATAATCACTTTTTGTCTAGTTTTCGGCAAGGTTTTTAACATTATGACTGCCCTTTTTGTCCACCAATTGCCCACCTTGCCGCAAATAATCGATTCTCGCGGAGGTTTGTTTTGATGCAAAAAGGGGTTGCATGTGAATGTTGGCAAAATGAATTTT
>ERZ772971.1859-NODE-1859-length-11991-cov-4.299598_pt1 | contig 11991 bp, 13 predicted proteins | sample MGYA00511943_ERZ772971 | MGnify/ENA primary metagenome ERZ772971 (study PRJEB29015, sample SAMEA2737929) | human oral metagenome | biome: human oral; feature: human-associated habitat; material: dental | place: China | collected 2144 ... | reverse complement strand
AGCCCTCGGGCGGACATGATGACCCGGGACGGGGCTTCAGCGATGACCGTCATGCAGAAGAACTCTGGGAGTATTATAAGAATGTTATTGATTGGGTTCAGGTAACTTTTCCTGAATATAGAAAAGAAATGAGTAAGGTGGATTGGGGATTTCTTTATAATGATTTTAAGGATAAATCTTTGGATAGTGTCAAATTAGAAGAAGAAATCACAAAACTGATGCAAGATGAAGATGTAACGAACAAAAAAGGTATTTATGAATATGTCTTGACTAGAGATGAGAGATGTCTCAGCATCAGAGCTTTTACCGATAACCAAAAACGAGAAGCCTACGAACGCCAAAAAGGAATATGTCCTAAATGTGGCAAAAAATATGGACTTAGCGAGATGGAAGCAGATCATATTACCCCTTGGCATGAGGGCGGGAAGACCATTGCAGAGAACTGCCAAATGCTTTGCAAGTCAGATAATCGCTTAAAAAGTGGGAAATAAATCACAAAGGCTTTACGATAAGTAAAGTCTTTTTCTTTACTTTTGTCCTATGAAAAGAGAGATAAAAACCACAGCGGACAATAGTAGAACGCTTTATATAGAAGAGCTGGACGAGTGCTACCACTCGCATCATGGGGCATTGCAGGAGGCGGAGCATGTTTTTATAAAAAACGGATTAGAAAAACTGGATAAAAAAGAAATCAATATTCTGGAAATGGGTTTCGGAACGGGGCTGAATGTGCTGGTGACTTTGGAAGCCTTCCTTGCGGGAGGAGTTTCTAAAATCAATTATTTTTCCTTGGAGAAATATCCCATCAATGCAGATGAGGTTCGGCTTCTCGGCTATGATGAATTGTTCAGCAGTGAGTTGATAAAAAAGGCTTGTCGCCAAATTCACGAGTGCGACTGGGAGAAACCGCAAGAAATCTATCCCGATTTCTTCTTAACCAAAATAAAAACAGATTTCTTTGACTTGGATAAAATAACTCTGCCCGAGATAGATTTGGTTTATTTTGATTGTTTCGGAGCGAGGGTTCAGCCCGATTTGTGGGAGAAGCCTTTGTTTGAATTGGTTAAAACTAAAATGAAAAAAGGAGGGCTTTTGACGACATATTCTTCCAAAGGAAGTGTCAGAAGGGCTTTGCAAGAGTTAGGCTTTGAGGTTCAGAAGCTGGAAGGCCCCAAAGGCAAACGCGAAATGCTCAATGCTGTTCTGCTTTAACGGATAAATAAAGAAAAGCGGTCTAAAATAGACCGCTTTTGTGTATTAAATAACTTTCACTACGAAATAGTTTTTCTTTCCTTTCTGAAGAAGAAGGAATTTCCCATTGATGAGGTTTTCTTCGCTCGTGATGAAGCTTTCATTTACTTTGGTTTTGTTCACCGAGATAGAATTTCCTGCAAGTTCTCTCTTGGCTTCGCCTTTTGAGGAGAGGAAACCTGTCTTTTCTGAAAGCAGGCTCACGATATCCGCACCGATGATTTCCTGTTTGCTGACTTCTTTCTGTGGAACGCCGTCAAAAACTTCAAGGAAAGTCTGTTCATCGAGCTTTTGTAAGTCATCCGAAGTAGAATTTCCGAAAAGAATTTTTGAAGCCTGAATAGCCTTGTCCAATTCTGTTTTTCCGTGAACCAAAATAGTAAGTTCTTCGGCTAATTTGTTTTGTAAAACTCTTAAATGTGGTGCCTCGCTATGTTGAGCTGTCAGCTGTTCAATTTCTTCTTTTGGGAGCATCGTGAAAATCTTGATATATCTCTCAGCATCAGCATCAGAAGTGTTGATCCAGTATTGGTAGAATTTGTAAGGCGAAGTTTTTTCTGGGTCAAGCCAAACATTTCCACCTTCGGATTTTCCAAATTTAGTTCCATCAGCTTTCGTAATCAGCGGGCAGGTAAGCGCATAGGCTTTTCCTCCTGCGATACGGCGGATAAGCTCCGTTCCAGTGGTGATATTTCCCCATTGGTCAGACCCTCCCATCTGTAGCGTAAGGCTTTTTTCTTGGTATAAATGCAAGAAATCATACCCTTGTAGAAGCTGATAAGAGAACTCTGTGAAAGACATTCCGTCTGTGTTTTCATTTGGGTCAAAACGCTTTTTCACAGAGTCTTTCGCCATCATATAATTTACGGTGATGTGCTTTCCGATATCTCTGATGAAAGAAAGGAATGAAAAATTCTTCATCCAATCATAATTATTGATAAGCTCTGCTTTGTTAGGGCTATCGCTCTCAAAATCAAGGAATTTGGCTAATTGTTTTTTAATCCCTGTAATGTATTGTGCAAGCATTTCCTCTGTAAGGAGGTTTCTCTCTGCCGACTTTCCGGAAGGGTCGCCAATCATCCCCGTAGCACCTCCCACAAGGGCATACGGCTTATGTCCGCAGTTCTGGAAGTGTTTTAGTATCATTATCCCAACCAAATGCCCGATATGCAATGAATCCGCAGTAGGGTCAAATCCGATATACGCCGAACGAAGCCCTTCCATAAGGTGTTCTTCAGTTTCAGGCATTATATCCTGAATCATACCACGCCAACGCAGTTCTTCTACAAAGTTTTTCATTTTTAATAAAATTTAAAAATTAGTAATAAATATTCGGAAATTAGTTTTTTCAGCTTTAAAAATAAAAATTCACTCGGATGAAAATCCGAGTTACTCATGTTCTTCTATGATGTGTTTTAAACTCATTTTTTTAATCTGAAAACAGCACAAAGGTAAAGAAAATATTTATTTTATTAGAAATATTGTTCAAAAGTTTTTCGGAATCAAGGCAAAATAATGAATATAAATCTTATTTTTGTTGTCTAAAATCAATTTTATGGAAAGAATAGCAAGTTTTACCGTAGATCATCTGAAAATGCAGAGAGGAATTTTCGTTTCTCGTAAAGATCATGTCGGAAATGAAGTGCTTACTTCGTTTGATATCAGAATGAAAAGACCATACAAAGAGCCTGTTTTGGGGATTGCAGAAATCCACACGATGGAGCATCTGGCGGCTACATGGCTCAGAAACAGCGACTGGAAAGATAAAGTTATCTACTGGGGGCCGATGGGCTGTATGACAGGGAATTACCTTATTTTGGCTGGAGATTATGAGTCAAAGGACATTGTAGAGCTGATGACCAGAATGTTTAAATTCATCAGTGAGTTTGAGGGCGATATCCCTGGTGCGTCTGAGGTAGAGTGTGGAAATGTCTACTGCAACAACCTTCTGATGGCAAGATACGAAGCAAAAAAATACTTGGAAGAGGTGCTTCTTAACCTAAAAGATGAAAATCTAAACTATCCTAACTAAAAAAACATATGCAAAAATCAAACAAACCCATTGCGGGATACCATTTATTGATGATTCTTTCGGCGGTAGACCACGAATTTTCACCAAAAGAAGGGCTAAAAATACAAGAATACCTTTCGGAGGAATTTCCGTTCAGAATCAATCTGGATAACGAGCTGGAAGTCATCGCTTCCCTGCAGCCAGAGGAGTGGAAAGACCATTTTGAATTCCATGCGCGCTGTTTTTATGATGATTCTACCGAGGAGGAAAGAAAAAACTTCGCCGAGTTTGCAAAAACACTTATCAAAGCCGATGAGCAGGTGACTGAGCGTGAGCATCAGTTCTACAAACTCATGAAAAACATCTGGAAAATGGATTAAGTCAAGGAAAAAAGCTCGTATTTAAAGCAGAAAATACAGAATTCATCAAAAATAAAACTAACTGTTATGAAAAAGTTTTGGTCATTTTTACTCATTATTTTATTTTTAGGATTTTCAACCCATGCACAGGCTCAGAAAAAAGGTAAGAAATCCTACAAAAAACATCATAAAACGAAGAAAAGGCAACCACTTCCTTACAGCTATTATCATCCTGTAGAACTTCCACATTGCAAGCTTCCCAAAGCTGATGAGGAACTGGATGAGGAACTGGATGAAAGCAGAGATTATCTCATTATACAAGTAGATGAACCGCCCATTTTTGAGGTATGCAAGGATAATATTAACAAGAGAAAATGCTTCCAAGACCAACTGGAACAGCATGTGAAGATACATTTTAACCCAAATAATATTGATGCCGAAAAAAGCAAAGTGTATAAAGTGTATGTAGCTTTCAGGATTGATAAAACAGGCGAAGTGGAGGTGCTTTTCAGCAGAAGTGAAAACGAAACGCTCAAAAAAGAAGCGGAAAGAATTATCAGCCTCCTGCCAAAGTTCATCCCTGCCCAAAAAAGAAACAAAAATGTGAAAACATACTATATACACAGCATTATTTTTGAAAATAAAAATGTAAAAACAAGTGATAACGAATAAATAAAATAATTATGAGAAAAAACATCGTCGCTGGAAACTGGAAAATGAACAAAAATTTCCAAGAAGCAGAAGCCCTTATGCTTCAGTTAGCCGAATACAAAAAGAATAACAAAACCAACTGCGAGGTGTATATCGCTCCGCCGAGTCTTTATCTCACCACAGCTAAAAATATTTTTGCTAATGATGAAGTGAAAGTCTTTGCACAGGACATTTCCGAGCACGACAAAGGTGCCTACACTGGCGAAATTTCCGTAGAAATGATAAAATCTGCTAGACTAAACGGAAGCATCGTAGCGCACTCCGAAAGAAGACAATACCACAACGAAACTGACAACCATGCAGCACAAAAAGTAAAAAAACTGCTGAATGCAGGGCTTACACCTATCTACTGCAACGGAGAAACTTTGGAGCAAAGAAAAGCTGGACAGCATCTCGATGTAGTGAAAAAACAAACTGAAACAGCGCTGTTTGAGCTTTCTGCGGAGGAAATCAAAAAAGTGGTTATCGCCTACGAACCTGTTTGGGCTATCGGAACAGGAGAAACTGCTACGCCAGAACAAGCGCAGGAAATCCACGCTTTCATCCGAAACCTTATCGCAGAGAAATACGGAAAAGACACAGCAGACGAAATCTCCATTCTCTACGGAGGTTCGGTAAAGCCAGACAACGCAAAAGAAATCTTCTCACAGCCTGATATAGACGGCGGACTTATCGGTGGCGCATCATTGAAAATAGAAGATTTCTCTAAAATCATTGAAGCATTTAACTAAAACCTTTTTTCAAAGAAGAACAACTCCCATCATGAGAATTTTAATTTTGTTTGCTTCTATTTTATTCAATATTGCTTCAGGGCAGACTTTTACCAAAAGCGACACGCTGCTGGGCTCTAACACCCCGTTCCGAGATTTCTGGGATGTGCAGAGGTATGATGTAACCGTAGAGGCCAATCACAGCAAAAAAAGCCTTTTGGGAAAGAATAAAATAAGTTTTAATATCATAAAAGATGTTACCAATCCTACTTTCCAAATAGATTTGCAGGAACCGATGAAATATGACAAGATTTCATCTAATTTTAAAATCATTTCAAAGAAAAGAGAGGGCAACTTTATCTTTCTGAAGACAAAAGCAAGGTTTAAAAAGGGAGAAAAATACTTCTTGGAAATAGATTTCAGCGGAAATCCTACCATTGCAAAAAACGCCCCTTGGGATGGCGGTTGGGTCTTTGCGCAAGACGACGAGGGTAACCCTTGGATGTCCGTTGCCTGCGAAGGAATAGGGGCAAGCGTATGGCTTCCGATAAAAGAAATGTGGAGTGATGAACCAGATGAAGGTGCAACACTCACCATCATTACGCCTAAAAACCTGACCGGCGTAGGAAATGGAAGATTAGTAAAACAAAGCACTGAAAAGGACAAAAATATCTTCACTTGGGAAGTCAAAAATCCTATTAATTCCTACAACATTATTCCTTACATCGGGAAATACACGCATTTTTCCGATGAATATTTGGGTGAGAAAGGAAAGCTAACTTTGGACTATTGGGTTTTGGATTACAATTTAGAAAAAGCCAAAAAACAGTTCCAGCAGGTAAAACCAATGCTGAAATCTTTTGAACATTGGTTCGGGCCTTATCCTTTCTACGAAGATGGCTACAAACTGGTAGAATCTCCGTATCTCGGTATGGAACACCAGAGCGGAATAGCCTACGGAAACGGATATCAGAACGGATATATGGGCGGCGATTTGTCAGGAACAGGCGTCGGGCTTCACTGGGACTTTATCATCGTTCATGAAAGCGGCCACGAATGGTTCGGGAACAACATCACGGCCAAAGAAAAGGCAGACATGTGGATACACGAAGCCTTTACCGACTATTCCGAGACACTTTTCACCGAAAGTATCATGGGAAAGAAAGCCGCAAATACCTATGTCATCGGGCTTAGGAAAAATATATTGAACGACATCCCTATCATTGGCAAATACGGCGTAAGAAAGGGAGGCAGCGGAGACCAATACATGAAAGGCGCGAACCTCCTGCATACCATCCGGCAAATCATTGGTAATGATGACAAATTCCGGCAGATATTAAGAGGACTAAACAAAGACTTTTACCACCAAACGGTAACTACCAAGCAAGTAGAAGATTACATCAGCGGAAAAGCGGAAATAGATTTCCGTACCGTGTTTGACCAGTATCTCAGAACGACGAAAATCCCTCAACTGGAATACCGCCAGCAGGGTAAAATTCTGAAATTTAAATGGAACAACACTGTGGCTGGCTTTAAAATGCCTGTAAGACTGAAAAGCCACTCCATCATGATTACTCCTTCGGAGGAATGGCAGAGCATCACCCTACGCGATGATACTCCCGTGGAAGTAGATGAAAACTACTACATAGAGATTCTGAAATAAAAATAAGCCAGCCGCCCTGAAAGTATTTCAGGGCGGCTGGTTTTATAAAGATTTCAGCTTGCCGCGGAAGTCTTCTATGGAATTGTATCCTTTTTCTTTCATGATGGCGGTGAGTTCCTCTACTATTTTAGCAAAAATAGACGGCGTCTCTTTCATGAGCTGAGAGCCTACCTGCACCATACTTGCCCCGCAGAGGAGATGCTCAAAGGCGTCTTTCCCGTTCAGCACGCCGCCACAGCCGATGACTTTAATTTCTTTTCTGAGCCTCACATACATCGCGCGGACATTGGCAAGAGCCGTCGGTTTTACATACTCCCCTCCTATTCCTCCGAAGCCGTCTTTCGGTTTTATGACCACTTCTTCTCGTTCAGTGTTGATGTAAAGCCCATTGCCGATGGAGTTGATACAATTCACATACTCCAGCGGAAATTTATTGAGAACCTCAGCTATTTTATCAAAATGAGCCATATCAAAATAAGGCGGAAGTTTTACGCCAAGCGGTTTTTTCACAAAGCTAAAAACTTCTTCCAAGATTTTTTCTGTGCTGTCAAAATCATAGCCGAGCTGGGGTTTTCCGGGAACATTGGGGCAGGACAAATTAAGCTCCACAAGACCTCGGAATGCGGAAGATTCTACCTTTTTCAGCATCTTGATGTTTTCCTCAAAGGACATTCCCGCCACGGAGAGGAAAATGGGTTTCGCGGAGGTTTTTTCTTGGTGTTTCAGGACATAATCCAGATAGTAGTTCAGCCCCTCGTTGGGCAGTCCCATAGAATTGATACTCCCTAAGGGCACTTCTACATAACGCGGAGAAGGATTGCCCTCGCGGTAGTTCTCTGTTGCACTTTTTGTTACGAAACTACCCGATGCGGATGCCTGCAGTTCGTCTAATTTCTCTGCCGACTCGCACCAGCAGCCGGAAGCGTTCATCAATGGATTGTCAAAAATAAAGTTTCCAAATTTTACTTGAAGATTCATAATTATCGTTTTGAGATTTCGGAGCAAGTTACGAAACAATTTTGAGAAACGAAGTAAAGTTTCGGAAGATTGATAAAAATAATTTGTCTCCGGAAAGATATAATCCTAAATTTGCCCCCTAAAAGATATCCCCATGCAAATAGGCAAGACACAAAGACTAAAAGTTACCGAGAAAACCTCCTCAGGATACTATCTGGAAGACCAGAGCGGGCAGCGGTGTTTCGTTCCTCAGCTTTTTGGTTCGCAGGAGTGGGAAACGGGAAGTGAGGCAGAGGTTTTTGTTTATCAAGATGAAAACCAGCTGAAAGCTACCATAGAAAAGCCCTACTGCGAGGCTGGCGAATTTGCCGTGCTTACCTGTGTGCAGACCCTTCCCAGCGGTGCTTTTATGGACTGGGGCATCGTAAAGGATTTATTTGTCCCCTACAAACAGCAGAAGGGCAAAATGGTGGAAGGAAAGCGCTATCTGGTTTATGTTTATATAGATGAAACTACCGGACTGCTCACCGGAACTACCAAGTTCAAAAGAAATCCGCAGTACGAAAACCTCCCGCTGAAAAAGGGCGAAAAAGTGCAGCTTATCCTCATCAACGAAACCGAGCTGGGCTGGAATGTGGTCATCAACCAAAAATACATCGGGCTGGTTTATGCCTCTGATGTTTATAAGAAACTCTACCCCCTTTCCGAGGAGACCGGCTATATAAAACTCCTGCGCGAAGACGGAAAAATAGATGTCTCCCTGCAGCCCGAAGGCTACGAAAACATAGATAGTTTCAAGGAAAAAATACTGGAAAAACTGAGGGAAAACTATGGACTGCTGTATCTCTCTGACCAGTCTGCACCAGAGGAAATAAAGGCAGAACTGCAGATGAGCAAAAAGAACTTCAAGAAGGCTATAGGAGGGCTCTATCGGGACAAAATGATAGAAATCTTGGAGGATAGAATCCGTCTGTTATAAATTTTGCTAAGCCCCTTGCTGCGGGAAAGGCTTCGTGAAAATATTTTTTAAAACCCTGAGTTTTGGGCAGATAAAAATTCAAACTTTTTGTAAAAAGCGGAAATTTATTGACCCCGGCAGATTTTCTGGCGGAGTTATTTTTTTTATTTTTTGCCGGCAGATTTTCTGACAGCGAAAAATTTTTTAGTTGAGGTCGGCAGAATTTCTGACAGCCAACATTTTTTAGGTTTAGCGAAGTTTGTAAGAAATCATCACTCCCCCGCGGTAGGGAATCCACTCTCCGCTTTTATTCCATGGAGCCGACTTTTCGTAGCGCGAAATTCCTTCTTCTTTTTTCTCATATCCGTGATAAAAACCCTGCGAAGTGCCGCCACCCAAGAAGAAATCTACATTCCATCTCTCCGCCCATTGCAGCTGATAGCCTACCGCCGCACCGAGCATATAATTAAACCCTCTCTGATACCTCTCGCTGGTGTAGTTCCATTTAGAAATGTCAAACACTGCCATGCCGGCATTAGCGCCCACATACCATCCGCGGAAAGCCTCCCTGAAATAATACCTGCCCTCCATATGTCCCATATACACCTGCATGTGTCTGCCCGCAAAGGTCTTCCATGGAGAAATAAACACATCGCCCTGAAGGGTGAACTTAGAAGAAAGCTGATATTCCAACCCAAAATTGGGCATAAGCACGGCTAAAGAGAGAATATTTCCTTTGACATAAAGGGCTTTTTTAGCCGTATTTTCCTGCGCCGGCGAAAGAGCAAGCAGGAACAAAAGATTTAGGATAAATATTTTTTTCATAAGGGTGCAAAGATAATGATTTTTGACCAAAGAATATTTCCCCGACTTTTTGAGCTGAACAAAATTTTATTATTTTTGCGCCATTAATTTTTAATTTTAACCAAAATGGAAATACAAGAAAAAACCATCGGCGAATATGTAGCGGAAAATTTCCGCACAGCAGCTGTTTTCAAAAAATATGGGATAAACTTCTGCTGCAAAGGCGGTAGAACAATAGAGGAAACCTGCAAAATGAAGGACTTAGACCCAGCTCCCATCTACGAAGACCTGAAAAACACACCACAGGGAACAGCGGAGGAAAATGATTTTAATAGTTGGTCACTTACTGATTTAGTTGATTACATCAAGGAAGTTCATCACGAGTATATTCAGGAAAAATCTATTTATCTGCTTCAGTTTTTGGATAAACTCTGCCGAGTTCATGGCGAGAGACATCCAGAATTATTCAAAATCAATGAACTATTCACCCTTTCTTCACAAAATCTCATCGTACATCTGAGAGACACTGAGGAAAAACTCTTCCCATACATCAGAGAAAAAGAGCAGAATCCTGAGGCTGCATTCGGTGGAGATTTACAGGCTTACATAGAAAAACTGCAAGCGGTCTATCAAACAGAAAAGGAAAGATTTGAGGAGATTGCGAGAGTTTCGGATGATTTCACACCTCCCGAAGGTGCCTGCACCACATATAGAGTTACATTCCAGATGCTCAATGAGTTTGATGAATATTTACAGCTCTACATTCATCTTGAAAACAATATCCTTTTTCCAAAACTTTTTAAATTATAATAAAAACGCCTTTTAAAAGGTGTTTTTATTATGTCTTTATTTTTTTAAATTTGCACTTGTTTATCCTAATTTATTAGGGATATGAAGAAAATAAGATTTTAAAAAGGAAATAAAAATAAAACTTTATGACAAAGAAAAAAATAAATACTTTCATAGGTTCCATTGGAGCTTTTATTGGAATTGCTGTGTTTATCGCTTATATTCCACAGATTATCGCAAATTTACAGGGAGAAAAAGGACAGCCATGGCAGCCTTTATTTGCTTCCATTTCTTGTTTGATTTGGGTTATTTATGGCTGGACAAAAGAGCCGAAAAAAGATTATATCTTAATCATACCAAATGCTACAGGGGTTATCTTAGGTTTTTTAACATTCTTGACTTCTTTTTAAAAGTTATCTGACGGGTTTTTCCTATTTTTGCGGAATTATTTGCCCAAAAATGGACAAATTTGAAAATCATCTAAACAATGAGTGATACACTAAAAGGGTATTTATTTGCCCTCGTTTCGGCGCTTACTTACGGAATGATTCCGCTTTTTATGATTCCACTGAAAAAACTGGATTTTTTCTCTGTGGATACAGCCTTATTTTATCGGTTCTTGATTGCGGCAATTCTAATTTTGGGATATTTGGTTTTCTACCAAAAAGAAAGCGTAAAAATCAATTTAAAAGAAGGTATTATTTTTAGCATTTTAGGGCTTTTCTACGCACTCTCTGCGGAGTTTCTGTTTATAGCGTATGATTTTCTGAGCCCTGGGATTGCTTCTACTATATTTTTCATTTATCCCATTATGGTTGCCCTTATTTTGGGAATATTTTTCAAAGAAAAAATAACGCTTGCCACCACCATTTCACTGGTTATCGTAGTTGTGGGAGTGGGTATTTTGAGTATTAAAGATAATTTTGAAATAAACTACATCGGACTTTTCGTTTCGCTATTAGGCGCATTGATGTATGCTTTGTATATGATTATAGTCAATAAAACTAAAATCAATGCTTCTGGCGTGAAAGTTTCTTTTTATTCGATGGTGTTTGCGTCATTGTTTTTCCTCGTTAAAACACTTGTTTTAGGAAATGGTGTCGCCATTCCTTCTCTGAAAATCGGCACTCATTTGGCTTTATTCGCGCTGATAACTACGGCTTTATCAGTGGTTTCGCTGGTTTATGCCATTAAATATATCGGTTCTACGCCTACTGCCATTATGGGAGCTGTGGAGCCTGTGGTAGCTGTGATGATAAGCGTGGGACTATTCGATGAAACCCTGACTTTCTCACTGATTGCAGGCGTAATTATCATCATCTCTGGTGTTTTGATAGATATAGTTTTCAATAAGAAAAAATAAAAAAAGCTCCTTCAAAAAGGAGCTTTTTCTTTTTATAGTTCTAATGCTTTTTTCTCTGCATTGGCTAAGCCGTCTAGGTTTTTCCCGCCCGCAGTCGCAAAGCCTGGGTTTCCACCGCCGCCGCCTTGGATTTCTTTCGCAAGGTCTTTCACGATGTTTCCTGCATGATATTTATCCTCAATATCAGCCGAAACCCCTACTGTAAGCATTGGTTTTTCTCCTGCATCAGAAAGGATAACTACCACAGACTGCGGAACTTCTTTTTTCAGCTGGAAGACTATATCTTTCACTGTTCCTGCATCCAGAGATGTTCTCTTTACCAAAAGTTTTTTGTCTCCTTTATCTAAAAAGTCGTTCTTCCAGTTTTGAATTTCTCCTTTCGCTTTTTCTTTTTTCAAAGCTTCTATTTCAGCTT
>ERZ772971.1854-NODE-1854-length-12010-cov-10.282141_pt1 | contig 12010 bp, 10 predicted proteins | sample MGYA00511943_ERZ772971 | MGnify/ENA primary metagenome ERZ772971 (study PRJEB29015, sample SAMEA2737929) | human oral metagenome | biome: human oral; feature: human-associated habitat; material: dental | place: China | collected 2144 ... | reverse complement strand
GCCCGAAGGCCTTCGTGATCCCGCGCAGCTCAAGCTTCACAACAGGCTCGCTTCCGGGTGGCGGTGGAGGCTCGGGGCGCCGGCCCCGGCCGGGCGGTCAGGAGGGGTCGTAGGGGGTGGAGACGTCGAGGGACCCGTCGATGATCTGGCCTCGCAGCTCCTCGAGCCTGGCCTTGACCGGCGCCGGCACCCGGGAGTCGAAGTCGTGGAAGGGTGCGGCGGCCACCCCGTTGTTCTTGAGGGTTCCGATGTAGGGCTCGGAGGAGAATCTCCCCTCGGAGGCGTTCTTGACGGTGTCGAAGACCGAGTTGCCGATCTCCTTGACCACGGAGGTCATGATGATGCTGCCGTCACCGGAGGAGGTGTAGCCGTCGGAGTCGACCCAGATGACGGCGTTGGTGCCCCCGGCGTCGTTCTTCTGGCGCACCGAGGACAGCGTGCCCTGGCCGACGGGGCCGGCCACCGGCATGATGATGTCCGCGCCCTGGGAAATGAACTGCTCGGTGATGGCCTGGCCCTTGGCGGCGTCGGTGAAGTTGCCGACGAAGGATCCGCCCTTGCCGGTGGTGGTGTCCCAGCCCTTGACCTGGACCTGGGCGCCGGTGTCCTGGTTGTAGCGGGCCACGCCCTTGGCGAAGCCGTCCATGAAGATCTGGACGGTGGGCAGGGGCTTGCCGCCGTAGGTGCCCACGACCCCGGTGCGGGAGGTACCGGCGGCGGCATACCCGGCCAGGTAGGCGGCCTCGGCCGTCTTGAACAGCAGCGGCTTGGTGTTGGGCAGGGTGGCGGGCTTGCCGTCGGCGCCGATGAAGGAGGCGTCGATGAGGGCGAACTGGATGTCGGGGTTGGCCTTGGCCGACTCGGTCAGGTCGGCGGCGATGTTGAAGCCGACGCCGATGACGAGCTTGCAGTTCTGCTGAATGAGCGCGTAGATGTTGGTGGCGTAGTCGGCCGAGTTCTCCGACTGCACGGCAATGGTCTTGACTCCCAGCTCCTTGCCGGCCCGGTCCAGGCCCTTCTTGCCGGACTCGTTGAAGGAGTGGTCATCGAATCCGCCCTCGTCGGAGAGCATGCAGGCGGTGAAGTTCTTGGCGCCCTCGAGGTTGCGGGCGGGCCGCTGGGCCGGTGGCGTCCCGCAGGCGGCCAGGGCCACGGCCACGGCCGCGCCGAGCGTCATCGCGGAGCAGGCCTTCTTCATGGAAACCTCCGTGGTTCTCGCGTGCGACAGGGGACACATTCGAGTGTCAAGGATAGGCGACGACCCCTCATTCTCACACCACCTGTTCCACCGGAATGAGCTCGTGATCGTCGTGGTTTCAATGAGGGGCCCGGCGCCGGAGGACTGTCTTGTTCCGGCGCCGGGCCCCTCAAAGGACTGATTGACCGACCGCGATTGCCGCTGCGGCCTTACCGCCAGGGGCAGGCGAGGCTGCTCGCGGCAGATCGGGTGGCGTCCGGCGTCGTCTGGTCGCAATGCGCGAGGCCTGGGTGCTATTGGAGGAGGGATGGGGGTACTCCAGGTGGGTAGGGCCTTCGTGCAGTACGCGCAACCCTTGGCCAGTGGATCCCGCCCCTCGTGGAGTAGGGGCGGCTCTCACAAGCCCCGGGGCCGGAGCCGACGTCGGACCACAACCTCTAGGCCCCGATCAGGAGTTGAGCGGGGCCAGTGGGGTCGGACCTGGGGTGAGGGCGTCGGGCTGCGCCGCAAGAACCCCGCTGAGCCGATGCTGAAGGCAGTCCAGTGTCCGCAGCGCTGACATCAACGAGCCCGCCGCGGAAGTGCCCGGTGCAAATCGTTGGAATGCCGCGGTTTGTCTTCGGCGTGCAGCACCGGTGCGGAGATGATGTCAGCACCATGGACACCGGCGAGACGTCAGGCCTCTTCCGTCGACCCACCATTGCCTTCGGGGCGGCCAGCCATACCCGGAATCACGCCCGCGTGGGCGTTTCAGAAGTCGGGAGCCGAGACGGTCACGGGCGCAGTAGTTCGGCTAGAGCAGGTCCTCTCGGCCGGCCGCCTTGAGGGCGTCGACGACGCCCTTGACGTCCTGGGCGTGCTCGGGGGTGGTGACCAGGAGGGCGTCGGGAGTATCGACGACGACGGTGCCCGGCACCCCTAGGAGTACCACTGTGCGTCGGGAGGTGGCGGCGATGAGGGCGCCGTCGGAGTCGAGGGCCCGGATCTCTGCGCGGGGGTTCGCGGGGGCGGCGTCGCCGGCAGTGCCCGTCCCGGTAGAGCCGTCGGAGCCGTCGACGTCGTCGAGCACTCCGGCACCGGTGGCCGGCCCCTGGGTGCGCGGCGGGACGAGGTCGGTCAGGGCGTCGAAGCCGCCGACGTCGTTCCAGCCCATGGAGACCGGCACGGTGGCCACTCCCCCGGCGGCGGCCACCGGCTCGGCGATGGCGTGGTCGATGGCGATCTTCTCCAGGGCGGGCCAGCGCTCGGCCAGGACCTCCTCGCGCTCGGGGGCGTCCCAGACGGCGGCGATGGCCTCGATGCCCTGGGCCAGCTGGGGCCTGAGCTCGGCGAGGTGGTCCAGGAGGACGCCGGCGCGGACCACAAACATGCCGGCGTTCCAGCGGTAGTCGCCGGTGGCCAGGTAGGCGGCGGCGGTGTTGGCGTCGGGCTTCTCGGTGAAGCCCAGGACCCGGCGTCCGTCGGGGGCCCCGGGCACGTCGGTGGGGTCGCCGGCGTGGATGTAGCCGAAGGCGGTCGAGGGGCCGGTGGCCTCGATCCCGATGGTGACCACCCAGCCCTGCTCGGCCAGGCGGGCGGCCTGGCGGACGGCGTCGGCGAAGGCGACCCGGTCGGCCACGGTGTGGTCGGCGGCGAAGGAGCCGACGACGGCGTCTCGCCCGTGGCGGTGGGCGATGACGGCGGCGGCCAGGCCGATGGCCGCCATGGAGTCGCGCGGGGAGGGCTCGGCCAGGAGGTTGTCGCGCGGAATGCTCGGGAGCTGGTCGGCCACGGCGGCGATGTGGGCGACGCCGGTGACGACCGTCGTCGACGCGGTCACCGGGGCGAGACGCTCGACCGTGTCCTGCAGGAGGCTGCGGCCGGCCCCGGTGAGGTCGAGGAGGAACTTGGGGCGGTGGCGTCGGCTGAGCGGCCACAGCCGGGTGCCCGCACCTCCGGCGGGAATGATGGCGTGAATGGCCGGCGCCGAGCTGTCGGGCTGTACGGCGCGATCGGGCTTGCCAGGGTTGCCAGAAATCTCAGTCACCGCCACAGGCTAGCGCTCGGACCGCAACCTCGCACACACCACCGCCCCAGTCTCAGCATCTACATCCCGGGCCGAGAGCCCTTCTTCCGCTGGGTCGCTTTCATGACACCTGCGGCAATCAAACCAATAATGCCGAGCACCACTCCACCGGCCGCTGCTTTGCGAACCGTATAGGCGCTCTCGCCAAGCCATCCTTGACTCTTCCACTCGGCACGAGCCTGATAGCTCTCAATGGTGATGGGGCAGTCCCCCTGGTCCGGATCGCTGAACCCGGAACTGACGGACCCATCGGTGACACATTCGTACTTGGGGGCCTCTCCGCTCGCAGGAATAAGACTGACCCCAATGGCCCCCACCCCCACTACCAGCAGAACCAACGCAAAGATGAGCACTCGTTTAGCCGCCGACACAACGACTCCTTTCAAGGGAAGAGAACAAGGAATGTGTTCGATACGCAGTATTACCCGCGTGGACGAGAATCTCAACCCAAGATTCACGAACCACCAGCGTATCTATTCCCTATCGACTTGGTAGGCATCTGAGGCCTCAAGAACACGTCGTCCCCATCGTTTGATTCGTGAGAAACTCGCCTTCGGACATCAGCACTACCATTCCCCACCTCTCCCAGAAGTACATCCATGCACTCACGGGATCGGCACCGGGGGGACGTAGTCGGGGTGCGCCGTCGGGTCCGCCTCGAGGCTGCCGGTGATGGACTGGCGGGGCCAGGTCAGGGTCTCGGGCACGGAGAGCGTCACGTAGTTGGGGCGCTCGTGGGCGTGGACCTCGTCGGGGTGGTCGACGTCGCGGGGCAGCGGCGGGTTGGCCATCCAGGCCGCCACGAGCAGCACGACGCGGCTGGTCAGGTGCAGCCACAGAATGAGGACGGCGATGGCCGCGAAGGAGGCCAGCAGCGGGTTGCGCGTCACCGAGCCGACCGCCCCGGTCCCCACCTGCCGCAGCACGCCCAGGGCGAAGGCGCCCAGCATGCAGCCCTGCAGCAGGTCACGTCGGGGCGGGCGGATGCCACACATAGTGATGAGGAGCGCCAGGACACCGGTGTCGATGAGGAAGGAGAGCAGAAGCGTCATCACCCACGCCCCGGTTCCGGTCAGCGACTGCGGCAGGCCCAGGGAACGACCGACACTGCCCGACAGCGTCGTCGTCACCACCGAGGCCACGGCCGTCACCAGCACTCCGGCCACGATGACGAGGAACCCCGCAATATTCGCCAGCTGCCCGACCACCGGCCTCATGACGGGATTGACCAGCCCGAACATGGCCCGCAAGGCGATCTTGAGAGTGCCCATGAGGCTGATGACGGAGTAGATGAAGGCCCCGGCCGCCAGCACCGATCCCAGGTTGAGCGCCGAGGGGAGGGTCAGCTGCTCGACCGAGACCAGCCCCTTGCCGTTGCCGGTGTCGATGACCCCGGGCAGCAACGAGTTGATGGAGTCCACGACGGCGGCCCGGATGGTGGGGTGCTGACCGAGCATCGCCATGAGCATGCTCACGCCGATGACGAGGACGGCGAAGACCGAGAACATGCCCGTGTAGGCGATTCCTCCGGCCATGAGCGCGCCGCGCGCCGTGCCGTAGCGGATCAGGGCCCGGCCGACCCGTGTGCGCCGCCCGGCCGCCAGCAGCTCCTTGACGCGCTCGATCACACCGACACCGCCGGAGCCGTCGGGGGCACCGACACTGCGGGCACAGCAGTGTCGGCGGAGGCGTCAGGGGCCAGGGAGCCCCCGAAGGCGAAGGCGGCCACCACATCCCAGCCCCCTTCCGAAGCCGGGCACCGGCCACCGCCGTGGCCGGCGGGCCGGCTACGGTGTCGGTAGAGATGAAGCTCGGTGACGGTGAAGTCCATGGTCAGGTCCGCGCCCTTCCTCGCCGCGATGTCGAGGCCGTCCTCGGCAACCTCGTGAGCCAAAGTCACGTGAGGGTGGAAGGGGAAGCTGAGCGAACGGGCCAGGGGTCCCCGGCGGTCGCGCACCCGTACCTGAAGACGGTCACACTCCTCGGCGCCGCTGCGCAGCCCGAGGTAGACCACGGGGCTGACGGGCCGGAAGGTGCCGACCTCGTCCAGCCGCACCTCGAAGGGGCTCGTCCCAGCGGCCACATCGCGCAGGTGCCGCATGACCTCGTCCAGGGAGTCGAGGTCGACGGCCGTGGGCGGCAGCAGCGTGATGTGGGGCGGCACGACCTCGGCCAGAGGATCCCCGGCGGCCTCCCGCACCGCACGGACCTGGGCGGCGTAATGGGAGGGCAGGGCGATGGCCACACCGATGACGCACTGGTGCGCGTCTGGTGCGGGGATCTGCATGACTCCTGGGCTCCTACGGGATGACTGGTTGACCGGGTTGATGAGGTGTCGGCGTCTGGACGAACGGATGTCCTGAGGGCGACCCGAACACATTACCGTGTCACACCCCCGTTATCCCAGCCGGGAGCGCGGCACGAGCGGGATAAGTGTGCCATGACCGACCGAACGGGTGGAACGGTCGCCCCGCTGCCGCCTGTGCGACTCTGTGCGGGAACGTGCGGACATGGCGTTTTCGACGTCGAGGTCTGGCAGACTGGGCCCATGCAACCCGGCCCCTCAGCCTCCGCCGTCGGATCGCCCCGCCCGGCCCCGATGCTCGCCCGTCAGCGCCAGGAGCACATCCTGGAACGGGTCGCGGCCACCGGCGGGGTCCGGGTGGCCGATATCGTCGAGGAGCTGGGCATCTCGGAGATGACCGTGCGCCGCGACATCACCGAGCTCGTCACCCAGGGGCTGGTCGAGCGCGTCCACGGCGGGGCGGTGGCCGCCGGCCCCACCACCCTCGAGCCGCGATTCACCGCCAAGTCGACCCTCAACCTGGAGGCCAAGCGCCGCATCGGTCAGGCCGCGGCCGCCATGGTCCGCCCCGGGGACTCCCTGGCGCTGTCAGCCGGGACCACCACGCTGGCGCTCGCCCAGGCCCTGACCGAGCTGGAGCACTTCCCCACCCTGACCGTCATCACGAACTCGCTTCCCGCCGCGCAGGTACTCTTCGACGCCGCCGACGCCGCCCGCGCCGAGAACCGCGACGCCCCGACGGTGGTCATCACCGGCGGCGAGCGCACGCCGTCGAACGCCCTGGTGGGGCTGGTGGCCATCGACGCACTGAGCACGATGCGTGTGGAGTGGGTCTTCCTGGGCGCCCACGGCTTCACTCCCGAGGCCGGGCTCATGACCCCCAACCTGCAGGAGGCCTCCGCCAACCAGGCGCTGGTCGCCGCCGGACGCACGGTGGTGGCCACGCTGGACTCCTCCAAGTGGGGGGTCCTGGGGCTGCGTTCCTTCTGCGCCACCCGGGACATCGGGGTCCTGGTGACCGAGGCCGAGCCCGACGCCGACGGCGTCGACGCCCTGCAGCAGGCCGGTACCCGCCTGACCATCGCCACCTGACCCGGCCCCACCGCTCCCGCCCCCTTCCTCAGCCTGTCCGCTCACTCACAACAACCCACCACAGGAGAACACGATGACCAACGATGCTCCCGTCTTCGCCCCTGCATTGAGCCCCCAGGAGGGCACCGAGGCCGCCACCGCCCTGTTCCGGGAGGTCTTCGAGGCCGAGCCCGACGGCGTCTGGTACGCCCCCGGGCGCGTCAACATCATTGGCGAGCACACTGACTACAACGGCGGCCTGGCTCTGCCCATCGCCCTGCCCCACCGGGCGCACCTGGCGCTGCGGCGCCGCGAGGACCGCGTCGTGCGCCTGGTCTCCCCCCAGACCCGGGAGAAGGTCGACGTCATGGACCTCGACACGATCGGCCCGAAGGGAACCCCCGGGGAGGTGGCGCACTGGGCCTCCTACATCGCCGGCGTCGCCTGGTCCCTGGAGCGCGACGGCTTCGAGAACCTGCCCGGCTTCGACGCCGCACTCGTCTCCTGCGTGCCCCTGGGAGGCGGACTGTCCTCCTCGGCGGCCCTGGAGTGCTCGGCCGCCGTCGCCATTGACGAGGTCGCACACCTGGGCCTGGCCGGGACTGCGCAGGAGCCCAACGACGCCGGGCGCGCCCGCCTGGTGACCAACTGCGTGCGCACGGAGAACGAGATGGCCGGGGCCCCCACCGGCGGCATGGACCAGTCGGCCTCCCTGCGCTGCCGCGAGGGTCACGCCCTGGAGCTGGACTGCCGCGACGGCTCGGTGACCCACGTGCCCTTCGACCTGGCCGCCGAGGGCCTGGCCCTCCTGGTCATCGACACCAAGGCCAAGCACTCTCTGGACGATGGCCAGTACGGGGCCAGGCGAGCGGCCTGCGAGCGGGCCGCTGAGATCCTTGGGGTGGAGCTCCTGGCGGACATCGCGATCGAGGACCTGCCCGGCGCCCTGGAGCGCCTCGCGGCCACCGACGGCGACGACGCCGACGAGCTGGTCAAGCGCACCCGTCACGTTGTCACCGAGATCGACCGCACCCGCCGGCTCGTGGCGCTTCTGCAGGACGGGCAGCCCCTGCGCGGAGAGAAGCTCGCCGCGGCGGGCAGGCTCATGGACGCCTCGCACGAGTCACTGCGTGCGGACTACGAGTGCACCTGCCCCGAGCTGGACGTGGCCGTGGAGGCGGCCCGCGCCGCCGGCGCCCACGGGGCGCGCATGACCGGCGGCGGATTCGGCGGCTCGGCGATCGCCCTGGTGGACGCCGACGCCGTCCACGACGTGGCCCGCGCCGTGGCCGAGGCCTACCAGCGCGAGGGCTTCAACCCGCCGGCCTTCCTCGACGCGGTTCCCGCCGCCCCGGCCGGCAGGCTCGCCTGAGCGGCCCCGACGCACCGCTGAACCTCCACGCCTGACGACCATCAGTCCTCTCCAACCTTGGTTGGAGAGGACTGTCAGCATTCCTCCTTCAGGATGAAGTCAGACAACCGCCTGTGCCGTAGTCTCTGCGCGTATTAATCAGGAGCCCGGGGTCCCTACCCGGTTCTGATCCCGCCGCCTTCCATGGAGGACGCCGTGAAGCGCTTCGTCTGGCCCGCCCTCAAGACCCTCATTGCGGTGATCGTCGCCGTCGCCCTGGTGAAGATCGCTTTCTTCCCCTCGCAGGGCGACGGGACGACCGCTGACATCTCCCCGGGCTACGCCGCCGACGTCAAGACCGTCCCCGTGACCAAAGGCAGCATCTCCAACACGGTCTCGGTCAAGGGTCACATCGTTCAGGACGCCACGGTCGAGGTCCAGGCCGACCTGGCCGGCGTGGTGGACTCCGTCGCCGTGGAGAAGGACACCCAGGTCAGTGCCGGTGACCCGCTGCTCTACATCAAGCACTCCGAGTCCCAGCCCCCGGTGACCAAGACCGATGAGAGCGGCAACGTCACCCAGACCCCGACCGAGGACAAGGTCACCTGGTCCACGATCTACGCCCCCGTCAGCGGCACCGTGACCCCCAAGGTCCTCAAGCAGCAGGAGACCGGCGTCGGCGTCGTCGTGGCCACCATCACCCCCGCGACCTACTCGGCCACCGGCACCGTCAGCGCCGCGCAGCAGTACCGGCTCACCAACGCGCCCACTGCCGCGACCCTGACCCTGGAGGGGGGCCCGGCGCCCTTCCAGTGCAACAACCTCAAGGTCGGTACCAAGGCCTCCACCTCCACGACCACCGGTGGGGACGGCTCGACGACGACCACCTCCGGTGACGGCACCAGCGTGGAGATGCGCTGCGCGGTTCCCGGCGACCAGAAGGTCTTCGCCGGTATGCCGGTGACCATCAGCGTTGACGCCGGCAGCGCCTCAGACGCCCTGATGGTTCCGGTCACCGCCGTGGAGGGCAAGGTCGGCTCGGGCTTCGTGTGGCTGGTGCCCGAGTCCGGGGACGCCTCCAAGGCGGTCAAGACCGCTGTGAAGCTGGGGATCACGGACGGTACGAACATCCAGATCACGGCCGGTCTCAAGGCCGACCAGCAGGTCCTGCAGTTCGTCCCCAACAAGGACACGCGCCGCACCGGGACGCCGGACACCTGCGAGCCGGACAACTCCGCCTGCTACGACTCCGAAGGCAAGGAGATCCTGTGAGCGGGCTGCTGGAGCTGCGGGAGATCACCCGTACCTTCACCGTCCCCGACTCCGAGCCCCTGCACATCCTCACGGGAGTCAACCTGAGCGTCTCCCCCGGTGAGCACGTGGCCATCGTGGGACGCTCGGGAACGGGAAAGTCCACCCTGCTCAACATCTTGGGTCTCATCGACAAGCCGACATCGGGCCACTACACGCTCTCGGGCACCGACACCTCCCGGCTCGGCGAGAGTCGCCGCGCCCACCTGCGGGGGCAGACCTTCGGCTTCGTCTTCCAGTCCTTCAACCTCATCCCGGGACTGACCACCACCGAGAACGTGGCGGCACCCCTCCTGTACGACACCGGCAGGGCCTTCTGGACCCGCAGCGCACGGGCCGCCGAGCTGTTGGAGGCCGTGGGCCTGGGTGACAAGGTGGGCTCGCCCATCTCGCGCCTGTCGGGAGGTGAGCAGCAGCGGGTGGCCATCGCCAGGGCGCTGTCGCGCCGCCCCAGCGTCATCCTGGCTGACGAGCCCACCGGCGCACTCGACGTCGACACCGGCAACTCGGTCATGACGCTCCTGGAGCGTCAGTGCGCCGAGAACGGTGCCGCCCTCATCATCATCACGCACGACCTGGCCGTAGCCGGCCGCGCCCACACCCAGTACCGGCTCGATCACGGCACCCTCACCCCGATCTCCGTCATGCGTCGCAAGGTCGGCAGCCTGGAGGAGTTCGGTGAGGTCGTCACCACCCCTCCGGCATCCCCCTACCCGTCTGCGCCCACCAGCCAAGAAGGAGCCTCATGAACGGCATTCTCACCGGATTCTTCGGCGCCATCGTCGAGGCCTGGGCCCAGCTGCGCATCGGCAAGCTGAGGGTCCTGCTGTCGCTGGTGGGCGTGGCGGCGGCGGTGGCGGCCATGACCTTCGTCATCGCCCTGGGTCAGGTCTCCGTCGACGCCATCAACAAGGTCAGCGAGAAGTACACCGGCCGCCCGGGCACGGTGACGATCAACGTCAGCCCCACCGGCAAGGGCCTGGACCAGGCCCTCCAGGCCGACGACGCCCCCGAGTCGAGCACCGGCGCAGACTCAGGTGCCAGCGGCGGCAACGACGGTGCGGGCGGGACCGGTGGCACAGGCAGTGCGGGCGCTGCGGGTGGCGCTGGTAGCGCGGGTGGAGGCTCCACGACCAGCGCTGCGACCGCGGCGAAGATCTCCACGGCGATGAACAGCTTCGTCGAGCGCTACGAGGTCAAGTCCTGGGCGACGACCTACACCTCCAATGTGCGCTTCTCCTTCCCCGACGGCGCTCGGAGCGTGCCCACCCAGACCGTGAGCCTGAGCTACGGGCTCCTGCACCACAAGACCGTCTCCCAGGGGCGCTGGTTCACCGCGCAGGACGAGGACGACCTCTCCCCGAGCATGGTCGTCACCCAGGGCTTCCTCGACGCACTGGGGATCCAGCAGCTCACCGAGCCGGTCACCATCACCTCCTTCTCCCCGGTGCAGACCTCCTTCACGATCGTCGGCGTCCTGGAGGCGGAGGACCTCTCCCTCATGGGCTGCAGCGGCGACCCCGAGCGGGACGCGGGCCTGCCGTGCACCCAGCCCGTGACCGCCTTCGCCCTCAACACGCCCTATGAGCACTGGCTGCCCAAGGACGCCGCCCGCCCCGCCCCCACGCTGGAGATCTGGGCCGGTCAGGACGGTGCGAAGGAGGTCGCCAGCCTGGCCAAGAAGGACCTGGACGCGCGCTTCGGTCAGGGCTCGACCCAGGCCGAGGACAACCTCCAGAGCGGTGGCTTCAGCTCCAGCGCGAACACCTTCACCCAGGTGGTCACGGCCGCCGGCGTGTTCGTCATGCTGCTGGGGGCACTGAGCCTGGTCAACATCTCACTGGTGACCGTGCGTCAACGCATCCACGAGATCGGGGTGCGGCGCTCCTTCGGGGCGACGAGCCGACGCATCTTCTTCTCCATCATGCTGGAGTCGGTGGTGGCCACCGTGGTCGCCGGCGTCGTCGGCATCGGGATCGCCATCGTGGGGATGCGCGTCATGCCGCTGAGCGCCTTCCTCGGCATCCCGGTGACCACGACCCCGCCCTTCCCCATGGTGGCGGCCGTCATCGGCCTGGTCGCGGCCACCGCCGTGGGCGCGCTGGCGGGCATCATCCCGGCGATCGTGGCCACCCGCATCCGGCCGATCGACGCGATCCGCTACTGAGAGGCCGTCGGGGTCGGGCCGAACAGGCACCCGACCCCGACGTGTTCTCCGAAAAGGTCAGCCGCGTCTTCAGAGGTACTCGACGACGAGCGGGGCGTGGTCGGACCAGCGTGAGGCGTAGTCGGGCGCCCGGTCCACGGTGACGCTGTGGGCCCGCTCGACCAGGGCGGGGGTGAGGACCTGGTAGTCGATCCGCCAGCCGGTGTTGTTGTCGAAGGCCTTGCCGCGTTGGGACCACCACGTGTAGGGCCCCTGCTCCTCGTCCCCCACGAGGTGACGCGAGGCGTCCACCCAGCCGGAGGCGAACCAGCCCTCCAGGTGGGCGATCTCCTCGTCCATGACGCCGGCGATCTTGTTGTGGTTGGGCTTCCAGTTCTTGATGTCACGCTCGGAGCGCACCACGTTGAGGTCCCCGGCCATGACGACCTGGGGGCTGCCATCGCGGGCGGCGGCCAGGAGCTCGGCCATACGGGCGTCGACGAGCTCGAGGTGGGCGTACTTCTGGTCCATCTTCTCGGTGCCCAGCTGGCCCGAGTGCAGGT
>ERZ772971.1845-NODE-1845-length-12046-cov-3.365274_pt1 | contig 12046 bp, 10 predicted proteins | sample MGYA00511943_ERZ772971 | MGnify/ENA primary metagenome ERZ772971 (study PRJEB29015, sample SAMEA2737929) | human oral metagenome | biome: human oral; feature: human-associated habitat; material: dental | place: China | collected 2144 ... | reverse complement strand
ATGAGACTATCCTTAACGCCTTAGTGATGGGAGGAGCTCGCGGAGGTATCAGTGGTACAGGTAGTTATATAGGCAAGGTGTTAGTAGGTATTATAGACGAATATCACAAAGGCAATATAGCTAAAGCTGCCGAACTGCAAAACTACGCCCAAGATGTGATAAACGTAATTGCTAAATACCGCGGTAATATAGTATGTGGCAAACGCATAATGAAGCTGCTTGGCTTAGACTTAGGTATCAACCGCACACCTTTCCAAAACATCACCGATGAAGAGGAAGCTGTGATAAAGAAAGAGTTAGAAAGCATAGACTTTTTTAATAAATGCAATAAATAGCTGCATTTTCTTTTATAAACATAAAAAAGCCGACAATATCAGATTGTCGGCTTTTTTTATTGATAAAACTTATTGTAGTTTCAATTCTTCTACTATCTTCTTAATCTTAGCGTCTAATACCTTTTGGGTCTCTTCAAAAGCTGCTAAACCGCTGAGGGTAGTGTTTACGCTGAAGTAGAACTTGATTTTAGGTTCGGTACCGCTAGGGCGTGCTGCTATACGCGTACCTTTGTCGGTGTGGTATATCAGTACATTCGATTTTGGTACCTCAATTTCTTCTACTTTGCCAGTAAGAGGGTGGAATGCTTTAGATGACTGATAATCGCAGATAAGAGTTACCTTTTCACCATTGATTTCCTTAAGCGGATTTTCGCGCAAGTCTATCATCATTTGGGCTATCTCTTGAGAGCCTGAAATACCTTTCTTCACTAGCGAAATGAGGTATTCCTTATAGAAACCATACTTAGTATAAGCGTGTAGCAATTCTTTGTAGAAAGTACTGCCTTTTGCTTTGGCATCGGCAGCTATCTCGCAAGCTAATAGGGTAGCGGTTACAGCGTCTTTATCGCGTACAAAATCGCCGACCATATAACCAAAACTTTCTTCACCACCGCCTATAAAAGTAAGCTCAGGGAAGTCTTTTATCATTTTGGCAATCCATTTGAAGCCTGTCAGACCTTCTTTATATTCTACTTTGTAAGCATCGGCAATTGCTTTTACCATAGGAGTAGAAACAATGGTAGACGCTACAAATTCATTGCCTTTGAAGCCTTTTTTGCTTTGATGAGCCAAAAGGAAGTCGGTCATCATTACCATTGTTTGGTTTCCGTTTAATAGAACCATTTTGCCATTGAGGTCGCGTACGGCTATACCTATACGGTCGCAGTCGGGGTCAGTACCGATAACGATGTCAGCATTGAGCTCATCAGCTTTTTTAAGGGCTATAGTTAGTGCTTCAGGTTCTTCAGGGTTAGGCGATTTCACCGTAGGGAAATTGCCGTCAGGTACTGCTTGTTCTTCTACAATATGCACGTTGGTATAGCCTGCGCGTTTGAGTACTTCAGGCACCATAGTAATAGAAGTACCGTGCAATGAAGTAAATACTATCTTAAGGTTTTCTTTATGGGCTACTTTAAAGTCAGCGTGCTTAATAGAGGCTTCGGCAAAAGCGTTGTCAAGCTCTTTATCGATGTAGTGAATAAGGCTCTCATCAGCATTGAACTTAATGTCTTTGAAGTCGATAGCATCGATAGCTTTCATTATCTCGCCGTCTTGTGGGGGCACTGTTTGTCCGCCGTCTTCCCAATATACTTTATAGCCGTTGTATTCTGGTGGGTTGTGCGAAGCAGTAAGTACTATACCTGCTTGGCAACCTAAGTAACGCACAGAGAATGAAAGCTCTGGAGTAGGGCGTAGGTCAGAGAAGAGGAATACTTTGATGCCGTTAGCCGCAAATACATCGGCTACTATTTTGGCAAATTTCTTAGAGTTGTTGCGACAGTCGTGAGCGATAGCTACTTTTATTTCTTTATTAGGGAACGACTGGTGGAGGTAGTTGCTCAAACCTTGAGTATTTTTGCCGAGCGTATATTTATTGATACGATTCGTACCGATGCCCATAATACCGCGCATTCCTCCGGTACCAAATTCTAAGTTTTTGTGGAAAGCCTCATTTAGTTCATCAGGATTACCATCGATGAGGGCTTGTACCGTAGCTCTGGTTTCTGCATCAAAAGTGTCAGAAAGCCACGTTTTAGCTGTTTCAATACTTTTCATAAAATCAAATTTATTTATAAGCTAATAGTTGCTGCTACTAGCGTTGTTTCCAAAATAATAAGTGGCTTTAATTCAAATTAAGGACTGAAATTCTTCTTTCTAACTTATTAGGATTGTCTTTCTGATTTATAACTCCTATAATCCAAATTTTAAAAAGGTCTTCAACAACTACGAAATAAATAGCAAAATGAAATCTTTTTGTAAAACAAACTCGTATTTGTTCTGTTTCTTTTCGGAAAGAAAAAGGGCGACTTTTTATCTCTTGAATATAGTCATAAACTTCCTCATATACTTCAAAGCCTAAGTTATCTTTGATATTATTGTAAAAAATAAGTATTTCTTCTAAATCTATTTCAGCTTGACGATGAATCATTAATTCAAAATCCATATTTAGCTCTCATTTTTTTGTCGAAGTCATTAAAACTACTTCCTGCACTCTCAGGATTACACTTAATTTCATCAATTCTATTCTCAAGCAACTTTAGATACTCATTAGGTGTTGCCCTAGGCTCTTCATAATCAAAATCAATGTCTTTTTCCTCTAAAAAAGAGGTTAAAGCTGATTTTTGAGCTTCATTTTTTGGATATACTAATACACACATAATTTTCTCTTCTATTTTCTTCAGCAAAGATACAAATAATATTTGGATTACCAAATTTGTTAAGTAGCAAATTTTTAATTTTCTAACTCCTTAATTGACGTGTCGGCTAATTTCTTGTACTCGCTCCACGCCTCAATGAGCAGAAACTCCATTGGCTTATTGTCTTTTTTTCGTACTAAATCGTGAAAATCAGGGCGCTCCATTACAAAATAAGCTAAAACATTTATCTCTTCTTCATTCAGTTTGAGGTCTTTTTTCATAAAATCGCTTAGGTGCGCTACTATGTACTCGGCTACTATCAAATTCTTTTCGTTAGCGACTACTTTTTTGAGTATTTTGGTTTTCCCTGTGATAGCATTCACAACCAAATCAATACTCAATACTCCGCCTCCGCTGTGGGTAGCGCTGTAAAGGCGTTTCTCGGCAAAGGTGCGTTCTATGGGTTTGTGCTGCAATATGCCCAAATCTTGCGCTGTAATCTTGCGGTATTTTGATACTTCTACCCCCTCTAACTGATTGATATCCTCTTTCATAGCGATGAGTATCCCCGAAAAACCAAAGTCGGCTTTTACTACCTTGTGGAAAGTAGTTTGCATCCCTACGTAGCTAATTTTTAACGTGCTGTTTTCGCGAGCACTGAGGCTAAAATAGCCATTAGCATCGGTGGTGGTTATCGCATTATTGTGCATATTGAGCACGTGCGCCCCCACTAGCGGAATGGTGTCGTGCATAACCCTACCGCGTATAGTCGACTGCCCCTGAGCCGTTAGCCCCCAGCAACTTGCTATGATTAAGAAATACCAAAAACGCATACTAATTATAAATTTTCAATTAATTAAAGCTTCTTTTTCGCCAAAAGAGCATTATCAAGAAGCCTACAAGCCCTCCCCCTACGTGGGCAAAGTGAGCGATATTACCACCGAAAATAGAGATGCCAGTAACCCCTGAAAAGAGGTCTAAAGCTACCACAAATGGTATGAAATAACGCGCTGCAATAGGGTAGGGGACGAATAAAAGCATTAGCTTAGCATCAGGGAAAAACATGGCAAAAGCTACTAAAATACCATAGATAGCCCCTGAAGCCCCCACAGTATATGACCTGAGAGTATCGTACATACTTTGGTAGGTGCTGTAGTTGATGATGTTACCCCATTCGGGAGAGTACTTGCCTTCGCGTATGAGTCCGATAGTCTCTTCAGCTGGAATGCCTACTTCGGCTAAAGCATTTACCGCTTGGTGTACGTAGTAATAATTAACTCCTGTTTGTAGCAAGGCCGCCCCTATACCACAAGAAAAGTAGAAAAACAGAAACTTATTACGCCCCCATATATTTTCGAGGGGTGTGCCGAATGCCCACAGCGCATACATATTAAAAAGCAAATGGAAGATACCCCCGTGCATAAACATATAGCTGAGGTACTGCCACCAATGGAAGGAAGGCATTTCGTAATAATGCAGCGAAAACAAGTACGTCAGATTCGTCTGCGGCAAAAATAACCCCTTTTCATTCAATACCATAAGGACTAAAACCAAAGTATTGATGATAATAAGGTGCAAAACTGTTTTTGATATTCGTTCCATTTTTTTAGCGTTTTTTAGTTTTTTCTCTGTAATCAAATATAAGGAAACAATTTCCTACAATGATAAGAGCTAAAACGATAAGGTTTCTGATGGAGAAAATGCCATCGGTAAAATCTTTTATTAAATAAAACAAGCCTACAACTGATAGAAATGAGTACAAAATAATCCTCGACATAATAAATGTATTTTAAATAATAAATAGACAACCCTAATTAACCAAACGGTCTATTTCATTTATCGATAAGTTGTAATAAATACGTTTTCCAAAAGGCGAAATTAATACTTCTTGACAACTAAACAAATTATTTATCAAACTTTCTTGTTCCTCTTCACTGAGCACCTGTCCCGTTTTGATGGCTAAACTCTTGCTCAGGGTCTTTGCAAAGGCTTCTTTCTGAGTGTTTTCGGTAGTAGGTAATAGCTCGATATGCTGCTGAATGAGTTCGTTGAAAATATTAGGTATCTGACTGTCTGTCAGGTGCAAAGGAATGCCGCTAAGCACTATTTTGTCATCTTCAATAGCAAACATAAAGCCTATGCTCTCGAAGAGGGGTTGCAGTTGTGTTATCACCTGCAATTCGTGTGCCGAAAAGGAAAGCTCGTAAGGGAACATCAGTTGCTGACTGGCAGTGTGCGCCCTCTCCAAACTCTTCATAAATCCCTCGTACAGCACGCGCTGGTGAGCCCTGTTGCTGTTGATGATAATCAGTTCGCCCCCCAAAGTAGTGATGAGGTATTTTTTAGCCAAACTGATGATTTTCTTGCCCTGAGGCTTAGCAGGTTCTGCTTCGAACAGTGTGCTTTCTACCGCTTCAGCAGTCGTATTGATAGCCGACTCGATACCGGTATACAGGCTTTCCCATTGGGCGGTTTTCTTCTGAAAACTGAAGCTATTGCCGCCCCCACCACTGCTACTCTTTACCGCAGGCGTTTCCATCTTAAAAGGATTGAAGTCGGGGTCTACTTCTATTTTTGGGAAAGACGGCTCTTTATCCTTGTACTGATAAGGAATATCGAAAGTGGGGTCTTTGGTAAAATCGAGGGTAGGAGCGATGCTAAACTGCCCCAAACTGTGCTTTATAGCCGACTTTAGCAGGGCGTAGATGCTGTGCTCTTCTTCAAACTTTATTTCAGTTTTAGTAGGGTGTATGTTGATGTCGATAGTAGCAGGGTCTACCTCTAAACAAATGAAAAACTCAGGTTTTTGGTCAGGGCGTATCAATCCCTCGTAGGCAGCGGTGATAGCGTGGTTCAGATATTGGTTCTTCACAAAACGGTGATTAACCATTAAGAATTGCAGTTGCTTGCTCTTAGGCAGGTACTCAGGTTTTACTATAAAACCGCTGATTTTTACCACAGGAGTATCCTCGCTGATAACCGGCACTAACTTCTCGTTAGTACGCCCACCAAAGAGATGCACGATGCGCTGACGGAAGTTAGCAGGGGGTAGGTTATACAGCTCGTTGCCGTTATTGTACAGATAAAAATTAATAGAGGGGTGAGCCAAAGCTACTCGGTGAAACTCATCGAGTATATGGCGCATCTCTACACTATCGCTTTTTAGGAAGTTGCGGCGAGCAGGTATATTGAAAAATAGGTTTTTCATCGCTATACTTGTGCCGTTGTTGCACACGCAAGGCTCTTGTCGGGTTATTTTGCTGCCTTCTATATGTATTTCGGTGCCTAATTCGTCCTCTTGGCGCTTGGTTTGCATCTCAATATGGGCAATAGCTGCTATTGAGGCAAGGGCTTCGCCTCTGAACCCCTTAGTTTGTAGCTGAAAAAGGTCTTCGGCGCGCTGTATTTTGGAGGTAGCGTGCCTTTCAAACGACAAACGCGCATCGGTAGTGCTCATACCTATACCATTATCAATGACCTGCACGAGGGTTTTGCCCGCTTCTTTTATAAGCAGTTTGATGACGGTAGCCTTAGCGTCGATAGCGTTTTCCATCAGCTCTTTTACTGCCGATGCCGGACGCTGTATCACCTCGCCAGCCGCTATCTGGTTTGCTACGTGGTCGGGGAGTAATTTTATTATATCTGACATATTTTCTTTGATTAGCAAATTAGCAAATTAGAAAAGCAGAAAAAATCCTTTATATCTTACCTTTACTTTGGATATACTTACACTATAGGATCACCGAAGGATGAGCCTCTAATCTTAGTACATCTAACCAGCTAATTCTTATAAAAATTTGTGCAAATATAAAAAAAGTCTTACTTTCGCAGAAAAATATTTTGAAAATGAAGCATTTATTTATCTGTATATTAGTCGCTATTAGTTTGATTTCTTGTGTTAAAGAAGTTGAAGAACAAATAGTTACGGGCTCTGACTACACAGGCTCTGACACTGATTTGCGCATACGCGACTTTATATGGAAAGGACTTAATCAGTACTATTTGTGGCAAGAAGAGGTTAGCAATCTACAAGATAACCGTTTCGGAAAACTCTCGACTACTAAAGCAGAAAAGAACTCTGATTATACTAAATTCCTTAAGAGTTTCGGCAGTCCTGAAGCTCTTTTCTACAGAGGTTTGCTCAATAAATACAAACAAATAGACCGTTTTAGCTATATCACCGATGATTATGTGAAGTTAGAAAACCAATTCAAAGGTATTTCGGCAAGTACGGGTATGGATTCTCAGTATGTATTGATGAGGAATGGGGTTAATGCTGCGGGCTTTGTAAATTATGTGATACCTAATTCCGATGCCGATAAACAAGGCTTGAAAAGGGGTGATATCTTCCTCACTATCAACGGGCAGCGCATCACGAAAGCTAATATAAACGAACTGCTGAAGAACAAAACCTATACTATTGATATTTATCGTATCGACCAGCAAGGGATATTGCAGCCTACAGGGCATACCGTTACGCTACACAACACCGAAACGCCAGAGAACCCTGTGCTGATAAAAAAGGTTATCACACTTGGGCAGCATAAGATTGCCTACCTGATGTACAATGCTTTTATAGCTAATTATAACAAGGAACTGAATGAGGCTTTTGCCGAGTTTAAGGCGGCAGGAGCTACTGACTTAGTACTCGACTTGCGCTACAATGGTGGGGGGAGTATAGATACGGCGGTATATTTGGCATCGATGATAGCAGGGCAACACCAAGGGCAGCTTTTTGTTAAAGAGAAATGGAATACTAAGATGCAAGCCGCAGCCAACTTGCAAGGGGCTACGGTGCAGTATTTAACCGATAAGATGAAAGACGGTACCCCCATACACAGCTTGCAGCTTTCTAAGCTATACGTGCTGACTACCGAGCGCACCGCTTCCGCCAGCGAATTGGTAATTAACGGCTTGAAGCCCTATATGCCTATAACACAAATAGGACAGACTACGGTGGGCAAAAACCAAGGCTCTATCACTATTTATGATTATATAGACAAAGCAGGAAAGGTAAAGAACCCTAAGCACAAATGGGCTATGCAGCCTATAGTGCTCAGTATAGAGAACTCTAAAGGCTTTAGCGATTATACTAAGGGGTTAGTGCCCGACATACCTATGGAAGAAGATTTAGCTAACATTGGCACTCTCGGCGACCCTACCGAGCCTTTCTTAGCCGAAGCTATAGCGCAAATAACCGGTAGCCGTAGCGCAGCCCAGAGCCGCAGACCCAGTGTAACTCCTTTCTCTTATGAGGTTTTGACAACCTCTAAAGACGCCTATTTCGGGTATAACGAAATGTATAAGTAAAGACAAAAGACAAAAAACGAAATGAATAAACTTTACGAACTTAAAGTTGCTAAAATAACACACCTTACTACTTCATCGGTGATGATTACCTTTGAAGTGCCTGACCTCTTGCGCAAAGTTTTTAGTTTTGAGGCAGGCGAGTACCTCACCCTACAGCAAACTATCAATGGGGAGAAAGTGCGTCGCGCTTACTCTATCTGCTCTGGCGTTAATGAAGGCGAGCTGAGTGTGGCGGTGAAGCGCGTGCCCAATGGGGTGTTTTCTACCTACGCTACCCAAGAACTCAAAGAAGGTGATACTATAGAGGTGATGCCCCCGATGGGTTCATTTGTGTTCTTCTACGATATTTTTGGTAATAGGGATATTATGCTCTTTTCGGCGGGTAGTGGGGTAACCCCTATGATGAGCATTGCTAAGACGGCTTTGGCGATGACACAAATAAAAGTAGTGTTCGTCTACGGCAATAAGTCGAAAGAAGAAACATTGTTTTTTGATGAGATTGAAGCCCTAAAGGCGCAATACCCTGAACGTTTCAAGGTGCATTACGCCTTTAGTCAAGAGCCTTGGGGCGACCACTATACAGGGCGTATCAATGATAAGATAGTAAATGAACTATTTGATAAATATAAAGACTTCAACTGGGGGCGCTATTACGCTTGTGGGCCTACCCAATTAGTGAAAGACCTGCGAGAGATGCTTTTGCTAAGAGGTATAGATAAAGACCGTATTTTTACTGAGCTCTTCGAGGCATCGCCTGCTGATACCGACTACAGTCAGCTACAGGGTAATGTAGAAATCACACTGCGATTGGGCGGACAAACGCATACTTTTGAGAGTGCTAAAAACCAGACGCTGCTCAGTTCGGCACTGATGCGAGGTTATGATGCTCCTTATTCTTGCCTAAATGGGGTGTGCAGCAGCTGTGTAGCCAAAGTAGAGGAGGGGGAAGCCAAAATGGCGAAGAATGAAACCCTAAGCGAAAAAGAGGTTGCCGACGGCTATATACTAAGCTGCCAAGCGTATGCTACTACCGATAAGATAAAGATAAAATTTGAGAATTAACATTTTTTATTTGTTAATTGATAAATATTTTATAATTTTGCACCTTGAAAATGATACAATAAAACAAAGGGATAAGTTATGGTATATACAATAATTTTTATTGATGATATCATAATAAAAAGCAATCTTAATGAAGGACAGCAAAGGTATAAAACTCGTACCTTTGCCGCCCTTTGTTATGAATAAACGCGAATAAAAGAGAAATAAAATAGACTATGAAAAATGTATTTTTTAGGATAATGCTTATTGCATTATTATTTTCTCTGGGCAAAGTATCTGCTCAGTCTATGCTATCGCAACCGTTAGCTGAAGACCCAGTACACTTTGCTAACAGAAATTTTGAAGCAGGAACACTGACGGTAACTGTTACATTGCCTTCGGCAACTTCAACAGTTACAATTACTTTTCCTACAGGAATTGAGTATGTAGCGAGCTCACTGCATAAAGTTAGTGGTACACCTACCATATCACACGTAGGTTCATCTCCTGCAGGCACTCCTAAGTTTACTATTTCAGGAGCAGGTACTCTTACTTTTACTATCAAAAGAAAAGTAACTAAAGCAGCTTTGGCAGGTTTGCAAACCGCAGGTACTATTTTTAAAGATAACGTAGAAGTAACTTCTGGCGGAGGGGTAGACGCTAAAGATTCTAATCAATACACTTTGCCTATCCCTAACATAGTAGTACAGTTAGCAGAGCCTACCCATAATAATGCTTCGGGTAGTAGTGTTAAAACCTTTGGACTTAGAAATACCGGTAATGGTACAGTAAAAGAAATTTATTTTTCTATAAAATATCCTAATGGTGTTACCGGTAATGAACTGACTTATAACGGTACAGCAGTGCCTTCAGTAGGTACCGTTCCTTCTGGAGTAGGCAAAAATACAGGGGCTACCCTATATAGAATAGTATCAGCTACAGGTGGTTTTAAACTGAATGACGAAATCACTATCACTGAAAAATATACTGTAAAAGGCTGTCAGCCAAACCGCCAAATAGTATACGAAGCTTATTGGGGCGAGAATGCCTCAGTATTGTACCAAGCACGCGATAGAGGACGTGCTATCAATGTAACTACAGGTACACCTAATATAGTATTAGACATTGATTATAATAACAGTTATTTTGAGTGGAGAGACGGTCTTTGTGGTACTACTTTAGGAACTTTTACCGCTCAGTATATCAATAAAGGGAGTGGTAATGCTACTGCCTATGATTTGCAGATGAATATAACGCCTTATCTTAGTGATAAAGGGTTTAAAAATCATATACCGGCTAATTTCCGTATCGTAGCTACAGACGGGACAGAAATTCCTATCAATTCGATGACACCTACCACTACCCAAACTACCCCTAGGGAAATACCATTTAAAGATTTGGCAGCTTTATCGGCTACGGCTTTGGCAGGTAAAGATATAGGGCTTACTGACGTTGATGGAGATGGCTTTAAAGATGATTTGCCTATCAATGGCAAACTTATCATACGTTTCGATATGATAAAAAATCAGTCTATTGTTTGTTTGCAAAATGATAAGGGTACTTTTAGTGTATCACCTCACTCTAAGTTTACTTATAAAGATGCTTGTGGTACTGAGAGAGAATCAGCTGCACAAGCCCTTACTAATAATACATTCAGGCGACTTCTAACAGGTATTTCTGATAACTCTAAGTTCCCTGCTTCACTATCGCAAAATAATTCTGTATTTGGCTATCTGTCATTCGGGCATCATACTATTATATCGCAACATATTGCTAAAGGGATAGGTATAAAGAGTACTCTTGCTGATGCAAGGTTTAGATATGAAATAGTTTTGCCTGCGGGAGTAGAGTTAAAGAATGTGAAATTCTATAAAGGTAATGGCTTTGGACAAAGCACTGTACCCCCTACTGTTTTGCCTAATGTACCTAAAGGTGGTACTCTTTCGTATACGACTACAGATGGTACTAAGGGCTACATCACTTTTGATATGCTGCTCACTACTCCTTGTACCTCAGGTGATGTGCCGCTACAATACGCTATTTATTATTTAGATAAGAATGGCACTACGAATACTTATTGCGAGTTTCCTCTTATTTGCAATAATACCCAGATAGCTACTATATGTCCGGGTATTTGTGGTACTAATGGACCGAGAATGCTAAACACTAAGGCAGAGCGTGCTGATAATTCGTATGGTTGGACAGACTATACAATGAATACACGCCAGACTCGTGCTAATGTATCGGCTATAGACCGCAGTCGTGCTCTTCATTTAGATGATATAGAAATCATATCGGAAGGAGAGCAAGGAGGTATAATTACTAGAAACTTGTATTATCACGCACAAGTAAAATCAAAAGTAAACCTTATACCTAAGAGTATTGCTATCGCAGTAGGCAGTAATGCTACAGTTACGTTGCAAGCCTCACCAGCTATAGTTACCTCAGGAACCTATAGTGATACTAAGTATTTCCGTTGGAATCTTTCTTCAGCTCTGCCTTCAGCTGGTATAGCTGTAGGACAGAAGTTTAGAGTGATAGCTACGTATCAGATTAATAACCCTAATACAAGTGATAGTCGCGATAATGTACAAGATATACAGGTAGGTAGTAAGACTTTCTTTTATATGCTTGATAATCCGTCAGATAATGTTATTGGTACTGAGGGCTATCACACTAATGCAAAATATTGTGGGGCTAAGCTTACACCACCTTTTTATATAGCAGAAACTTATACTCTTATAGGAACCAATGCTTATACTATAAAATCATGTAATATAATTCCTATAGGAAGTAATATAGCTTATTTGGCAAGACGTTTTAATACTTCAGGTAACTATTTTATGGATGAGTTTCGTCCTGCACGCCTTATAAAAAGTGTGAAGTTTAGAATACCTTCTGCTTATAATATAGTAAGAGATGTAGAATATGAGTACAGAAGAAAGTATACAAATTGGATAGAAGGTGCCAATGCCATAAAAATGTTGTTGAGTAACTTTACAG
>ERZ772971.1842-NODE-1842-length-12055-cov-5.140333_pt1 | contig 12055 bp, 4 predicted proteins | sample MGYA00511943_ERZ772971 | MGnify/ENA primary metagenome ERZ772971 (study PRJEB29015, sample SAMEA2737929) | human oral metagenome | biome: human oral; feature: human-associated habitat; material: dental | place: China | collected 2144 ... | reverse complement strand
CTCAAGATTATGCCAAACGCAAAGGTTGGGATGAGAGAGAGATGATAAAGTGGTTGGGTGTGACGATGAAGTAGAAATTATAAGACTTTAAATCACTCATTAGCTTTCATAAATAAATTTAGCTGTTATAAAAGGCTCTTGTTTCATAAAAAAATTAAATATATGATACAGTAAAATACTAGAATAATTCCTTTAGGAAATATAATGAATAATTTTAAAAGTAAAATCTCTCCTTCTATATGGCTTAATAATTTTCTTTGTAAAAGAGACTTGATAAAACCTAATGGTTCACCTTTATATACTTACCAAGTAAGCGATAGTGAATTTAATGAACTAAAAATATATTTACAATCCGCAGTTCAACACGACAAAGAAAATTATATTTTACCAGCACTATTCTGTCTGTACTGTTCAGAATGGTATCGCAGGTTTTATAAAGGGGAATGGAGTTGGGAGCCTATATTAAAATCATTAAATATCAAATTAGAAACTAACTTTCGTAGCTACTTAGTTCAGAATGGACTTAAGTATTGGAATAGACAAATAATTCGATATAATAATTCTCATAACAGTTATCTTGGTTCGATATTTCGTGAAGGTGGTCTGCCTTACTCATTACTTATCCAAGAAGGTAGTCGATTCCAAGAATTATTTCGAAAGATACTCGACCTATACTATAAAAATCCTCAACTTATCTTAGAACAGAACTCTTTACTACCTTTTCTTAATTACTTTCCCGAAGCTTTTAAAGAGAAAACAACATTATCCTTAATCATAGAAATGGCAAGTAATTTAATATCCTTAGTAGACAAACATGATCTCGCTCATCTATCTGACCCTATTGGCTATCTTAAGGAAAATCTCCCTGATTGGCGAAGTAAATTTCCTATTCCTTTAACTGATGAAACTGCTGATAAATTTATGATTGGACTATTTAATTCAGTAGTTAAAGAAAAAAAATTAAGATTAAAGTTAAACAATAAACTTACCATTAAACAATATTTATCATCTTTATGTAACACTGAATTTAGGGTTTCACTAGATATTCCTAAAGTTTTTAGTTTTATTCCTTCTGAAGAAATCTCCCCGCAGAAATTTACTCTCTATCTTTATGAAGGTAATAGATGCTTAAGTGAAATAAGCTCAGCATATCTTAACCACAGCTACTCATCAAACCAAGAGAGAGCGGAAATTAAATTAAGGAATACCAATCTAGATGTAAAAAGAATAAACCATGAAATTCCATTAAGGTTAGTTATTACACAACAAGGCATGATTGTTTATCAAGAAACTCTTATAGAAAGTGAACTATTAATTGATGATATGCCTGTCATTTTAAGCAATGAACATCCTCATAAAGTTATAGGAATAGGTAGTGTAAAGAAAAAAATGACATCACTGCATCTCATGGTGAATAAATCATCAACTATTGAATTAATTAATCCTCATTCTACGATAAAACAAATTAATGAAACTAATACATATAAATACTATTGTTTTAATGGAGAAATAGTGGTTACTCAAAATGGCGAAAAATTCTTTATTTCAAGCCTAAATAACCATATCAGAGAAGAAGTAAAGATTGTTGGGCCCACATTACCTTATTTCACATTTAACGGAAATCCTATCTATTTAGGTAGACCTACGCTTAGCCAAAAGGATGATGTACTCAATTTAGAAATTCTAAATAATCGCGATAGTAACTCTATTTATGGTAGTAACTATGCTCGAATCTTAGACCGTGAAGGTAAGACTATCTTTAAGAAAAAAATATCTATTCTCCCCTCTGATTTTAAAGTAAAATTATATAACAACAAAACACCTAAAAATGGAATAATTGAGTTTTATACATCTCAACCATTTACAATAGAAAACTTATCCAGCGGTTTAAATAGCCAAATTACTCTCATCCCCAACATTGGGAAAAAGTTACATGTAATAAGCCACTCAATTCCACCATCTATGTTAAAAGTTAGAATCAGATGTAATTTAGGTTCACCTGTGGATATAGAAATTCCTTTCCCTTCTTCAGGGGTATTATTTTTAAATAAAGATCAGAATGAAATTCCAATTAATGAAACTCTTTCTTTAAGAAAACTTTTAGGATGTCGCTTACGATTTTACCCTGATGTTGAAATAGCCACAGTATATAGTATAGATATAAAAAATAGCTTAAACAATCAGAAGTATTGGACCTATCATGTTAGAAATAAACCTATTGACATAAGCTTATACGAGTTATATCAAGAGATATTATCTTTACTAGCTTCAACAGGAAATTTAGATGAAATAATAAAAGTAATTATTTCAAGAAACAACATAGAAATCAGACAAATTAATATTGGACTATACTCAGATAATATTTCAATTAATAATGGCACTATAGAACTCCACAATACAGATATAAAACTAGAATTATTATCTTTAATAACTTTAGAAACTGACTCTTTAATATTGACTGATGAAGGAAAATATTTACTTCCGAATCAAATTTACAGTCCAAGCTTAATTATCCCTCAAAAAAACTCGGTCTTACAGAGCAGAGCTGAATTCATTCCTGCTACACACTTAATACCAATTCAAGAAGAGTTACAACATGCCATATCTCTTCCACCAGAGCAATATCAAGTGGGTATCCAGGTAGTATTAGATAAAATGGCAAAAGACATAAATCACCCTGGATGGGAATATTTAGATAAGCTTTACTCTAAGTTTAACTATTTACCTCTCCCAACCTTCTTAGTATGGAAAGAATTGATTAAAAACCATGAAGCTTTAGCTATGTTTGTGGTAAGACATAATGAAACAGAGAAAATCATGCAAATACTACAGGATGAGTACAATATCATTTGGATACTTATTCCAATATCAACCTGGCATGATAAACTTGACAAATTTAAACAAAAATACCTGGACTTTCCATCATTAATATTAAATGAATTATTAAAAGATAAAATGGATAAAATTTATTACTTTTCACCAGCCATAAAGAAAGAAAATAACAAATTACCAATTTCTATAATACATAATTCTATATTACCTCAATGGTATCAAGAATTAAATAGAAGACACTTTGAAGAATATTGGATTTCTGAGTTTTCGGAAGAGCTTATGGAATGGATCGAGATAAATCATCCAGCATTAAATTTTCCACTCTATAGTAAAGCACATCAAGCGGTAGTATATTTTCCATTCTTCGCTGCAGCTGTTACAACTGGAAAAGCTAAATTTAATGATTTGAGAGATATTACAGATAAAGATTTTTATATTTTTAAATCTCTTATTGAATTTGATCCCGATTGGTTTAAACCAGTTTATTTATTTGCACTCGAATACTTTAACCAATTCTAGAAATTAATAATAGAGAGAATAATATGAAAGCTTATTTTTCAAAACTAAGAACACAAACAAATAATAAAGCAAAAGAAGCATCTTTAAGTATTTTAGGCATATCACAACCAGAATTAAGAAATCATTTAAGTCAACAAATGACTCAGTGTGAAGCTTTCGTGAATCAACCTATTTTTGAACCTATGTTTAGTTGGGAAAAACATATTCATAAAATGGAAGAATTAGGTAGAGAAGGACTACTATCTGACGCTGTGATTGAAGCACTTAATTCTGATAAAAATGATCGATATGTATTTAAGAAGTATTGGTATCCTTTCAAACACCAATACCAAGCATGGAAAGATTTACTTTCTAGAAATACGCAATCTAGAATTATTACTAGCGGTACTGGCTCAGGTAAAACAGAGTGTTTTATGGTTCCAGTATTAGAAGATCTTTACCGAGAAATAGCTAAAAATAATGAACAATTAACGGGGGTAAGAGCTCTATTTCTTTATCCTCTAAATGCATTAATAAACTCTCAACAAGAAAGATTAAGTGCTTGGACAAGCCACTTTGGAGATAAATTACGATTCTGCTTGTATAATGGAGAAACAGAAGAGTTTTCCGATACAGTAAAACATGCCCAAAAACTAACACCTCAGCAAGTCTTATCTCGTGAACTATTGAGAGAAAATCCATCGCCTATTTTAGTAACAAATGGCACTATGCTGGAACATATGTTAATTCGACAAATAGATGCTCCCATTATCAATAAATCTAAGGGAAAATTACGCTGGATAATTCTTGATGAAGCTCATACTTATGTCGGTTCACAAGCAGCTGAATTAGCCTTACAATTGCGTCGAGTTATGAATGCATTTGAAGTAAAAGCTGAAGATATTCGTTTTGTTGCCACATCTGCAACGATTGCTAGGGCAGATTCTGAAATACAGCTAAAACGATATTTATCTAACTTAGCCAATATTTCTGAATCACAAATTGCAGTTATCGGAGGACAACGTCAAATTCCAGCCCTTCCTACACTCCCCAAAAAATCACTTACATTAGAAGATATTGAAAAAATTGAAAGTAAAAATGAAATTTCAGAGCTACGCTTTAATGCCTTACTAAGCTCACCAAAAGCTATTGAAATCCGAAATTTATTTGCTCATAAAATCGTTTCTACTCAAGATGCATTGAATAAATTTATAGATCTTGATGAACCTACATTATACCGCTGGCTTGACCTTTTAACGTCAACAAAAAAAGATTCATCTAGCGAAGCATTCCTAAAATTACGTGCGCATTATTTTCAAAGAACTCTATCTGGGTTATGGGCATGCATTGATCCTAACTGTCCAGCCAAACAACATACACCACTAAAACAAAATTGGGAATTCGGTAAAGTCTTTAGTCAACAGCGTACAAAGTGTGACTGTGGTGCAGCTGTGCTAGAACTCGTATTTTGTGAAGAATGTAATTCTCCACACTTACTTGCGAATCTAAAAAATGAAAAATTAGTACAATGGATAGGAAAAGCCGAGGATGAATTTGCTTTATTAGATGAAGTGATCCCTGAGGAAATGGAAATACCTGAAATAAAAGAACTAAGCTCTAGCGAGGAAGTACTTTTAAGTCGAAATGAACATACTGATTATGTTCATCGGTATTTTGATCGTGATGGTCACTCTCAAGATATAAAAGAAAAAGGCATTTCGTATTACCAATTGCATTCCAATACTCAAACCTGTTCATTCTGTGGATATACCGGGCGTGGAGCTTATGGGAAAGCCATGCGAAGAAGCTTACTAAGTGTGCCTTTTTATACCATAAACCTTGTCCCAACTGTTCTAGAATATTGTGCTGAAATTGAAAAAGATAAATTGGATAAACCAAGTCGAGGAAAACGATTAATTACATTTACTGATAGTCGTCAAGGTACTGCAAAAATGTCAATAAAGATGCAGCAAGATGCCGAACGCTCTCGCTTGCGCGGTTTAGTTGTCAAAAAATTAAAAAGTATGGTTGAAAGTAAAAGTGTGCCTCCAGATGATCTTAAAAATAGACTACTACCAGTACAAGCCAATATACTAGACAAGATAGATAAAAACGAACTAAGAGAAGGGTGGGAGCAGTTCCAACAACTTTTTTCTAACGATGAAAAAACAAGACAAGAAATTGAAGCATATTTACAATCTGAAGATGAAATAGTACCTCTTGCAAAATCGTGGTCTGAAATGATAACTGAGTTATCTAAAGATCTTGATCAAATCATGGTTGAAGAAAATAACAAGCTTGCCCCTAATGTATTTGATAATACTGAGGGAAGCTTGCGATTAGCAAGTTTATTATTATTACGTGAATTTATGCGACGGCCTAAAAACCGTAATAATCTTGAAACACAGGGATTAGTCAAATTAGTTTATCCTGCATTAAATAAAGTTACCAATATACCTAACAACTATTGGGCAGAAAGAGGACTTACGCTTAAAGACTGGAAAGATTTTCTCAAAATAGCACTAGATTTCTATATACGTGAAAATTTCTTTATTAAAATTGAAAATACCCTAAAACAATGGGTAGGATTACATGTTTATGAACGTAGTGTAATTAGTCCAAGATCATCCGATGAAAGTGAGACAAAAGTGCGCCATTGGATTCAAGTAAATGCTGGAAAGGTTGAACAGCAGCGCTTAATTAGTTTGCTTTCAGCTGGGTCTGGGTTAAAACCAGAAAATAATGCGGATGCGGATATCATTAATGAATGGTTAAAAGCTGCTTGGGATGAATTAACTACACGGTTAAACATTTTAACCGAACAAGAAAAAAAATATCGACTAGATTTTAAAAGTCACGCTACGCCTGGCGAAAGTAACGTAAGTCTATCTATATTGGATAAAGCTTTTGTTTGTCCAATTAGTAATAAATTACTAGATACAACTTTTAGAGGATTTACTCCCTATATCCCATCTGCATTTAGAAAGATTGCCAAAACAAGTGATTTAAAAGAATTTAAATGTGAAGAAATCAAATTACCTTCTTTATGGAAATTTGAAACGAGTAATGAATACATAGAATATATTGAATTAACAAGAAAGCAAATTTCTGAAAATTCTGAAATACAAAAACTACGAGAACGAAATTTATGGACCGATATAAATGATAGTGCCGTAGAAGGAGGTTATTTTTATACAACGGCTGAACATTCAGCCCAGCAAAATCGAGATCAACTGAAACAATATGAAGAAGAATTCAAAATAGGCAGAAGAAATGTCCTAAATTGCTCTACCACAATGGAAATGGGGGTTGATATAGGAGGAATTATTGCCGTTATCATGAATAATGTACCCCCACATCCAGCAAATTATCTGCAACGAGCTGGACGTGCTGGACGCTCTCAAGAGGCTAGAGCAATTAGCTTTACTCTATGCAAAGATAATCCTCATGACCAAGCAGTATTCAGTAACCCTAAATGGGCCTTTACTACTCCTATTTCTGCACCATATGTTGAATTTAGTTCTCAAAAAGTAGTACAACGGCATTTGAATGCGTTTTTATTGGGTAAATATCTTCTTTCGCTTGGTATATCAAAGGATCGAACAAAATTAAGTAGTGAATGGTTTTATGGAAAAGCAGAAGGAGAAAATAGCTTTTCTTTTGCTGATAAATTCGAAAAATGGCTAAATAATTCTGATACCCAAGCCCAATTCAATACCTCTATAAATACAATTACAAGAGGAACTTGCTTACAAAATAGTTCTATCAGAAAAATCTATTCTGATACATCTAAATCTATTAAAAAATTAAACGAGAATTGGTTAAAAGAATATGAGTATATTCAAAAAGAGTTAAAGACATCTACAGGACATTACCATTATAGCTTGACACAAGCCAAAAAACGGCTATCTGATGATTATTTAATTAATTCTCTTGCTCAAAAATCATTCTTACCAGGTTACGGATTTCCAACAAATATTGTAGAACTTGTAACTGACAATTTATCTCAATTTAAGCAAAAAAGTTATGATAGTAAGAGAAATAAAAAATTACCAAGTAGAGAATTACCAGTTGCTATTCGAGAATATGCACCTGGCGTAGATATTGCGTTAGACGGTGTAGTTTACCGTAGTGCTGGAATTACTTTAAATTGGCAAAAAATACATCAACAAAATGCAAAAGAAGCTCAGAAATTTGATATTGCATGGCGTTGTCCTCATTGCGGAGAATCAGGTTATGAAACAGGCTCAGAGAAATATGAGCAACTGAAATGTTCTCAATGTGAATCTCATATTCCTGATGAATATCAAAGACGAACAATTCAACCGACTGGATTTTTAGTCGATTTTTACCAACATTTATCAAATAATGTTGCAGAAAATCATTTTTTACCAATCCAAAATGCCTGGGTAATTGCAAAAACTAAAATGAAATCGTTACCGACGCCTGAACTTGGAATGATGCGAGCAGATTCACAAGGTCATGTGTTTTATCATAATTCTGGTTTTGGTGGAAATGGATATGCTGTCTGTATGGAATGCGGTAGAGCCGAATCGATGACTAAAGATAACCATTTCCCTAAAAACTTAGATCCAGAGAATCCCAAGGCAATACATTACTCTCCCAAGGCAGCAAATATTAAAGAGGGAGAATTAAGGACTCCTTGTACTGGTAATATTTTAAAAAATATTCATTTAGGAGTTTCTACATATACTGACGTATTTGAAATTATTCTAAAAAGCCCTGAAAACGGCTATTTATCTAATAGCGATAAAGATGTTTCTATTGCTACAACATTAAGTGTAGCATTAAGAAGAGCATTAACAGAACAACTTGGCATTTCGAATAATGAAGTTCAGTATAGTATCCGTCCTGTCAAATTACCTGGAAAACAAAACACCTTTGCACTGCAATTATTCGATACCATATCTGGAGGTGCTGGATTTTCAAGTAATGCTATTCACCATATATCCGATATTCTAAAAAAAATGGTATCTATTCTTCATTGTTCTGAATGTGAAACATACTGTAATCATTGCTTATTGGAATACGATTCTAGGTTTGATTTTGAAAAATTAAACAGAAAATTAGCTCTAGAATGGTTAGGCTCTTTTGAAAATCACCTTTCATTACCACAACAATATCAAAGCTCTATTAAAAATGGGAAATATAGTGCACTTAATCTAAAAGAGAAATTAAATGATCTCATAAATAATAATATTTACAATATAAAATTTATATTATCTGAAAAAATAGATGAATGGGATATCTCATTAAGTAAAATTAAAAACATATTAGTACCATTAATAAACGAAAATATAAATATTGAATTTATTATTCCTAAAAAGGATTTAAATGATGAAATAAAAGAGTTTTTTTATCACATCCAATTATTAGGCATAAAAATCAGTTATGCAGATACCAATAAAAACATTGTCTACCAAGCAACATCAGATAAAGGATGTATTACACTTGCTAGCTCAGAACAATCTAGTAAGATATTTGGTGATAATTGGCTAGATTCAGGAAGTTTAACTTTTTATTCATATGATGAATCGGAAATATTAGGTGAACAAGTAGTTTTTGAAAAATCTATATCACCAGTAAGCCAATCAATTATTGAGATAAGTAATGAACTTAGTGGTAAGCAAGTAAATTATTTTGGGAGAGGAATTAAATCCCTATTAGAAAAAAACAACATTCATTTTAAAAACTTATTTGAAAATGAAGAAGTAATATCATTAACATATTGTGATCGTTATTTACGTAATCCAATGGTTGTATTACTACTAGGGGAAATAATAAAAGCATTCTCAAATCAATCAAATCCTAGAGTTTATATTAACACTGTCTATGTAAATAAGAGTAATTACCAAAATTCTTATTTGCTTAAACATGACTGGCAAAATGAATTAGATTACAGTGGGGTTATAGAACGATACATATCTCAGCGTACGGCACTTTCTATACAAGTATCTGTATCAACAAATAATAAAGATCTTCCACACGCTCGCTCCTTGAAGTTAAAATTTAAATCGGGAAAAACTATGCAAATTTTCTTTGACCAAGGAATGGGATTTTGGAACCTTAAGAGTGATGATATGCTTCGTTTTGATTTTAATAGAAATATTGAAGAGCAGATTGAACGATTAAATCAAGTAAGGCAAAAGGCAACTATTGGAGATTCTGAACATAATACATTTTTATCTATTACAATAAAGTAAGGGGCTGACGTAGATTAGCAAGTGTGTTAGTCTATAAAAATGAAGATAACTCATTGTAAATTAAATAAATCTATACAAAATAAGCTCCTTGTGTTTTTTGTATTAGAAGTTACAGCCCGAGCAGCGGCTGATTTACTCGGTATCCAAGCCAATTCAGCGATTTTGTTTTACCGAAAAATTCGTGAAGTCATTAGCTATCATTTAGCCCTTGAAGCCAATGAGGTTTTTTATGGTCAAATTGAGCTTGATGAAAACTATTTTGGCGGTCATCGTAAAGGAAAACAAGGTCAAGGCGCAGCAGGAAACTTTGCTGTATTCGGTTTGTTAAAGCGGCAAGGAAGAGTATTTACGGTAGTGGTAGAAAAACATTAATGCCTGTTATTGTGATGAAAATCAAGCCTGACAGCTGGGTTTATACCGATACTTATCGAAGCCATGATGCCCTTGATGTAAGCAAATTTCACCACGAACGAATCAATTATTCCGAACTATTTACAGTGAAACAAAACCACATAAATGGAATAGAAAATTTCTTGAGTCAGGCTAAGAGAATACTCCGAAAATATAATGGAATTGACTGAAAAAACTTTCCTTTATTCTTGAAGGAGTGTGAATTTCGGTTTAACTTTGGAGCACCAAAAGAACAGCTTAAAAAATTGCAAAAATGGTATTTAGGGATAATCTACATCAGCCCCTAAAGTAATATTTTCATAGTATTACCAAAGAAAACAAATAAAACTTACTCATTTCAAAATTCAGCAGCTTGTAAGGAACTTATGAAAAATTTATCTCTTGACTTTTCATAGTATTAGTGGCTTGTTCTAGTAATAAGCCCTAATCTTCTCATGAATAAATAAAAAATATCCTACCCCCCTCAGAAATGCTCGATATCGGCCATAATGTCGTATATATTTGAAATATTATCAAAACACCAGATAACAAAAAATTTATTTACTTGGTGATAACGAATATTACGAGTTTTCTAGAGCTCAAATCGAGTATCTTCGAACTTTATTACAAGATGAATACATCACCCCGATAAAAAACAGACAAAAACTACTACCTTGGAATAAGTATCTATACTGACCATAGCAATTAACGTTACTCCAAAGTCTTATAGGCTAAAACCTTATTGGACTCCCTATTACAACGCTGATAAAAATTTCCGTCAAAATAATTTTTTCTACCTGAAATTCTATGAATTCAAAGGGGAAAATCCCAACTAAAACTCGTATTTGAGATAGATTCTAAGAAAGGTAGGAGCAATGGAAGAATCGTAAAATTGAGTAACTGAAATGATATACTGAGAAATCTTTCTTTCCCTATTGTAATAAGATCTTACTCACACAATTATCATTTAACAGATAAAGAAAAACGTTCAGAAAAATAGGAAAAGACAAAAGAGGCTGCAAAAAGGATATAGAAGATATTTTAACGATTATTACTGTACCAATATAGATTATCTACTTCTCTACCTTGCTTTCAAAGGCAGAGTTGGCTAGTTCAAACAAATAGCCTAACTCTCAATAACTCCCACGATGGCGCACGCTTCCCAGCGAGTGCCCAATTTCACCAAAAAACACTTCAAAAACCCACCGCACTTTATTTACTTTTTATGGCACGCGTTAGAAAACGCGCGCCAGCGTAAGTTCATGACTAAAAAAATGCGGTCATTTCCTCAAACGTTTTTCATTTCAAAAAACACTTGGAAAAATGACCGCAGTTTGATCAGAAAATTAACTGCTATTTCACCACAATAAATTCTGGTGTAGCTTGTCGTTCGATGAGTTTGCCGACAGGATATAGCTCAACGCCGGCATTTTCGGCAACAGCAAAAACCGCTTTTTCCGAATCCGGTTTGACAGCAATGAGCAAGCCGCCGGAAGTTTGCGGGTCGCATAGCACGGCTTTTTGTAAATCTGTAATCGCTGCAATTTTGTGTCCGTAGCTGTCGAAATTACGGTTTGTACCGCCCGGAATGCAACCTTGCGCAATGTAGTCTTCTACACCGTCTAGAGTTTTAATACTAGCGAAATCCACTTCGGCATTAAGGTTGGAGCCTTCGCAGATTTCGGCCAAATGCCCTAACAAACCAAAACCGGTGACATCCGTCATGGCGGTAACGCCGTCAATGTTTGAAAGCTGGCTACCCAGCAAATTCATTTGGCACATCCACTTGGTCGCCAAGCCTTTATGTTCGGCTTTTAATTTGCCTTGTTTTTCTGCCGTGGTTAATACGCCGATGCCCAGTGGCTTGGTTAAATATAAGTGACAACCCGCTTGTGCCGTGGCATTTCGTTTCACTTTCTCGGTGTCGATAATGCCGGTCACCGCCAAGCCGAAAATCGGTTCCGGTGAGTCGATGGAATGACCGCCGGCAAGGGCAATCCCCGCCTCCTGACAAGCAAAACGGCCACCGTCAATAATACGTTGCGCCACGCTTGCGGGCAATTTGTTAATCGGGAAGCCAAACACCGCAATCGCCATAATCGGCTTGCCGC
>ERZ772971.1841-NODE-1841-length-12064-cov-7.046299_pt1 | contig 12064 bp, 12 predicted proteins | sample MGYA00511943_ERZ772971 | MGnify/ENA primary metagenome ERZ772971 (study PRJEB29015, sample SAMEA2737929) | human oral metagenome | biome: human oral; feature: human-associated habitat; material: dental | place: China | collected 2144 ... | reverse complement strand
ATCCGCACCTATAACTTCCCGCAAGACCGCATCACCGACCACCGCATTCACTACAGCCGCAGCAACATCCCCGCGGCGATGAACGGGGATATTGACGACCTTATTGAACATCTGCAACGTTTTGAGCGTGAACTTAAAGCGAAGAATGCGGAAAAGTAGTGTCAGCCGCTTAGTAGTATTGTGTACCTAGTGCAACCGAGCCAACTTTACTATTCCGTCGCTGCTTTTCAATTTTGTGTTTTATTGTCTCGAATGGACTTTCATCTTCTATGGTATCACGGCGACCCATATCATATTTATACTCCGCCGAAATGGACATTAGCGTCATACCGCCGCGAGCATACCCCGGAATTACTGTAATATCCTCACCAATCACGAACTCCCGTCCGTGTATATCATTGCCCACTGGCACTGGTATCGCTGCCTCGTCTCGGGTATTGTTGTTGCGTGTATACACATCATACGCGACCATGTGATCATAGTATCGTGCAGTTACAACTTTATCTGCTGTAACATAAGACTCAACTCTGACACCATCATCACCACGAATAGCCTCAAAACGAAGCATACCACCACCCGGCATAGGATCTCTAAAGTATTTATCATCAGTGCCGATAGTCACTCTATCACCCGGCTCATCGTGAACTAATACGCTAGCACCGCTTTCATAGGTGACGATACGTGGCTCACGCTCTTCATCCATATGTTCTAATGTCGCCGGTGATGAAATCCTATTTCTATCCACAACTTATTCCTTTTTACTTGATTATGCTTAGTGTGCTTCTTATATTACTCTCTCTCTTGATTTGTCAATACTTTTTACAACTTTATAGCTATTTTGCAACCATAATCACTTTACTCATTCCTAGCTATGTAGTATAATTAACAACATGAATATAGCAACCTGGCTAAAGAACGCCGCTAAACAGTTAAAAGCTATTGGTGTTGCGTCGGCGCGGTTGGACGCCGAGCTGATATTGGCTAACACTCTGCGGAAGAACCGGACGTACCTTCATGCGCACCTGGATGAGGAGATTGACCCGCGGCGAGTTGATATTGCTGACGCCAGGCTGAGCCTGCGCCTCGACCGAGTGCCACTGGCGTATATTTTGGGCTATAAGGAATTTTACGGACGGAAATTTACTGTTTCGCCGGCCGTCTTGGTGCCGCGACCGGAGTCGGAGGAGATGATTACCCTGTTCTTGGCGCTGACAGCCGGTGAGATCGCGCCAAAGACACTAATTGATATCGGTACCGGTTCGGGCTGCCTCGGTATTACAGCGGCGTTAGAGCAGCCATCCCTGCGGGTTATTTTATCGGACATTAGTCCACGAGCCATAAAAATCGCCGAGAAAAATGCGAGCAATTTGCAGGCGCGGGTGACGCTGCAGCAACAATCGCTCCTTTCCGGGCAGATTGAGCCGGTGGATTATATCTTTGCTAATCTGCCGTATGTTGATCGGGACTGGGATGTTTCGCCAGAGCTACGTCACGAACCCGCCGAGGCATTATTTGCGGCGGATAATGGACTGCGGTTGATCGAGACACTGATTGAGCAAGCGCCGCGCCGCTTGACGGCAGATGGTCTGCTTTTTCTGGAAGCCGACCCGCGACAGCACCAGGCAATTCTCCATCAAGCAAGGCACCACGGCCTTCACGAGGTAGAAACGCGCGGCTTTATCATCGTCCTACGCCTTGTAGGCGTCAAGCGTTAGCTTGACCTTCTGTTCCTTGCCGTCGCGCAGGATAGTCAGCTCTACTGTCTCGCCCGGCAAGAACTCAGAGATGAGACTGCCGAGGCCGCCCTGCTCGCCGATCAGCTTGTCATTCACCTTGGTAATGACGTCGCCGTCCTTGATGCCTGCTTTATCTGCCGGCCCGCCAGCGACGACCGCCGATTTGCGACGCGAGCCGCCGACATACGCACCGCTTTTGACTGGTAATTTATACTCAGCACGAACTTCAGGGGTAATCGCAATATATTGTACACCGATGTATGATTTCTGGACTTTTCCAGAACTCAGCACACTACGTACCAACCCCTTGGTGGCGGCAATCGGAATTGCAAATCCCACACTCTGCGCATCCGAGACGATCGCTGTGTTGATGCCGATAACCTGGCCCGACATATTGAGGAGCGGCCCGCCAGAATTGCCCGGATTGATCGCAGCATCAGTCTGGAGTAGATCAGTCAAGCTCTCGGCTTCGTCGCTATATTCACTAGTAGAGGCCTGAACTGGTCGGCCCTTCCCCGAGATAATGCCCGTTGTGACGGTGTTCTGGTAGCGACCCAGTGAATTACCAATCGCGATCACCTTCTGACCAACACGCACAGTGCTTGAATCACCCAGCGTGGCTGCCGGCAGGTCATTCACACCATTAATCTTGAGAAACGCCACATCGTTGAGTGGATCAACGCCAACAAGCTTGACGTCCGTATACTGCGTACCGTCACTACCCATAATTTCGATAGTTTCAGCGTCTTTGACGACATGTTTATTCGTCAAAATGTAACCGTCTTTACTGATGATGATCCCTGTACCAGCACCTTGCTGCACTGTCGCACGCGACAATGTCCGGCCATTCTTAGTGGTTACGATCGAAACCACACTTTTTGATACACGCTGCACAACCTCGCTGATATCCGCTTCATCACGCGACATGACGAGGTTGCCATCAGGAGTAGACTGGATGGACTGTTTATTAAACTGCGTCGTTAGCCACGAACCCAGCACTGCCGAGCCAACCATCAGCCATAGCATCGTGATGACACAAGCACTAATCAGCGCTAGCTTCCTGCGACGCGACACACCCGGTCGAGATTGGAGTTGCTGAGCTGAACGAGATTCTTGCTCCATTATAGTGTTACCGAGTTAAAGAATAGTAAAATGGTCAGGATAAGCGCCGACGCCAAGATAGCCGGGCCGGCAACTTCAGCAATAACGATCGTCTTATGCTTATGCCAAGAAGTATAAATACGTTCGGCTACGAATGATAGCAGCGTAAAGATAATCGTTACCTGCGGTAGTTGCAGCGCATTCACCCCAAGCAGCGCATAGCCAAACGTCCAGTAATGCGCCAGCCAGCCAATCTCCGCAAATACCAGCCCCCAGGCTAAACTGAGTACAGTAATCTGCTCCTCACGAAACGTCGATAGAAAATGCCGAGCCGTACCATACCCAATGACTAGCGCACACAGCACAACCACCGCAGCTGACCATTCGTGTGACACTGCAAACAGTGCTGCTGTGCCGATAAATACCGCGAGACCCGCCTGCAATGTCATCTGCCAGCGCTTTGATAGCGGCTTGATAGCGACAAGCCATATCGCATAAAATACCGCTAGCGCAATTCGTAGCACCAGCGTCGCCTGCGGCGCATACATCAGCGCCACCACGCCGAGACCAACCACCACGTCAACCAAGCTTCCTTGAATATTCGTTAGCCAAAACTTAGGGCGCACCGACAATGTCCGCCACTTGCTTAAGAGTACCAGCACGATCGCCGCCAACGGATAATGAATCTCCTGCGACATCCAGAACAAGACTGCCACCATCCCTAAATTGAGTGCATAATAAGCGATATTACTGAGAAGCGACCGTCGCCTGGCTGTTTTTTTCAGAAACTCCATTGCCACCTATTATACCAAATTACGGCCCGATTATCACTACGAAGTCAGCTTCAGCTGGCAGATTAAATGCTGGTTTACCCTCGGTCAAGGTTACTCCATACAGTTCTTTGATCTTGTTGGCAGAAGCCTGCTTGGACTTGCCCGACTCCAGCTGATAAACCCTGTACTTTTCGGTAATTTTCTGTGGTGAATTGCCAACGCTCACCACGTTGAGCGATGCTGCCTTTAGGCGATCAGCTTCGGATTTGGCAGCCCCAACCACGCCGCTGCCATTGAGCACCAGAACGCGCGCCTTTTCCTTGGCAAGTGCATCACCGTACATTTCCACCTTGATAAATGATCGAATTTGCGAATAATCAAACTGGCCAGCCGTTGGCACGACTACGCTGGAGGTGCCAACCCTACTCGTACCAAGCAGGACATTATCTTTTTCAATAAAGCTGAGGCGGTGGATGTCCGTATCCTTGATCTTGGAGGCAACATCCATCACCGTACGGACTTCCTTGGCATCAACGTTAGTGCGTAAGTTCTTACCCATGGCGTCCATCAGTGCTGTCACCTTGCCAAGGTCGGTCAGCGTACCCGTCGAGGCTGCCTTGTTTTTGAGCGCCATCAGTACCAACTGTTGGTTTTTCTCGCGATCAAAATTCGATTTACTTAATCCGTATGAATTGCCAAATGCCCCCCTAGCACGAGAAAACCACAGAGCCTTGTCGCCATCCATCTCGTTTGGTCCATTCTTGAAATCAACAAAATGACCCGTCGGACAGCGCTGTTTTCGCTGCTCAGCCGACAGACCCTTCTGCCAACACATCCAATCCAAGCTGCCATCAAACACACCTCGTGGATCGTCGCTCTGAACATTCACTGTCACACCACCAACCGCATTAACCGCGTCCTTAATTACCTGAGCATTAACGTGTGCTACGTACTGTATATCCATATCAAAAATCTTGCCAACAAACTCACGGCTGGCATCCATCCGCTTCTTTTCAGCCTGTTCATCATTACCCTTGGCGACACAGTCAAAATATTCGTTAATCTTGCCGGCGCTACCAGAGTTACAAAGTTGGCCAAATTGTACATACAGGTCACGTGGGATACTGAACATATAGGCATTGTGTTTCTTTTGATCAACACTCAGTACCATCATCGAGTCGGTTAATGTTGCGCCCGGATGGGCTGGATCGTCATCTGTCGTACCGAGGATCAACATATTGCTTCGTCCGTGTGCATCCATTTTCAATGGCTGGTTCTGGAACAGGTCGATCAAATTACCACCACCAAATACTCGCCCGGCATTGACCCACGCCTTGTACAGCAAAAATCCACCCACCAGAATTATCAGCGCCACGATCACCAGGATAATAATCTTCAGCTTACGACGTTTCTTATGCGGTTTCTTGCGCTTTTCACGGGGCGTTTCGGGCTTTTGAAGCTCGAGATCTTTGAGCGAGTTGCTAATGTCCTCATCAATATCGGCAGTCGATGAAGTCGCGAGGCGAATCCGTTCAGCCTGCGATAGTGACTGGCGTGGTACTGAGATCGGCCTCCCAAGTGGCTGCACTGGAACAGAATGTACCGCCGGACGAGGTTGCGTAGCTGCTCGCTCTGGCGATACACCACCCAAACGAGACCGCTGAGCCCTCCGCGGTACAAATCCATCGACCGAATTCCTATTTGAAATTTTCACTGCTCCTTATTATAGCACACTTCTCTATTGATCAAGCTTTTGGTTTTCACCGCCAAACCATGTATAATAAGGCGGATGGATGCTCACTTTCTCGATCGACACCCGCGCCTGAGGGACAGTCTGGGACTGATTATTTTTGTAATCGGGGTAATCATCGGAACAATTTTGATCAATACCTTTGTTTTTCGTAGCTTTGGCGTGCAGGGACCGAGTATGGAAAACACCATGCACACCAATGACCGCTTGATCGTTGACCGACTATCAGTCACGATTAAACAGCTGCAAAATCAGCAGTATATCCCCAAGCGTGGCCAGATCATCGTCTTTAAAAATCCTAATTACAATCCAACCCTAGGTCACGATGAATATATCGTCAAACGGGTCATCGCTTTCGCCGGTGAGCGCGTCACCGTCAAGGATGGTGTCGTCACCGTTTATAATAGCGAACATCCAAACGGCTTTAACCCCGATACAACCGTCAACAAAAACGAACCAAAGTCACCCACCTCCGGTGAGGTCGACACCAAGGTGTCCGAGGGGACGGTTTTCGTGATGGGTGATAATCGCGAGGGTAATTTCTCGTGCGACTCGCGTAACTGCATGGGCAATATTCCGCTATACGACATTGTTGGGCCGGTCATCGCCCGCATTTTCCCCTTCACACAGATCAGAGGGTTTTAATAGTCAACCAATCAAGTCGCGGATCCGCTCAAAATCCGCTTGATCTTTGAACGGGATGATAATCTGACCAGCACCGCGCTTACTGGTGCGAACCGTGATGTCAGCACGGAGTTTTTTCGACAGGCGCGCCACCGACGAGGCGTGCGGCGAGTGGGCTGACTTTGGAGTTGGCACGGGGCCCGACGGCTGCTGTGACCGCTTCCAGGCGGCGATCATCTGCTCGAGCTTGCGCACACTCCAGCCCTGATGAATCGTCTGCCGCAGCAAATCCTCCGCCACGTCATCTGGCAGCCCCACTAATGTTCGTGCCTGCCCTTCAGAAATCTTATTTTCAAACAGCGCCGTCCGCACCACGCTCGGTAATTTCAAGAGGCGCAGCGTATTGCTAATGGCGCTGACCGATTTACCGCCGACGTGCTGGCCGATTTGTTCCAGCGTCATATTGAACTGGTCGCGTAGCTTCATGTAGGCCGTCGCCGTTTCCAGCGGATTGAGGTCGCGTCGCTGCAGATTCTCGATCAGTGACACCTCTAATCGGTGCTGATCGCTCAAACTGCGAATGATGCTCGGTATCTTGATTAATCCAGCCAGTTGCGCTGCTCGCCAGCGCCGCTCGCCAGCCACGATCATAAACTGCGCCCCGTGTGGCGTCACGACGATCGGCTGCACCACGCCATGCCGACCAATTGAATCGGCCAGCTCACGCAGCGCCTCCTCATCAAAGAACCGCCGCGGCTGATCTGGATCTGGGATAATGTCTGTGGTAGGCAGCTGGCGTAATTGCGACATTGTCGCATCTTGACCAGCCGTCGGGTCAAAGGCCTCGTCAAATAAATTTGTCGGTATCAGCGAATCAAATCCCCGCCCAAGTCCCTTTTTCATCCTTCAATCCTCTCGATAATTTCTTTGGTCAGCGCATGGTAGGCTCGCGATCCCTTTGAGAAACGATCATACACGCCAACCGGCACACCATGACTTGGTGCTTCAGCGAGGCGAATATTGCGCGGAATCGTCGTCTTGAAAATCGTATCAGCAAAATGCTTTTTTATTTCATCATATACCTGACTCGACAGGGTTGTTCGCGAATCAACCATGGTGGTCACCACACCGAGCAAGCGCAGGTGCGGATTAAGCCCCTTGCGAACCAACTTCATCGTCTCCATCAACTGCCCCAGCCCCTCGAGTGCATAAAACTCTGCCTGCACTGGCAATAGGACGTACTGCGCTGCGATCAGCCCATTCACGGTCAGTAGACTCAGACTCGGCGGACTATCAATGATCACATAATCATACCCAGCGAGGCTCGCCAGCGCCTGGCGCAGCCGCACAAACCGCCCCTCGGCTTGGGCCAGTTCAACCTCGGTATTTGCTAGGTGCGACGTGGCCGGTGCGATCGATAGATTCTTGATGTCAGTTTGAATAATTATATTATTCAAGGCCGTCTGACCAGTCACCACCTCGGTCATCGTTGCGCCCAGTTCTTGCTTATCAATACCGAGACCGCTGGTGGCATTTCCCTGCGGATCAAAGTCAATGATCAGCGTCCGCTTACCGGCTTTTGCCAAAAAATATGCCACGTTGATTGAAGTCGTCGTCTTGCCGACGCCACCTTTTTGATTTGTCACCGCAATAATCTTCGTCATCGATACCCCTTCTGCTTACCTCATTGTACCATAGTTTCGGCCATAAAAATACCGCCCTCATCACGGGGCGGTATGCTAATTCATCGGTTATTTGATCGAGGTAATCTCAATCTTGGTGTACTTCTGGCGATGACCCGTTTCTTTGTGGACACGTTTCTTGCTCTTGTAGCGGATAACGCGGACCTTGTCACCCTTAACTTCTGCTTCAACAACCTTTGCCTTCACTACCACACCTTTTACGGTTGGTGTGCCAACTGTTGTGTTATCACCATCAATCACTAAAAGTGCGTCGAGAGTGAGTTCTTTTGTGCCTTCAGGGAGGAGATCCACCAAGAGGGACTCTTTTTCGCTGACAATGTATTGTTTGCCAGAGATTTTTACGACTGCTTTCATTTCGTTCCTTAAAAATTAGTTTTCAATCTGTTCCATTGTACCAGAGACACAGTGGTAAATCAAGGCTGCCACCACAGTTTCAATTACCCCACCGAAAACACCGTCCGGGGTGTTGATATCAGCACGAACACGACCCCGACCGACCACACACCACATTGTTTGCGTGCAGCCAACCTTCGACATTACCGCCATCCAAGTGCATACCCACCGCCGGTACAACCTTGACGACGCCGCCAGCTCGCGCATAATTACTGATCGCATCGGTCAACTCATACTCACCACGCGGCGATATTTCAACATCAGCACAAGACTGGATAACTTTCTTGGTGAGGACGTATTTACCGATGTTGGCAAAGTGACTCGGCGCCTCTTCTGGCTTTGGCTTTTCCACGATCTCTACAAAATTACCAGCCTCGTCTATCACAATCGCCCCGTACCGACTAATGTCATCGCCCGGTACTTCCTGAGCCAGCAGGCTACATTGACCGTCTGGCGTCGCCGCCAATAGCCGCGCCACTTCGCTTGAGCCATCGGCATTATACATAAAGTCATCACCCATCAGCACTACTGCCGACTCACCATCCTCGAGATAATCAGCCGCCAAAGCTACCGGCACCGCCGAGCCATACTTGCCGTAGCTTGGCTGCGTCACAAAGTGAAGCTTCGCATCAATCGGCGCCACCAGGGCTAACTTGTCATCCTTACCCCGGCTCCGCAAATAATCGTTGAGCAAAATATTGCTCCGATAATAGCTCTCTAACTGTGAGCTCTGCTCGCCAACCACAAAAATCAGCTCACGCACGCCGGCCGCCAAGCAGTCCTGCACCACATAATCAATCAGCGGTCGATTGCCAATTGGCAGCATGCATTTTTCAATCGATTTAGTAATTGGTAGCATTCGTGTGCCCCAACCAGCGACCGGAATAATAGCTTTGGTAATCATATTTCCTCCTTACATCTTGAGTTCTTTATGTGATTTCTGCAAAATATCCATCATCTCCCCGTAGCGCATCTCGCCAGTGGAAATTTTGGCATAGAGATAAACAATATTATCTACCACCTCAATATTAACCTTAATGTCTTGATCATACAACCATGCCATGAAACTTGGGTTGAGCAGCTCAAAGCTCGTCACCTGATTTTCATCGGTGGCGTAGACTTGGTAGCGCTTGTTAAAGTCACCCCATTCCAGTTCTACTTTTTTATAGCCTGACGGCGCCCTGAACCGCTTCAGGAAGCGCGAATCCCGACGCTCCACCAAAATCCCGCCATACGACTTTGGCAGATTAACCTGTCCAATAATGTACGTAGTCGCCGAATCAGTATTTGAAGCGTCAGCCACATAGGTGTATAGCTGCACCAATAGATTGCCCGTCCAGAATCCAATGATATGGTTATTGATGTCGGTACCCTTAAAGCCGCCCTTGAATAATTCACCGCGAGTTGGTAGCAGTAACCGCCCCCAATCCGGACTGAAATACATGTCGTATTGCGCTGCAAACTGCTGCATAGAGGCAACAAGCTGGGCGGGATCTTCCGTTTCCTGATCAATACTATCCAGTAGCCAGCCATCACCCGAGCGCACAAAGTTCCACTGCTCACCAAACTCGCCCGTATCACGATGTAGCACCGCATCACTCGCCACGTCAACCAGCTCATCATTTGCCGAGGCAACAAAACTCACACTTACTCGGTCATTCTGATCATTCGCATCATCATACGCCCGGGTGATAATCGCTTCACTGATCACCACATTCTTCATGCGATTGACTCGCCCCATCTGTTGTAAGGCATACAACATTAGTCCAATGTGCCGCGCATAATTCGGCGTGACGTATTGCTGAATTGATGGCAAATCCATCCGCTCCCAATCATATTGAAACCGATTGAACACCGTTGTTGCATAATTGACAATACCCTGTTCGTTCCAGGCGCTGTCCTGAGCCGCCGCTTGCCGGACGGCTTGCTGCGCGGCCTCACTGCCCTTACGAAAACGGCTGATCTTATCCGTAAATGCACCGATAATCGCACCGATCAATACCGAGATAGCCACCAGGATAAATATAACAACACTGCCGAGTAGGTAGAACAAACTGGCGAGTAGGCCGGCCAAAAACCCGACCACTATGGCGGCCATCTTTGACTGAGTGGCTCTTTTCACAAAACCACTTACCGAAATTGCAATTACCATCGGTATCCCGAAAAGGACAACGCCACCACCACCGCCAGAACTTGACCCGCCGCCACCGGCTCGCGCAAAAAAGAGTAATGGACTGAGAGCTGCTAAACCATACATAGACCCATTGTACCGCGTTGTATGGCGATCGCCAAGGTCATGAATGTCCGATCGGTGCGAGACCAAGTAAACGCTCGCCGCGCATCAATTTTGAGGTCGCAACTTTTATCGTGATGACTATTTTACAACAGTAAGGGAAATCTCGAGCTCAGCCCCTTCAACCGTCACTGTCGACTGATTGTCATGCACCTCGCCAAACACCGCCAGCGTCTCAGCAGCAATCACCTCCGCATGTTCATCGATCGCTTGGCGGAGCTGCTCGTCATTCGTCGTCAGCTGCAGCATAATCCGATCATCCACTTGCAATCCCACCTTCTTGCGCGCGCTTTGGACATGGCGAATGACTTCACGCATCAAGCCCTCGCGCTTGAGTTCGGGCGTCAATTGCTTGCTAATTTCGATCCAACTCCCCGGCTTGATCGTGCCCTCGGTCACATCATAGTCCGCCAAGTGCTCGTCTAGATTCTCAATCCAGCGAATTTCCTTAACATTTAGCTCCTCAGCCATGATTTGCTCGTAATACTCAGCCAATTTCGCACCTGCATATGCCGCAAATTGCAGCGGTTGGCGAACCTTGATCGACACCTGATGCTCATCCTGCTTCATACGCAGACTCAGGCCATTGTTGATCAATTCACGCGTCCGAGCCATGTCGGCCAGTACCTGCTCATTCACCTCGCCCGCTGGCAACCAATCCTTCAGATGAATCGACTCATCGTCGCCCGTCAAATTATGATACAATTCCTCCGCCAAGAACGGCGTAAATGGCGCCAGAATATAGCTCAGGCGCACCAGCACGTAATGTAGCGTGCGATAAGCATCGTTCTTATCGCCATCGTCTTCCGACTTCCAGAAGCGGCGGCGGCTACGGCGCACGTACCAGTTGGACGCGTCATCAAGGAATGGCAAAATCGGGCTCAGCGCGTCAGGGATATTGTAGGTATCCATATGACGTTCAACTTCTGCCACCAGCTCGTGCAAACGGCTAATAATCCAGATGTCGAGGGGGTTGGTTAGCTTGGTAATATCGACACCGATCTGGAACGAGTTCTCAGTTCCAGTGCGAGACAAGAATTCGGGAGTATCGGAGTGAGCCGTATTGGTGATACGGTGAACGAGAAACGCATCCGAAGACGCCGTATCGTACGGAAATGTGAACTCGTCAACCTCGGCATACATGGTAAAGAAATCATACATATTCCAAATCATGCTGAGTTTACGTGCCACATCGCCCACGTCCTTGTCGTGCAGAGCAAAGTCCTCGCCGTTAAGTAGCGGACTACTCAGCAGCAGGAAGCGTAAACTATCAGCGCTGAACTTATCCATCAGCTCATTCGGGTCGGTGAAGTTACCGAGGGACTTACTCATCTTGCGGCCGTCATTACCCGCCACCACACCAGTGGTAATGACATTGCTGTAGGCATTCTTGTGTTGCGCACCTGCCTCACCAAAGGCACCAATTTCCGCTAAAGCGGCGTTGACGGCATGCACGTAGTAGAACCACGCCCGCACCTGGCCGATGTACTCAACGATGAAATCTGCCGGGTAATTCTGCTCAAACTTAGCCTGGTTTTCAAACGGATAATGCAGCTGAGCAAACGGCATCGAACCTGACTCAAACCAGCAGTCCAACACCTTATCGATGCGCGTAAAGGTCTCTCCGTCAATTTCGAAGGTGATGTCATCCACCCACGGGCGGTGGTAATCATCCAGCTCCACACCGCTCA
>ERZ772971.1836-NODE-1836-length-12081-cov-2.773491_pt1 | contig 12081 bp, 10 predicted proteins | sample MGYA00511943_ERZ772971 | MGnify/ENA primary metagenome ERZ772971 (study PRJEB29015, sample SAMEA2737929) | human oral metagenome | biome: human oral; feature: human-associated habitat; material: dental | place: China | collected 2144 ... | reverse complement strand
CCTTGAGACAGCCCGTACCGAACTCGATATCTACATACTCGTCTTCGATCACGGGGACGGCTCGGCCGACGATAGGCACGATGAGCTTCTTGCCACGGAGGAAGTGGTAGCGCTCGTCGTTGGGGTTGATACAGACAGCGGTATCACCCATGATGGTCTCAGGGCGAGTCGTCGCTACGACGACATACTTATCCGCTTCCCCTTCGACGAAGTAGCGGAGATAGTAGAGCTTCCCCTGCTGCTCCTGGTAGATCACCACCTCATCACTGAGAGCGGTCTGCGCCTTGGGGTCCCAGTTCACGACACGGACACCACGGTAGATCAGCCCCTTGCGGTAGAGATCTACGAAGACATCGAGGACACTCTGACTGCGCTCCTCGTCCATAGTGAAGGCGGTACGATCCCAGTCGCAGGAGGCACCGAGGCGCTTGAGCTGCTCGAGGATGATGCCCCCGTGCTCACGCGTCCAGTCCCAAGCGTGCTCGAGGAAGGCCTCACGGGTGAGGTCGTGCTTCTGGATGCCCTGAGCAGCCAGACGGCCGACGACCTTCGCTTCGGTAGCGATAGAGGCGTGGTCGGTACCAGGTACCCAGCAGGCGTTGAAGCCACGCTGACGTGCACGGCGCACGAGGATATCCTGGATACTATTATTGAGCATGTGCCCCATGTGCAGCACACCCGTGACGTTGGGGGGAGGGATGACGACGGTATAGGCAGGGCGATGATCGGGGGTCGAGTGGAAGAGCTTGTGCTGCATCCAGTACTCATACCATCTATTCTCCACAGCCTCGGGGCTGTACTTGGTTGCTAACTCCATAATAGTGGACTTCGTAATGTATCTATATAGTTTATTCTGTTGACTGCTTTGCACCCTGAGACGGACCCCCTCTCGTGAAGGGAGCCAACTATGGGAGCTACAAATTTACATCAATCAGACGGATTGCGGGCGCACGGAGCCTCTGCCATGCCCCTTCGGGGCGCAGCACAGTGCGTAGAGAGCGTGACTTCGCTCGGGGGATGTGTAGGGGGAAGAGGGGGGATTAGATACTAAAGTAAAGGCAGGCGATGCCAAAAAGGCCCATGAATAAAAAGCTAACTCCTGCGACACCGAGGAGGATGATACCACGCTCCAGGCCACGACGATCCGCAAGGTGTACGCCCCACGTCAAAGCGATGAGATTCGGAACGAAGAAGGAGAGAATAAACAGCCAACGAGGATGTGAAGCAATGACATAGCATGCCGCCTGGATCCCAATAAATAGGAGCAGCGAAACGACAGACAGCCAAAGGACCAGAGCTCGGTGCCGGTATCTCCGCACGAGTGGGTGATTCATTGGTAGGGTGCAGTTGATGATATGTTATGATTCACGTGTAATTTTGGTAGTACAAATATATAAAGATTTCAATATACACAGGCAAGGCACTTCACCCGACTTCTTCCTACGCCTTTTTCCTGATATAAAATATCTTAACGCCCCGCCCTATCTACAGCAAGAGCATACCGTGAGCCGACACCAAGCTGAGGCACACAGCACCCTCATCCTCCTATAGTAGCAGCTCATCCCACCACAGCGATTTTGCTTATTCAGCAGAGAGAAAAGCCGTATTCTTGCAAAGGAAAACACAGCTTCCCGTAGTAGTATTTCTCGATCCACGCACGTAGTCTTAATGACCAGGTACGTAAATCCAAAGGTCTACGTACGTAGATTTTAGAGCCACGCACGTAGACGGCGCTTATCTGCCACTCATCCGCAACTATTATTCGCGCACTTCGGTAGGCATTCCACTACTGCTCCCCGCTTTTTTCTCCGAGAGATGCGAGGCCCCTTCACTCCAAGGCGGACGAAGGGACAGCTACGCACACTGACGTCGATACAAGACGAAGGGAATGAGGCTGAAGAACAAATAAGTATCTTTGTGATGCGAAGTGCGAGACGCTCACCGCTGATGGTGCGCCTCCGCCTTCTACCCCCAAGGAAGCTATAGCTACGGCAATGAAACAACTCTACACACTCACCTCTCTCTGTCTCCTCTTTGCATGCCTCATCAGCTCTACCCTCTCCAGCTGTACCGGCCGTAGTGGTAGCGCACAGAGTGCCGACTCGACCCTCGCAGCAGGCGCACAGAGCCCCGAAGGCCCCTTGGGCTGGGACTCCATCGTGATCTCCACGACCTACTTCGACAATCAGGTAGCACGCAAGGGATCGTCCGTAGAGGTAGAGCTCTTCTTCCGCTACCCGACGAATGACTCCGCGCTCCTCAAGGCTGTCAGCAGTGCGTTCTTCGGCGAAGCCTATGCAAACTGGAGCCCCAAGGAAGCCACAGAGCGCTATCTGCGTGAGGTGCGTAGCGAATACCTCTTCGGCGCTGACTCCCTCGGCTTCTCCGCTAAGGAGCTGGAGGATATGAAGAGCGAAATGACCATCTTCAACCACATCACCTATCACGACGACCACATCATCACGATGCAGAAGGATGTGTACACCTACTCTGCAGGGGCTGCCCATGGTCTGCCTGGTACGGGGAACTATACCTTCGACCGCAAGAGCAAGGACGTCATCAGCGAAGGAGACCTCTTCATCGACGGCTATGGCCCCGAGCTGAATAAGATCCTTCAGCGTGCGCTCATCAAGGAGTTCGGCCGCAAGAGCGCTCAGGAGATGGAGACCAAGGACGGCATCTACGTTGCCGACCTGACGAGCAACGATAACTTCCGCCTCGATAACAAGGGCATGACCTATACGTACAATCCCTACGAGATCGCCCCCTTCGCCATCGGGATCATCGAGGTCTTCATCCCCTACGAGGAGGTACGTCAGCTCCTCCGCCCACAGAGCATCATCTTCAACTATATCCAGCCCTAAGACCGCATGGCCGCTATCGACATCATCACCCGCTACTTCCCCCAGCTCACCCCCGAGCAGATCGAGCACTTCACCCAGCTCGATGCCCTCTACCGTGACTGGAATGCGAAGATCAACGTCATCTCTCGCAAGGATATCGATGCGCTCTATGAGCACCATGTACTCCACTCACTCGGCATCGCCCAGATGATCCGCTTCAAGCCCGGCACGCACATCCTCGACTTCGGTACGGGCGGTGGCTTTCCAGGTATCCCCTTGGCGATCCTCTTCCCCGAGTGCGAGTTCCTGCTGGTCGACAGTATCGGGAAGAAGGTCAAGGTCGCAGCAGCCGTCGCCGAAGCCCTCGCTCTGAAGAACGTACGTACGCTACACGGGCGTGGCGAGGACGTGAAGGAGCAGTTTGACTTCGTCGTCAGCCGTGCCGTCATGCGCCTCGATGAGCTAGTCGGCTTCACCCGCAAGCTCGTCCACCACGAGCAGCGCAACGGCATGCCCAACGGACTCATCTGCCTCAAGGGCGGTGAGCTACAGGCGGAGATACGCCCCTACAAGCGTATCGTCGAGGTGCAGGACCTCTACCCCACCTTCTCGGAAGAGTTCTTCAAGACGAAGAAGGTCGTCTACCTCCCCCTCTAAGCGACCTCACCAGACCCAAATACAGCGCGCCCCTGCTACCGACTGGTAGCAGGGGCGCACTGTATATATAGGTAGCTCTTGATTAGCCCTCAGCCACAGGCACAGAGGGCTCTTCGTCCGTCGTCTCCTCGGGGATCTCGGGGATCTCGGGGAGAGGCTCCCCCTTGATCGCCACGTAGATCGTGCAGGTACCCGGGAAGATACTATGGTAGAAGGCCTCGCTGAAGCCGGCCTCCTGCAGGATAGCTACCATCTTCTCACGCTGGGGCATCGCAGCGATGGACTTCGGCAGGTACGTGTAGGCATCCTTGTCATCGGAGAAGAAGCGCCCGATGAGTGGGATGATATTCCCCGCATAGAGCTTGTAGGCCATGCGAAGGACGGGATTCGTCGGCTCGGAGAGCTCGGCGATGACCAGCACACCCGAGGGGCGGATGATGCGATGCAGCTCACGTGCCGCTGCAGGGATGTCGGGGAAGTTACGGATACCGAAGGAGATCGTCGCCGCATCGAAGGTATTCTCCTCGAAGCTCGTGGCGGTGCAGTCCTGACGGTCGAAGACGATGCGGTCGCTCAGGCCCAGCTGATGGACCTTCTCCGCACCGATGCGCATCATCTCCTCCGAGATATCGATGCCCGTGACCTTCCTGACGGAGGGCATCGTCTGCACGAGTGAGATAGCGACATCACCCGTACCCGTAGCGACATCCAGTACGTGCTGTGGGGCATAGGGTGCGAGGAAGCTCAGGGCCTTGCGGCGCCAAGAGCGGTCCAGCCCCAGCGAGATGACGAGGTTCAGGCGGTCGTACTGCGGAGCAATGCGGTTGAACATCCGGCGGACCTGATCCACCTTCGACTCAGCACTGTCCTTATAGGGGGTAATCATTGTGGTAGAGATATGGGAAGGATGTGATAATGATGGTGATCACTTATGAGAGAAGTAGATCGAGTGGGCATCGGAGATACGCCCTGACGTGGGGCGCACGGCAGCGATATAAAGCCCAGGGACAAGCCCCGTGACGGACACCGTGGCACGGCCACCCGTCTGCGTGAGCTTCTGATGCATATGGAGCTGGCCGGTGAGGTCATAGATACGCACTTCGCAGGGCGTGCGGCGTAGCTCTTCGCCCTCGAGATGCAGAGCCCCACCGTGGTAGTAACCCGTGAGCCCTTGTGGTAGTTCGCTCTTCCCCTCGGGATTGACCAGCGTCGTCGTCTCGATGAGGAGGTCGATCCAGTACGCCCCACCTGGGAGCTCGGTGCTGCGACGCCACCCATCAGTCCAGTGGTGCGTCCACGCAGCCCACCCACGTAGGCGGTCAGCAGGCCCGTCATAGGCCAGGAGCGGCAGACGCAGCTCACGGCTGTCACTCGTCGTGCAGGAGAGGAGGTAGCGCCCTTCGCTGAGGCTGAGCTTCAAGCCATCGGGCGCAGGGAAGAAGAGCTCGATACTATCGGACCGGAGCGTACGTGAGCCACGCTGCGCTGCCCCGAAGGCATCATAGCGTGCATACGTGCCGAGAGTCGAGGAGGCGAAGTCCACGACCTTACCGCCGAGGGCATAGTCATCGGTGAAGGGCTGGAGTGCTACACGCAGCTGTGGAAGGTCTGCGGAGGTGAGCTGATCATTGCTCTTGAAGACGACGTACGCCCCGAGGATCGTAGCCCCCGATATCTGGGGAAGGTGCAGCTCATTGCCGACAGCATCGACACCCGTACGGGGCGTGTGTGTCACGTTGGGCTTGACGACTTCTGCCGAGGTCGCTACGGGATCGGGATAGATAGCGCTCAGGCGCTGCACGACCTTCGGCGCAATGGGGTCATAGCCATCGCAGGTCTTACGCCCAGAGTTCGTAGGATCGAGCCACGGACGGAGCGAACGGATCGTGCCCGCCCCAGGGGTATTGGACACCCACGAGCGCTTGAGCGCCCAGTAGCGGTCGTCATAGGGGCTTTCACAGGTCGAGGCTCCCCCCGTCAAGGCGCCGACGATGAGGCCATCCTTGTCGAAGAGTGCCGAGCCCGAAGAGCCGGCAGCCGTCGCACCGACAGCCCAAGCATTCACCTCCCAGTGCACGTCTCTCCACGAGATGAAGCGCACGGAGCCGTGCTTATCCTCATAGGAGAGGTCGTAGTCATTGGTACGCAGCTCGGTGTCTTGCGTGAGATTGTAGCGCTTGGTCGAGCCCCCAGGATGGTGGATTCCGACGAAGGGTCCTTGGGGTGACTCATTGATATTCCACCCAGCGAAGTAGGGCTGATAGGCCGCTGGGATCGGCCCGAGCGTGCCGTTAGCTCTGCGGGGAAGCCCCTTGATACGCAGCAGGCACATATCGGTATCCTCATTGTAGCCGACGAGGTTGGCTCCGCTCAGGCTCTGCTCCTCCGTGGGGCGCACGTTGCCCTCACGCAAGGGGCTTTGGAAGCCAAAGAAGAAGACCGTCGTCGAGGCATTGCGGTTCACAGCGCCGAGATCACCGAGGAGCTTGAAGAGGTTATTGAGGCAGTGTGCCGAGGTCAAGACGTAAGGCGTGCCGTCGGAGCGGGTGTTGTTGATGAGCGAACCCGTGCTGGCGCTGGTCCCACCGACGATGAGAAGGAGCGTGCTGCGGCTCTGCTTCCACGCATCAGGATAGGCGATAGCGTTGGGCGCACAGCTCAGCGAAGCGAGCGAAGCACGTGGGTGGTCATAGAAAGGCTCCCCAGGTTGGGCGAAATCCTCTGTGCGACCGGCACTGCGGAAGTCGCGGAAGCCGTAGAAGAGCGCATCAAGTCGGAAGGGAAGCTTCAGCTGGTCAGCGCGCGTCCCCTCGGGATATTCATATTCGAGCACCAGCGTCTCGGCATCGATGGGAGCGATCTGTAGGAGGCTATCCGTCTCGTTGTTCTGCTCAGTGAACGCCCCCTTAGCAGGACGCCCCTTAGCCGTCACGAAGAGCGCACCGCCACGGGGTAGGGCGTAGCGTGAGAGGCGCAGGCCGATGTTCTTCGCCTGAGGCGCTTGGACCTCAGCGCGCCACACATAGTTCCCCGCTCCATCTTGGTACATACGTCCCAGCGCCTCGGTAGCCTCAGCCACGGGGCGCTCGAGGGCGAAGGTATAGGTGCGGAAGCCCTTGTCCCCAGCCGTAGCCGAGCGAAGCTCCTCAGCGGAGGGTGCTGCCACACGCAGGGCGTTTGTCGCCGAGCGCATCATCTGCCCAGAGACCATCGCACCTACGACGGGCGACAGGGGCATCTGCTCAGAGCGCGGAGTGCGTGCCGTGCGATACTGCCCCCACAGCGCCTTGGGGAGGAGGGCAAGGAGCATCAAGAGGGGAAGGCGCAGAGAGCGGAGAAGAGACATAGCTACAGAGAGATGTAGGGTGTGTGATCTGTGGCGGACTACTCGATGTGGGTGAAGCCGAGCTGCTCTAAGAGGGGCTTCTCCTCTGGGTAAGCACCTACGACGGTGTAGGCAGAGGCTTCGCGGGGGAAGCGGTAGGCACGACGTACCTGCTCAAAGTCCTCGGGAGCGGACTTCAGCGTCTGGGTCGTGGCCTTGAGGTCACAAGTATGGAGCTGGGCACGCAGGATACGCTCTTCCTCGGGGAAGGCGCTGAGGTCGATGCGTGGGGCATCGGGCGTGTAGAGGACGCCTTCGTCCCACAGCCCTTCGGGCAGAGGCAGGTCGAGGGCACGGCACACAGCTTCGAGCGCCATCTGCGAGCCACGCCACTTGCCGTCGGCCGTCCAGCCAGCGATATGGGGCGTAGCGATGAAGCTGCGCTCGAGGAGGGTCTTATTGATGACGGGCTCACCCTCCCAGCAGTCGATGATGAGGTCGGAGATCTGGCGAAGCTCCAGCCCCTTGAGCAGGGCAGCACTCGGGGAGACGGGGCCACGACAAGCATTGATGAGGAGCGGACGACGCGCACAGCCCTGGAGGAAGGCCTCATCGACCATCCCCTCGGTAGCGTACTGCCCTGCGCGGGTCAGTGGTACGTGAAGTGTGATGATATCGCTCTCGCGCTGGATCGTCTCAAGCGAGACGAAGCCCTCTGCGCCCTCACGCTCAGCGCGAGGTGGGTCACAGAGCAGCGGACGGAGGCCGAGAGCGCCGACGCGCTTGGCCAGGCGCCCCCCGACATTCCCTACCCCGACGATACCGATAGTCTTCCCCTCCAGCGAGACGCCTCGCTCCAGCGACCAGCGCACGAGCGAGGAGAGGACATACTGCACGACGCCCCCGGCATTGCACCCAGGTGCACTCTCCCAGCGGATACCCGCGGCAGCGCAGTAGTCGGCATCGATATGATCAAAGCCCGCGGTAGCCGTGGCGACGATCTCGACACCGCTTCCCTCGAGGAGCTCGCGGCCAGCGTGCACCACACTGCGAATGAGCAGGGCACAGGCGCCACGGATCGTCTCGGGCGTGAAGTCACGGTTGGGCAGGCGGCGCACGTCAGCGACTTGCTCCACCAGCCCCTCCAGATATGGTAGGGAGGAGTCCAGCACAAATAGTGGCTTATCCATCACGATCTTCTTATCAAAAAGCTATCCCGACCGCCGCCCATACGAGGCAGTGGGGTCAGGATAGCAAGGTGTGTTCTTAGCTTGGGGCTCGTGGCGAGCCTCAAGCTGAGGCCACAGATTTAGTTTGCATTCACCTCGATGGCGCCGTCTTCGGGCAGCTCGATCTTGCCGTACTCCTGCTCGAAGCCAGCCAGGTACTGCTCCAGAAGGCGGACCAGACGCTTAGCGTTGTCGGGAGTGAGGATCTGACGGCTGTGGACGCGAGCCGACTGCTGACCAGGGAGCAGACGGACGAAGTCCAGGATGAATTCGCTCTGCGAGTGCAGGACTACTGCGAGGTTAGCGTACTGACCCTGACCGACTTCTTCGGGGAGCTCGATGTTGAACTGAGGAGTTTCCTGTTCTGCCATTGTTTCTACTTGTCTATAATATAACGTACGAAGGGGAGTAGATCCGCTTCGTAGGCGGGCTACACCATGGTCAAAGATAGTGAAAACGCCCCGAATGCGTGCATAACCACCGAGGCTCCACACCTCGCGCCTCAGCCAAGAGAAGTCCACCCTCCTACCCTCCGATCCAGAGCGGGCTCTCGAGGAGGGCAAAATGAAGTAGTACTGGTCGTGAGAGTGAGCAGTACTGGTCACACGCGCGACCAGTACTGGTTACTACCATCGACCAGTACTGGTTCGATCAGTGACCAGTACTGCTTCGCAAACCATCCTGCGGAGCTTCCTCCCTTCCCCCTATAATAGAAGGTGCTGCGAGGCGCATCAGCAGAAGATCCGAATCCACTAAAAATAGGAAGCGTGTGACCTGAGAGCCGAAGCTATCAAAGTCACACGCCTAAAGTAGGCCCTCGGTGATCACACCTTACCACACTACGAACACCAAACGCAATCTTCCCGTAACCCAGAAGGTATGATTCCTAAGAGACCTGATGGCCGTCTCACGACGCCCATGACAATATTCCTATGTACTGGGAGAGTCCCCCTAAGGGTGTCCTCCCGTTTTTAGCGGCACAAAATTAAAAATTTTATTTGATTACCAACTATATCGTTCCATAGATATGCTGAATGGCGGTGCTCAGCTCGTCATAGAGGGCTGCGAGTTCTGTCTCACCGCTCCTTATAAGAAACGCTTGATGTCGGCGAATCGTCTCCCTGTCACCGCGCTGTGCGGGCCCCGTCTGCGCCTCTACGGCAGGCAGATGATGCAGCTTCTCGTTCATCTCATCCAGCAGTGGAAGGATGGCTTTTGGTGGAAGACCCTGCGATGTGAGCAGGCTCTCAGCCCTACCGATGAGGTAGTTGGAGAAGTTGCACGCGACGACGGCGGCGATATGTAGCACCTGACGCTGCTCGCTCGTAGCCCAGGCGACGACGTCGCTCAGCTCACGGCCAAGCGCCTCCACAGCTGTCTTTGCCGCGGGGGTCGTCCCCTCGAGGTAGAGGGGCACCTTGCGGAAGTCCAGCTCGCGCCCTTCGGAGAAGGTCTGCAGCGGATAGAGCACCGCAGCGTCCCGATGACAGTGCGAGAGCGCCTCCAGCGGCGTAGCTCCCGAGACGTGCACCCACAGGGCATCACGCCCCACCTCGTGCGCAGAGAGGCTCTCAGCGACCTCGGCGATAGCCGTGTCGGGGACGGCGAAGAGGTAGCAGTCTGCCGTACGATCGAGTTCGTCCACACTGCTCGCCACCTCTACATCGCCCCCGAGGCTCTCGGCAAGCCGTCGAGCCGAATGCCCTCCAGGGCTATAGATCTGCACGATCTTGCGCTCAGGGGCATAGACCTTCAGCGCACGCGATAGGTGCGTCGCCAGGCGCCCTGCCCCCAGGAGGACAATACGCTCTGCCGTCATTAGGCCTCTTCCGTAGGCTCTTCGGCCATCTGATAGCGACCGATATGGATCTTCTCCCACTTCAGCGTCTCCGTGGGGCGGGGCGCAGCTTCGCCCGCCTTATGCCCGATGGCGAGGATACAAAGCACCTCGAGCTGATAGGGGATATCGAGGACATTGCGCACGTATTCGGCAGACTCCTGCCCAGCGCCCGTGTAGCATCCGTAGGCATCTGCCCAGCACGACCCGAGGCCAAGCGCCTCTGCCTGCAGCTGGATATAGCCCGCTGCCAGCGAAGCATCAGCGATCCAGCGCTCACACTCCATCGGCGAGCCCAGCACGACGATACCTAAGGGCACCTGCTGGAGGAAGAGCGCCCCACTCTCGCGCATACGGCTGAGGCGGTCAAGCGTCTCACGATCTTCAACGAGGATGAACTGCGTCGTGTGCTTATTCTTGGACGAAGGCGCACGCAGCCCTGCCTCGAGGAGGACCTGCACTTCGTCACCCGTCAGCGGGGTGTCGACGAACTTACGAATGGAGCGGCGCGTATATATAGCGGGGAGGAGGGCGGGCTCATTGCTCTCGGCGAGGAGTTCCTCTCCGAGGCTCTTGATTTCGCTCAAGAGGTGCTCGCCTTCACGGCGCAAGGATTGGTCTTTGGTCATATCTATAATGTATTTACAGCGTAAAGGTACGAAGACTTAGCTCACCGAGCCGCTGCCGGTCACCGAGGCCTTCAGTCATCCACCGTATAAACGTCCCGCTCCCCTACCGCATTTCATCCCTCACCAAGGGTAGAAACGCCACGAGGCGGTGACCAGCTATCCGCTGGTCACCGCCTCGTGGTATATAAAGTGGAGAGCTACTTATTCCTAAAGCTCGTACTTCTTCTTTAGCTCTTTCGCATACTGCTCCATACCTGAATAGATATACGAATCCGTAATACCTAGAAGCGCTAACTCCCTAAGTATATCTGCCTTACACTCCTTCGGGATGATGAGCTTTTTCTTAATCCATTCAGCAGGCACTTCCGCATGTTCACTCTTTGTCAGAAGATTAACCTCTCCATCACTACCACTTGCTTTCGTCTGCTTCACCCCGAGACCAAATAACAAGAATGCTCCCATCTGATTAGCAATACGCTGATTACCATTCTTTGCCCTGACAAAGAAGAGGTTACTCAAATCCAAAGGCTGTATGCGAGGAAGGAAGTGAGGCTTCTCCCCTTTAATCTGGTGAAGCAAGAACTTAATATCAGGCTGCTCATTGAAGTCCTCCACAGAAAGGCTCGAGGAGCACTGCTCTGAAATCTTACATTTTGCGAGATTGGCCAGCGCAGAGACCGTATCGCTATCATAGTGCTTCACCTTATCCTCTGGAACAGAAAACAGATAAACCACTCCGTCCTTTGCCCTCGCTCTAGCTCCTTCCTCGGCTCCAACTTTCGCAGAATATTCTGCAACAAACTCGGCGACATTTAAGATAGAGAGATATTCAGTTGGTTCATCTAAAAGCATAACGAGAGCTGCCCCTGCAGCATGATTAGCACTCGCTGCAGAAGCGCCGGCTAGTGCACCAGCTACATAGGCAATTCTCATAATTAAATTACTCTCCCTTTGGGTAATACACTGAGTTCTATAATCAGTCACAATACATTCCAAAGCACGCTCCCCAGCTATATGCATACCTGCAGACATGCCAGCATTAACATCATCAACCGACTGGCATGCAAAGTAGAGAGCGACGAGCGGGTTCATCGTCATATCGAGGAGGCGAGTAGGCAAGCTATAGTGCTGCATCTGCACAAGGTAATCCAAAGTAGACTTACACTCAGAGAAGCTCTGAGGTTCATGAGCCACCATATCATGAAACAATAAATGCTCTTTCTCTACTCCATTTGGTGTCCTAAAGATAGAGGGAAGCAAATCCCAATCCTTATCGGCATGACCTCGGTAGAAGGTCTCTGTTCCAGCTTCTTTATCTCTCTGGACGATCTTCTCAATAAACTCGGATACAGAGCTTATCCTTATCTCTTCAGAGGCAGGGAGTGGGGAGGTTTGGGAGGTGGTATCTTGGCTCATATAGATAGGAATAAGAATTAAGTTGTAATGGCATTCCTTGGCTCTCAGGGCATATCTACGCAAAGATAAAGGTTTTCATGGCACCAAGTAAGGGGGGCAAACGAAGCGAGGCGGTGACCAGCTGGGTAGCCAGTCACCGCCTCGC
>ERZ772971.1835-NODE-1835-length-12084-cov-2.610192_pt1 | contig 12084 bp, 3 predicted proteins | sample MGYA00511943_ERZ772971 | MGnify/ENA primary metagenome ERZ772971 (study PRJEB29015, sample SAMEA2737929) | human oral metagenome | biome: human oral; feature: human-associated habitat; material: dental | place: China | collected 2144 ... | reverse complement strand
GTTTATTTCTTTCTTTATGCAGGGTGGAGGCAAGGTCTATGTCCTGCCCGGCTTTCAGGCTGAGTTTGTTTTCCGCTTCCATGGTTCCGGTATTCCGGATATCCCGCAGGGCTTCTTCCATGAGGGTGGAGGCTTTTATGGTGCCTCCCTCGTTATTGATGTCGGAGGCGGAGAGGCGCATCGTGTCTCCCGCGATAACGGTGCCGCGTGAGAGGATGTCATTGGTGGCACGGATATCTATATTTTCTGCGGAGATAAGGGCAGAGCCTGTAAGGGTGCCGTTCTTTCCATGCGCCAGATAGACTTCCGGCACGAGGGCTTTGACGATGTTCCCGTCAGGCAGAAGGACGGAGGATTCCACCATCCAGACGATGTCTTCTTTGAGGGCAGCCTTCTGGTCTTCGGTGAGGGCCATGCCGATGCGGACGTCTTTGTTTTCTTGGGCCCATCTCACAGCGGCGTCCATGAGGGCTTTGTATTCGGTTTCTCCTGCCGGTTTTCCTTTGAGCTGCATGAGCCGGTCGCGGACGAGTTGGCTTTCATAGTAGCCGTCGCCCAGACGTTTTTCGAGTTTCTCCGGGTCGTACTGCATCCGGCGGAAGAAGTAGTCTGAGGACAGGAAGGTTTTTCTATCCGCATAGGCCGGGTCGGTTCCCACAAGGTAGCGGGCCGTCGGATCGGAGGTGACATGATACAGGCCGCTGTCGGAAATATGAAGCGGTTTTCTTTCTGACGGACTCAAGTATGCTTCTGCTTTCGTCCCTTCATATACCGGGTTTGTATGGGCTTTGTCCACAGCGGCTATGACGGTCGTATCGGTGACTGCATCAGCGGACATATAATCAGTGCGGGTTGTCCGTGTTTCTGTCCTTTTATGGAGATGGGTTCCATGGTGGACTCTTTTGGTCCAGTAGGAGGTGGCGGTTCCTTCTTCTTTTACTGTTTTATGTCCTTTTTCGTCCCGGTTTTCTATATCCGCCCCATGGATGGTAAGGGTCTTGCCGGCGGTCATCACGCTCCTGTCATTCACTGCCCTGCCGGCTTCGAGGGAAAGGCTGCCGCCGGCTGCTATGTGCGCGGGGTCTGTCGTGTCTATCCGGTCTTCATAGACGGACCGGTCATAGATGTAGGTGGTGAAGTGGTCATAGTCTCCGCCGTCCGGTGTATACAGATGGTCTACATGTCCACGGCGCTCTATGTAGGCTGCGCCTTCTGTTCCTTTTCCGCCCAAAGTGAACCGGTCTGTCTGTCCCTGCCCTACGGCTTCTTCGTGGTGGGTTTTCCCTGCCAGAACGTTTTTAGTGGAGAAGTGTTCATTGCGGTTTTCCAAATGGTTCACGCCGATTGTCATATTTCCGCCGCTTTCCAGATAGGCGCTTCTGTTTTCTATTTTTTCTGTTTTCCCCGTTATTTTCCCATTCTCATCTGATTGTCCGCCGATGGTCAGGTTTCCTTCGGCACGGATGAGGGCGTGTTCGGTATTGGTCAGTGTGCCGGCAACGGAAAGGTTCATGTGTTCCCGGGATGCGATCACGGGTGCTTTCTTTTTATATGTCCCCAGATTATCCAATGTATCCGCTTCCACGGACAGTCTTGTTCCATAGATGCGTCCCGTGTTTTCATTGGTTATGTGGTTTGCCCGGATATGTACATTTTCTCCATTGACCAGCCCATGGTTTACCCAGGTGTTTTCTGCTACGGTTTCTGTGTCCGCTCCTTTTATTTCTCCGGTTTCTTCATTTCGGATGTTTTTACTTTCCAGTGCCAGGTGTCCGCGGGAAAGGATCTCTTTGCGGTTGGTTATATTTCCTTTTACGGCCAGTGAAAGGCTGCTGCCTGCTTCCAGGCGCCCTGTATTGGTAAAGTCTTTTTCCAACAGGATTCCGGCTTTTTTCCCGGCGGATACGATGCCGTCTCCGGTCATCTTATCCGTTTGTATGTTTATATTCCCATCGGCCGCCAGTGTGCCTTCTGTATTGGTTAATGCATGTCCCGCTTTAATCTGCTGGCTGCCGCCGCTTTTGATGGTACCTGCCGCATTATTTATGGCGTCTCCGGTTTCTATGGACAGGTTGTTTCCGCTTTCCATGGCGTGTCCTGCATTGTCCAGTGTTTTTCCGGCATAGATGTCCATGTTTTCTCCGGCAAGGAGTTTGCCTTGGTTACGGATATTTTCTTTGGCCGCAGCGGACAAATTTCTTTCTGCGGCGATGGTTTTGTCGTTTTCCAGGCGGCTTGCGCGGAGGTCTGTATTTCCTTTGCTGTAGATGGTGCCGCTGTTTTTCAGGTCGCCGTTCCAGTCAAGGGTGAGGTTGTCTTCGGCGCTCCATGTGCCGCTGTTATTGACGCCCAGTCCTTTTTCTGTCCCCACTAAGGTGATCCGTCCGGCGTACATGCCTCCTATGGCGGCGGTGTCGAGGGCGAAGGCGGGGTGTCCTCCTTTCCCTTCTATGGCAGAGGCTTCGAGGGTCTTTGCGTCTACGGTATTGGCCCCGGTGGTGATATGGAGGTCTTTGGCCCAGATGCCTGCGTTGATTTTCACGGCGCGGGAAAGGATGGCAAGGCTTCCCGTTTCTTTTCCGCCAAGGCCTTTCCCTTCGATGAGGATGTCTCCTCCTGTGATGTCGAAGCGCTGCAAATGGTCTTCTCCGTCATAGACGGGTTTTCCTGTGGTGAGGAAGGCTTTGCCTGTATTGATGAATCCGCCTCCGTTTACGGTGATGCCGTTCGGGTTGGCAATGACGACGTCTGCCCTGTTTCCTGCCACTTCCAGAAATCCGTCCATGGATGTGGAACCCGCGCCGGTGACTTCGTTTACGATGATTTTGGCCGGTCTTTCTGCCATGTTATTGTTCCCCTGTACGTATCCTGCCAGTTCGGTTTTGGAGAGGGTATAGGAGTTGTTCAGGATAGCGCCTTTGTCCGGCACGTTGAAGATTTCGTATTCGTTCCGGGATACGCCGCCGGAGGAGGGGGCGGTGATATTGACAAGGGGTATGCCGTTTGCTGTTTCTTCTACTTGCGGCTGATGGCGGGCTTCCGCTTTCGGATCGGGCATGATGGGGCCCGACGCCATGCCGGCGGTGCTTGTCATAAACAGTCCCGCTGCCAGCCATATGGCTACATTCCATCTGAGTCGTTTGCTTGTGCTTGTTTTCATTTGTCATAACCTCTTGTCGTTTTGATTAAAATTTGACCGATTTCATTTAAAATTGACAGCCCAGCGTGAATCCGCCGGCCCATGTTTTCGTATGGAAGCCGTCAGGCTTGTATAAGGCTCTGCTGATAAAGGTGTCGTAGAAGAGTCCTGAGGGAAAGGTTCCTCTCATTCCCAGCGCCATGCCCGCGATGGTTCTTCCTGTCAGGATCTCTGTGGATACGCCATATACGGCGCCTATATCAAGTCCTGCATATACACTGCTGTGGAGGCGCGGAAGAGAGGATGACAGTTCGTTTCGGAGGTACCATCCGGTTTCTCCCATGAGTGTGTATTCTCCGTCGAAGCCCCGGACGGTGTACCTGTTCCCGATGCTCACCATGTCTGTGCTGTAGAGGCGCATGCCGCCTGTCGTCCACTGCCCGTGAAGGGATGTGGTGAAGGATGCCGGCCGGTGTCCCAGGGTAAGGGGTTTCTGCCAGTCTATGTCCAGGAGCCACATTTTATAATGGGTTTTGGGACTCGCCGGATTGTCTGTATCAGGTTTCGCGCCGAACCATCCTGTCCCCATTTTATATCCGAGGCGGGTGTACAGTGTGCCGCTTCCTGTATAGACGCGGTCAAAGAGGCCTATTTCCATGGCCGTGGTGTCCATGGCCTGTACGGGGATTTCCATATCGTTGATGAAGTAGTGGGCGTTTCTTTTGGTAAGGCTTATGTCCCAGCCGTATTTTTCGTTTTTGGTGCGTCCCATGACATGGCTGAAGGTGAATTCGGTGATGCGGGTTTTCCCGCTGCTGATGAAGTCATAGGGCCGGGACTCTACGGTCCGGTGGTATCGATAGCGGTTGTGACGCAGTGTGAAGGTGTCCCATCCTCTGGGGATGGAGTAGGAAATGCCCTGCCCTCTGGTTCCTTTTTCGTATCCGTCCCGGGAGCCGTCTGTATTTCCGCTGATGCGGAAGAGGTCATTGGCATTAAAGAGCCGGTCTATTCCCAGGGCGGCGTTCCACTGGATGCTTCCTGTGTCTTCCAGTCCGGAGTCGTCCACGGAAAGGCTTCCCTTTATTTGTTTCCTTTTGGTTATGGTAAGTTCCACGTCTGTCATGTCCGCTTCTTCGGCAGGGAGGAGTTTCATGGATACGTCAGAGGAGCTGACGCGTTTCATCTGCTCCAGGCGGCGGATGTTCAGGATGTCTCCTTCTTTGATGGGAAACGCGTTTTTCCATGGGATGAGGGCGCTGTTTTTGCTGTAGATGATTTTATGCAGCCTGCCGAACTTTTCTCCCTGCCCCGATAAAATGATTTCGTCTATTCTAAATACTGGCTCAAGGGCAGCACCTTGCGTCTCTTCTTTTTCATTCAGGCTGCTTCCCATATTTTCCACGCGGGGCATGCGCAGCCTTTCCTGCCGCTCTTCTTCTCTCTGCCGCGCTTCTTCCAGCCGCTCTGCTCCTGTGTAATCTAAAACGGGAGCAGCTGATACCGCTCCCGTCATCATGGTTAAAAAAATAAAGGCTGTTACAATTTTCCCCTGCATGATCGCTCTCCCAAAGTAATATTTCAAATGTTTTTCTTATTTCCAATTATAGTTTACAGGGAAGGCATTGTAAATGTTTTCTTTGCTGCCCCTCTCCGCTTTAATTTTCTGCTGCGCCTTTTGCCAACATGACGGAGAGATCTTCTTTTTCTTCCTGCATATCTGTCTCCTTTGCCGCCGCTTTCGCCAGATCATCAATAGCGTAAACGAGGGGTTCTTTTCCTTCATCGGGAGTAAGGAGCATCATCACATCTATATGGTCATTTTCACGGAAGAAATACGCTCTGCCGTAAAAGGGCAGGATGAGTCCGTCGGAATCAAAGGTAATTTTCGCGCCCATCGTATAGAGATAGGCTTCGTCGGCTGTAAGTTTGCGATACGGCTCGAAATCGGACAGGGTGATTTTCACGCCTTCTCCTAATTCTCCCACCACGTTCTTCGCCCAGTTCTTCATTACCTCTTCCGCCCCTTTGCGCAGCGGCGAGTCCTCATCCAGAAAGGCGCGGTTCATGCGGGAAAGGCTTCTCCATTCTTTTACGGTCAGGTATTCCCGGAAGAACGGTTTCAATGTATCCGCTCCCGCAGGAGGCAGCTCGGCGGTGACAATGTAGCCGTAAGCGAATTTTCGGCTTTTTTGAAGCATGACGGAAAGCTGCCCCATGTGATAGGGATAGGTGAAATTGTGGAACTTCAGTTCCTGCTGTTCAGGGATATCCTGATAGGTAAACGCAGGCGGCAGATGTGCTTTCGCAATGGACTGCAAGTCATAAGCAGACGCGCCGCCGGAAATACAGAGAGCCGTCATAAAGACTGCCGCCGTTTTCTTCCAACTCATGTGCTGCTCCTTTCCAGTCCGTAAAAGGCATAAAGTAAATTTTTCCCGATTTTTTCCGCCGCCGTATGGCTTCCCTGTACGATAATGAGATAATACATGCCGCCCTGCCTGTACAGATTCGTATAGACCCACATCGGATAGGACAGGTGTCTTTCGTCGGAAATAATCACCCGCGCTTCCTGGGTCCAGCGATAGGTGCCGTCATGATTTTTATAGGCATGCCACGGTGAAAAAGAAACCAGTTCCGCCTGCAGCTTCTGCCCTTTGATTTCATCCAAACGGCTGTTCAGCATCCGCTGATATTCTTCTATGCTGATTTTCGGCAGGCCGAAGAGGGAGTGCGGCCGTGTCGCATCTTCATGGAATGCGCGCTCCCAAAACCGGGCAGCCTTTTCCCGTTTCCCATGGAAGAAGGCTTCTTCCGTTCCTTTCACAACAGAGACGGAAGCGGAATAGGTGCCGCGGATATCGGATTTCCTGATCTGGTACAGATGAAGGGAGTCGTAAGGGTACGGCGCCCGGTCAGGGTACATGTCCATTCCCGGAGGCGTGGTGAGGAAGTACATCACTGCCGCCCAATCTGTTTTCCCGTAATCTTTCCGGTGTCCCGATTTCTTAAATATGGTTTCCGCGCGGCTGCCCCCTCCATCGGTAATCTGCACGTCTTCCCCGAAAGACAGTTTCCCCAGTCCGTCGATGACGAGATCCTCCGCCGCCGCGTAAAGACAGCCTGCCAGAATGAAAGCGGACAGAGCCGCCATGATTTTTTTGAACATGGAATTCTCCTGTAATATATCATTTATTTCTTCATTGTAAGGAATCAGGGATATTTTCTCAAGTCAGGCATTTCCGTCTCCCACAAAAAATATCCCGCCATGGATTACACAGCGGGATATTTTATTTAAATACTTATTGCACGTCAGCTTGTTCATCAGCGGTTTCCGCCGTCCGGGGTTCCGCGTTATGCTGCACGGAGAGCCTGCGGTAGCGGGCAAGCCCCGTACCTGCCGGAATCAGCTTGCCGATAATGACGTTTTCTTTGAGGCCGAGAAGCGGATCCACTTTCCCTTTGATTGCCGCTTCCGTAAGAACTCTGGTGGTTTCCTGGAAAGAAGCCGCCGAGAGGAAGGAATCTGTCGCCAGCGCGGCTTTCGTCGTGCCGAGAAGCAGGTTCTCACCCACCGCCGGTTTCTTTCCTTCATCTTCCAGATGTTCGTTCATGACGCGGTAAGCCACAATGTCCACCGTCTGTCCCGGAAGCCATTCGGAATCTCCGGGGTCATCGATTTTGATCTTGCGGAGCATCTGATGGACGATGATTTCAATGTGCTTGTCATTGATTTCAACACCCTGTGAGCGGTAAACTTTCTGCACTTCCTTGACGATATAGTTCTGGGTCGCCTGTACGCCGAGGACACGGAGAATATCGTGGGGATTGATATTCCCTTCAATGAGGCGAGTACCTGCTTTGATTTCATCGCCTTCATTGACGGAAATCCTCTTTCCGAACGGAATCTTGTAGGTATCGGATGTCTCTTCATTGGTCACGGTAACAATCTTGATATTCGCATTTTCCGGAGAGTCTTCAATGGTGACTTTGCCGGCGATATTGGAGATGATCGCGTTGCCTTTCGGCTTGCGCGCCTCAAACAATTCTTCGACACGGGGCAGACCCTGGGTGATATCTTCTGCCGTCGCGACACCGCCCGTATGGAACGTACGCATGGTCAGCTGGGTACCCGGTTCGCCGATGGACTGTGCGGCGATGATGCCTACCGATTCGCCGATTTCCACATGGCGGCCTGTTGCCAGGTTCCTGCCATAGCACTTCGCGCATACGCCGTGTTCGGAATGGCAGGTCAGAATGGAACGGACTTTCAGACGGTCATAATGCTTTTCAATTTCAGCAGCCTGGTCGTCAGTGATTTCTTCATTCTTCGCGGCAATGATTTCTCCCGTTTCCGGATTCACCACATCTTCCAGCGGGCAGCGGCCGGCGATACGGTCAGCCAGAGACTCGATGAGACCCCCGGCTTCCGTAATTTTACGGACTTCTACGCCTTCGGTGCCTTCCATGCGTACGGAAATCACCGGAATATCGGCAGCCAAAAGTTTTTCAGCCGCTTCCGCCGTAAGGACGGTTCCCTGCGCCAGCACTTCTTCTCCTTTGCGGTTCAGAGCCGGCGTTTCCAATTTCTTTTCAAAGAAGCGGACTGTCACATGATGTTTCACGATACTCTTGTATTCCGCTGCGACATCCTCCACGCCGAAGGTAACGGTTTTCGGTTCGCCCGCTTCTCCTTCCGCTGTGGGAACGGTAACAACAACGGAATCAACGAGGAAACGATTCATAAGGGCCACATCGGACGCATCCAGTGTTTTCCCCTTCACAAGGAGAATTTCCCCGCTGCGCCGGTTCATGACGTCTTCTTCGAGAATGGAACCGTCCAATTCAGCGCGGTGGACATTGTAACGGCTGCGGACAGCCGCCTTGGAAACCAGTTTATTCCATTCACGGTCGAAATTGAGTGTCTGCACATCGCAGTCTTCTTCCCGAATGATGACATCCTGGGAAACATCGACAAGGCGGCGTGTGAGGTAACCGGAGTCTGCTGTACGGAGAGCCGTATCGGCAAGACCCTTGCGGGCGCCGTGGGAAGACGTAAAGTAGTCAAGGACGGTCAGCCCTTCACGGAAGTTTGCCTTTACAGGCAATTCTACCGTTTTACCGGATGTATCGGCAATCAAGCCGCGCATCCCCGCCAGCTGGCGGATCTGGTTATCGTTGCCGCGGGCGCCGGACTGGGCCATCATGGTGAGCGGATTCATTTTCGTCATGGACGCTTTCATCGCTTCACCGACATCATTGGTCGCTTTTTCCCAAATTTTAACGACTTTCCTGTATCTTTCGTCATCCGTCATCAGGCCGCGGCGGAAATATTCCTTGATTTTTTCAATCTGCGCTTCACTTGCGGACAGGATATCATTTTTGGCTTCCGGTACGGCCACGTCATAAATGCCGATAGAAATGCCGGAAACAAGGGCATAATGAAATCCGAGGGCTTTAATGGAGTCCAGGAGATCTCCTGTTTCTTTGAAGCCCAGCTTCTTGAAGCAGTCATTGACAAGTTTGCCCATCTGCTTCTTGCCGATGGTGATACCGAGACCTTCTTTTCCATCAGGACGTTTATAGAAGAAGCGGAGAGGTTCGGGAATGGCATAGTTGAAAATCAGGCGCCCCGGGGTCGTGATGACAAGACCGTGTCCCGGTATGTCCACTTTAATGAAATCATGGATCTGTACCTGGTTCAGTGCATAGGCCAGCATGACTTCATCGTAATTGGTGTACGCATGGAATTTCGAGGGGTCAAGCGCGTCTTCCTCTTCCTTGCTTTCTTTTACAATGGTCAGATAGTATGATCCCAGAATCATATCCTGGGAAGGAATGGCGACAGGTTTGCCGTCTTTCGTAGACAGGATATTGTTGATGGAAAGCATGAGCGTTCTCGCTTCCGCCTGCGCTTCCACGGACAGAGGCAGATGGCACGCCATCTGATCGCCGTCAAAGTCCGCATTGTAACCCGGGCAGACAAGGGGATGCAGTTTGATTGCCCTGCCTTCCCACAGAATCGGTTCAAACGCCTGGATGCCGAGGCGGTGGAGTGTCGGAGCGCGGTTCAGAAGTACGGGATGTTCTTTAATAACATCGCCAAGGACGTCCCAGACTTCAGGGGACAGCTTGTCTACTTTCTTCCGTGCCGATTTCAGATTGCTCGCCAAACCGCGGGCAATCAGTTCATGCATGATGAACGGTTTGAAAAGTTCGATTGCCATTTCTTTCGGCAGGCCGCACTGGTACATTTTCAGTTCAGGACCGACTACGATAACAGAACGGCCGGAATAGTCGACACGTTTCCCCAAAAGGTTCTGGCGGAAACGGCCCTGCTTGCCTTTCAGCATATCGGAAAGGGATTTCAGGGGACGGTTTCCCGGGCCGCTGACCGCTCTGCCGCGGCGGCCGTTATCTATGAGGGCATCGACAGCTTCCTGCAGCATACGTTTTTCATTTCTGACGATGATTTCAGGCGCGCCCATGTCCATCAGTCTTTTCAGACGGTTATTTCTGTTGATGACACGGCGGTAAAGGTCGTTCAGGTCGCTCGTAGCAAAACGCCCGCCGTCAAGCTGCACCATCGGACGAAGGTCCGGCGGTATAACGGGCAGCACGGTAAGGATCATCCATTCCGGCTTATTGCCCGATTTACGGAAAGCTTCCACTTCTTCCAGCCGGCGGATGCTGCGGACTTTGCGCTGGTTGCTGCTGCTGTCCACATCTTCGCGAAGCTGTTTTTCCAAGGCTTCCAAATCCAGCTGGCGGAGAAGTTTCTGAATAGCTTCCGCCCCCATCTGCGCCTCAAAAGAACCGGCGCCGTATTCCTGGACGGCCTGCTGGTATTCCTGTTCATTTAAAACCTGCTTGTCCAGAAGCTTTGTTTCGCCTTTATCTATTACGATGTAGGCGGCAAAATAAAGGACTCTTTCCAGCTGGCGGGGGGACACATCGAGAATGAGGCCGATACGGCTCGGCGTCCCCTTGAAATACCAGATGTGAGATACCGGGCAGGCCAGATCAATATGACCCATGCGTTCACGGCGTACTTTGGAGCTTGTCACTTCCACGCCGCACTTATCGCAGACCGTGCCCTTATAACGCATTTTTTTATACTTGCCGCACTTACATTCCCAGTCTTTCGTCGGTCCGAAAATCTTTTCGCAGAAAAGACCGTCCGGTTCTGCTTTCAGTGTACGGTAGTTGATTGTTTCCGGCTTCGTTACTTCTCCGTGAGACCATAATCTGATCGTTTCCGGAGACGCAATACCGATTTTCATGGAGTCAAATTCATTTACGTCTAACAATTGCTCAGTGCTCCTTTCCGGAAATCAGGCATCCGGGTCATCGACAAGACCCGCTTCAGTTTCTATATCAGTTTCAGTAAAAGCCGCTTCTTCATTTGCAGGAGCCGCCGCTTCCGCTTCCAGCGTATCATTGAAAGAAGCCGTATCATCTGCCGGCACTTCTTTCCCTTCTCCGGCCATGCTGGATTCCATGGCATTTCTGGCTGCGGAAACGGAATCCTCACCTTCCATAGCCGCTTTCACTTCGTCTTTATGCCAGCGTTCGCCGCCATTGGATGGTTCCAGATCGCTTTCGTCCAGCTCTTTCATGACAACTTCCTCTTTGTCTTCATTCAGGACGCGGACATCCAACCCGATGGATTGGAGTTCTTTCATAAGAACCTTAAAGGATTCGGGAACACCGGGGCTCGGAATGTTTTCGCCTTTGACGATTTTTTCATAGGCTTTGACACGGCCGATGACATCATCGGATTTTACCGTCAGGATTTCCTGTAAGGTGTACGCGGCGCCATATGCTTCCAGTGCCCAGACTTCCATCTCACCGAAGCGCTGGCCGCCGAACTGCGCCTTGCCGCCGAGCGGCTGCTGGGTCACAAGGGAGTACGGGCCGGTAGAACGGGCATGGATCTTATCATCAACAAGATGATGGAGTTTCAGCATGTATTTCCAGCCGATCGTCACCTGTCCGTCCAGCTTCTCGCCGGTACGTCCGTCATAAAGATCGGATTTCGCATTGACCGGAAGTCCCGCGGCGGCAAGGGTGGCAGCCAGGTCTTCATCGCGGCAGCCGTCAAATACAGGGGTCGCGATGTGGACACCGGATTCTGTCGATTCGGGCATGCCGTAGGTATCAAAATCATAGCCTGCTTCACGGAGCCGCTTTTCAAGCGCTTTCGCCTTTACGGGATCTGTCTTGGCTTCCTTGATTTCTTCGCCGAGCATATGGCAGGCCCAGGACAAATGAATTTCCAGGATCTGCCCGATATTCATTCGCGAAGGAACGCCAAGGGGGTTCAGCACCAAATCGACAGGACGTCCGTCCGGAGTAAAGGGCATATCTTCAACAGGCAGGATGCGGGAGCATACGCACTTGTTACCGTGGCGCCCCGCCATTTTGTCGCCTTCGCGGAGTTTCCGTTTCTGCGCAACGTAAACGCGGACGAGCTTATTTACGCCCGGCGCCAGTTCATCGCCGTTTTCACGGGTAAATTCCTTGACGTCGACCACTTTCCCGAATTCTCCATGCGGCACACGGAGGGAGGTATCACGGACTTCTCTTTCCTTATCGCCGAAAATGGCACGGAGAAGACGTTCTTCCGGAGTCAGTTCCGTTTCCCCTTTCGGCGTTACTTTGCCGACAAGGATATCGCCGGGGCGCACATCGGCACCGATACGGATAATACCGTTTTCATCAAGATTCTTCAAGGCGTCGTCGCTGACGGATGCCAGCTCTCTTGTAATCTCTTCTTCGCCCAGCTTCGTATCACGGGCATCACACTCGTATTCTTCAATATGGATAGAGGTGTACAGGTCATCTTTGCAGAGACGTTCAGAAATGAGCACGGCGTCTTCATGGTTATATCCTTCCCAGGATACGAACGCCACAAGCACGTTGTGTCCGAGGGCCAGCTCGCC
>ERZ772971.1832-NODE-1832-length-12098-cov-4.769991_pt1 | contig 12098 bp, 10 predicted proteins | sample MGYA00511943_ERZ772971 | MGnify/ENA primary metagenome ERZ772971 (study PRJEB29015, sample SAMEA2737929) | human oral metagenome | biome: human oral; feature: human-associated habitat; material: dental | place: China | collected 2144 ... | reverse complement strand
TTCTGTTCATGCCGATAGTTTACAGCAGAGGCTGAGACAATGAACACGTTCTAAGGCGGGCTTGCGCCCACCTCATTGTGAGTTAGCGATTGCCGTTCGGTTCGTCGCCGCCGGAATTATGGTGCGGGTTGCGACGGCGGCGATGGTTTTCCGGTTTGCCGCGCGGTTGGCGGTCGCTCCTGCGGTTGCCGTTACGGGCGAGACGTTCCGCTTTTTGTTCGTTCAGCGCCTGCAAGGCTTCTTCGCTGGGCGGTACAACGTCGGCCAAGAGGTCTTCATCCAGCGGCAAGGTCGGAATTTTGCCGTGGATGTAGTACTCAATTTCCGGCAGGGAGTACACGTATTCTTCGCAGGCAAAGCTGATGGCAGTACCGGAAGCACCGGCGCGTGCGGTACGGCCAATGCGGTGCACGTAGTCTTCGGCGACTTGCGGCAGGTCGTAGTTAAAGACGTGCGTAATATCCGGGATGTGCAGGCCGCGCGCGGCAACGTCGGTGGCAACGACGATGTTGATGGCGCCGCTTTGAAAGTCTTTGATGATTTTTTCGCGTTTTTTCTGCGGGATATCGCCGGAGAGAGCGGCATTCGGATAGCCGTTTGCTTCCAGCACGATGGAGAGGCGTTCAAGATCGCGCTTGGTGTTGAGGAAGATCATGCTGCGCGCCGGTTTTTCTTTATTGAGCAGGCCAATAAGCAGCGGCGTTTTTTCGTGCTTGGCAGTGTGATAGAGGCTTTGCGTGATGTTATCGGCGGTGCCGTGCTCGCTTTCTATGCTGACGGTTTCCGGCGCATTGAAGTATTCGTAGGCGAGTTCGCGCACTTTTTCCGCCATCGTCGCCGAGAAAAGCAGATTGAGGCGTTCGTGTGCAGGCGGCATTTGCCGCAGCAGGTAGCGCACGTCGTCAATAAAGCCGAGGTCGAACATGCGGTCAGCTTCGTCTAACACACAGACTTCGATGTTTTTCAGGCGGATGCTTTTTTGTTTGTAGAGGTCAATGATGCGCCCCGGTGTGCCGATGATGATGTCGATGGGGGCGTTGTCGAGCAGGTTTTTCTGGTGTTCTATGTTGACTCCGCCATAGATGGCGAGGCTGTTCAGGCCGGTGTAGGCACCGATTTGGTCGGCGTCTTTTTTGATTTGTACGGCGAGTTCGCGTGTCGGTGCCAGCACGATCGCCCACGGCCCTTTGGCTTTGGGGTGAACGGGGTTGGTGAGCAGGTAGTGGTACAACGAGATAAGGAAGGCAGCCGTCTTGCCGGTACCGGTTTGCGCCAGGCCCATCACGTCATGTCCGCTCAAGGTCAGCGGCAGGGTTTTTTCCTGTATCGGCGTAGTGTGGGTCAGGCGGTGGTCTTCCAGCGCTTCCTGGATGGCCTCATGGATGGGCAGGCTGCTGAAAGTGGTATCGGTTGTATGGTTTTCTGCCATGTCGTGTCCTTGTTTTTGGAAGGATTTTTATCGCGCAAATTATACTGTTTTTTCATGTACCGGTCATTCGCCCCGCCCTGTCTGGCTTTTTGCGCGCGGGGTTTTATGCCTCTGCTATACTGCGCCCTTCTTCCTTTTTCTTTATTTCAGCCGGGACTGCATTCATGAAAAAGCTGGTATTTTTCGTTGTGTTGCCTCTGCTTGTGCAGGCGTGCGCCTTGCGTAGCGAGCAGGGGATGTATGAGGTCAAGATGATGGCGGGCGATGTGTTGTATGCCAAGAATTCGCCCAAGCTGGACGGTAAGGGTTTTTATCGTTTCCGCGATGTGAACGGGCGCGATTATAAGGTGAAGAGCAATCTTGTCCTGTATATCAAGCCGGCCCGTTTCAAACGTTAATTGTAAGGAGTGTTTTGTGTCGGTTACCAGGGTTCCCCTCAGTTGTGAGTTTTTCCCGACGGCGACGCCGGAAGGGGCAGAGAAGCTGGCAGCGGTGCGCCGCGATTTGGCGGTGTTTCAGTTTGAGTATTTTTCGGTAACGTATGGGGCGGGCGGCAGTACGCGTGATCGCACCATGAATCTGGTGGCTAGAATGTGTGCCGAAAATGGTCCGCCGGTGATGCCGCATTTGACCTGCGTCGCTTCAACTGAAGCAGAAATCCGCACCCTGCTCGATGATTATCAGGCACTGGGCATTAACCGCCTGATGGCGTTGCGTGGCGATATGCCTTCCGGTGCATTTGAAAATGCCGGTTTTACGACAGCGACCCAGCTGGTGTCCTATGTCCGCCAACTGTGGGGCGAGAACGCGCGCATTTGTGTTGCCGCCTACCCTGAGGTACATCCGCGTGCGCGTACGCCCGCTGAGGATTTGCACGCTTTCCGCGAAAAGGTGATGGCTGGCGCGACCGATGCCGTCACCCAGTATTTTTACAACGCCGACGCCTATCTGCGTTTCCGCGACGATGCGCAGGCGCTGGGCGTCGAAATCCCGCTGGTGCCGGGCATCATGCCGATCAGCAATTACGTGCAACTAAGCCGCTTCTCCGACGCCTGCGGCGCGGAAATCCCGCGCTGGCTGCGCAAACGTCTGGAAGCCTTGCAGGATGACATTCCTGCCCTGTGTGATTTTGGCGCAGACATAGTCGCGCAGATGTGTGAACGGCTGATTGGTGAGGGTGTGCCGGCGCTGCATTTTTACAGCATGAACCGCGCCGACCTCATCCGCGAAATCTGCTCTCGCCTAGGCTGGCACTGATGGCCGCGTCGCTCGGCAGATCGTCCGCCGTCTTCGCCGTAATGACGCTCGCCTCGCGCGTCCTCGGCCTGCTGCGCGATATGCTGGTGGCGCGTTACTTCGACGCCGTGGTCACGGACGCCTTCTACGCCGCGCTGCGCATCCCCAACACCCTGCGCCGCTTCTTCGCCGAAGGCAGCTTTGCCAACGCCTTTGTTCCCGTCTTCTCGGCGACGCGCACCGAGCACCCCGAAGAACTGAAAGACCTGCTGCGCCACACCAGCGGCACCCTGCTTGGCATCCTGCTGGCGGTAACGGCACTCGGCGTCATCTTCTCCTCGACCGTCATCGCCCTGGTCGCCAGCGGCCTGAGCGAACGGCCCGACCAATACCTGCTGGCGAGCGACATGCTGCGCCTGATGTTCCCCTACATCCTGCTCATCTCGCTTACTGCAATGGCGGGCGGCGTCCTCAACACCTTCGGCCAGTTTGGCATCCCGGCGCTAACCCCCGTCCTCCTGAACATCACCCTCATCGCCGCCTGCCTGTGGCGGCACTACCACGGCACCCCCACGCACGGCCTCTACGGCATGGAACTCGCTTGGGCGGTGCTTATTGGCGGCATCGCCCAGCTTGCCCTGCAACTGCCCTTCCTGTGGAAATGCGGCATGCTGCTGCGCCCACGCTGGGGCTGGCGGCACAGCGGTGTGCGCCGCATCCTCAAACTGATGCTGCCGACCCTCTTCGGCTCATCCGTCGGCCAGCTCACCGTGCTGATCAACACCTACCTTGCCTCCTGGCTCGTCACTGGCAGCATCTCCTGGCTGTACTACTCTGACCGCCTCGTCGAACTGCCCGTCGGCCTCATCGGCGTCGCCCTCGGCACCGTCATCCTGCCGCGCCTCAGCGCCCTGCGCGCCGCTTCCAACGACGCCCAATTCGCCCTCACCCTTGACTGGGCCCTGCGCTGGGGTTTCCTCGTCGGCAGTGCCGCTGCCGTCGGTCTCATCACCCTTGCCCCCGCCATCATCTCCAGCCTGCTCTACGGCGGCCGTTTTGACGCCCACTACGTCGAAATGACCACCCTCAGCCTGCGCGCCTATGGAATCGGCGCCCTCTTTCACATCATGGTGAAAGTCCTCGCCCCCGCCTTCTATGCCCGCCATGACACCAAAACCCCGGTCAAAGCGGGCATCAGCGCCATGGTGCTGAACATCGCCTGCGCTCTCATCCTTAGCGGCCCCTACAAACACGTTGGCCTGGCGGCAGCAAGCAGCATCGCTGCACTGGCCAACATGGCCCTGCTCGCCTGGTACCTCTACCGCGCAGGCGTCAGCCTGAAAAGCGGCGCCTGGGGCTTTGCCCTGCGTATCCTCATGGCCAACGCCGCGCTTGCCTCCATCCTCTACACCCTGCAAGGCGACCCCGCCGCCTGGCTGGATAAAACCGTCCTGCTACGCCTGCGCGACCTCATCTTGCTCATCGCCATCGGCCTTGCCAGCTACACCGCCGCCCTGCTGGCCCTGGGCCTGCGCTGGCGACAACTCAAACTGGGCTGACCCAACCCAAGGAACGACACCATGCAACACAAACTGCTTACCGCCTTCCTCACTGCCCTGCTCGCCCTGCCCCTGCACGCCAAACCAGCCACACCCGCCGTCAAACCCCAAACGGCTGGCACTACCGCACCTGCGCAACTCAACGCCGCCAACCTCATGGGCAAAACCATCCTCGACATCGACATACGCGGCATCGACAACATCCAGCAATACGACAACGCCAAAACCTACCTGACACTGGAAAAATCCGTCGGCGAAAAAATCGAACAACCCGACTACATCCAATACCTCATCGAAAACGGCCGTGAAGAAATCCGCCGTTCCCAACAACCCTTCGGCTACTACAACAGCGAAGTGGATGCGCACGTTCAGGACGAAGGCGACGGCCTGCGCATCACCTACACCGTGCACCAGAACCAGGTCACCCAACTGAGCAAAGTCAACGTACAAATCACCGGCGAAGCGGCGCAGGACGAAGCCTTCCAGGAAGTACTCGCCGACAACCCCTTGAAACAGGGCGGCGTTCTCAACCACGAAACCTACGAAACCTACAAAGCGCGCCTCGCTGCGCTTGCCAGCGCGCGCGGCTACTTCGACGCCGAATTCCGCGAACACAACGTCCAGGTCAACCCGGCGGACAACACCGCCGAAGTCAACCTCATCCTCGACAGCGGCATGCGCTACACCTTCGAAGCGGTTGACTTCAACGAAACCCCGCTCGACCCCGACCTGCTGCAACGCTTCGTCCAGTTCAAACCCGGCCAGCCCTACCTGTCTTCCGACGTCGCCACCCTGCAACAAGACCTGCAAGGCAGCGGCTACTTCGCCGAAGCGCTCGTGGGCGACGAACCCAACCGCACCACCAAAACCGTGCCCGTCAACGCCCAACTCACCATGGACGAAAACAAACACTACGTCCTCGGCGTCGGCTACTCCACTGACGGCGGCGTGCGCGGCAAAGTCGAATTCGACCGCCGCTGGATCAACAGCCGGGGGCACCAGTTCAGTAGCAAACTCTACGCCTCAAAGAAAAACAGCAGCCTCGACACCCTCTACCGCATCCCGGCGCAAAACCCCACCAGCGACTACTACTACTTCCGCCTCGGTGGCCACATCAAGACCGACAACTACGACAGCCGCAAACTCTTCGGCGAAGGCGGCTACAACTTCCGCCTCGGCAACTGGGAACACCGCTACGGCCTCGTCGCCGCCTGGGAAAAATACGAAATCGGCCTGATAGACGGCAAAACCCTGCTCGTCTATCCCCAGGGACAGTGGACCTACACCTCGACCAAAAACCGCCTGAACCCCAAAGACGGCTACCAGTTCCGCTTCGGCCTGCTCGCCGCCGGCAAAGCCCTGCTCTCGGACGCCAACCTCGTGCAAGGCAATATCGACGCGCGCTACCTGCAAAGCATCGGCGAAAAACAGCGCCTCATTGCCCGCGCCAGCCTCGGCGCCAGCTGGACGGACAACTTTGACCGCATCCCGCCCAGTCTGCGCTACTTCGCAGGCGGCGACCGCAGCATCCGTGGCTACGCTTTCGAAAACATCGGCGCCCGCGACAGCGAAGACAACAACATCGGCGGACGCTACCTCGGCGTGGGCAGCCTCGAATACGAATACTACTTCAAGCCCGACTGGGCGGTAGCAGCCTTCGTGGATGGCGGCGATGCCTTCGTGGACGACTTCAAACTGCGTGTTGGCGCGGGCGCGGGCGTGCACTGGCAATCGCCGGTCGGCCCGATCAAAGTGGACGTCGGGCACGGCTTCGACAAACAATACGGCGACAAAGTCCGCCTGCACATCAGCATCGGCGCCGAACTCGACCTCTGACAGCCGCAACGGCATGGTGTGAATAACCGCCAAGCGAGATAAGCACGCGGAAACTCACCACAACCCCAAGGAACCCGGCATGACCACAGCCCAACTCATCGAAAGCGAACATGGCCAAACCGTGCGCCTGCCCGAAGAATACCGCTTCACCGGACACGAAGTCCGCATTCGCCGCGAAGGTAACCAAGTCATCCTAGAACCCCTCAGCGACGGCTGGGAATGGCTGGACGACCTGACCCCGTTTGATGACGACTTCATTGCCGCCGTCGAGGCGCTGCAACAAGAGCAGCGGGAACATCCGCAAGAGCGCGACTTTGGGGACACCTTCAAATGAAATACCTGCTGGATACCAATAGCGTCATTGCCTTGAACAAGCGCCATCCCGAACTGACCGCACGCTTGCGACAAAGCCCACCCGAACAATTTGCCCTATCAAGCATCGTGCTAATGGAACTCTACTATGGTGCTTACAAAAGCATGAAAACGACGGAAAACCTGCGCAATATAGAAAAACTACCTTTCCCCGTCCTTCCTTTTACCGCCGAAGACGCGCAACGGGCAGGCCACATCCGCGCCGAACTCGAACAGCGCGGCACCCCCATCGGCAATTTCGACCTGCTGATTGCCGCACAAACCCTCAACCACAACCTTACTCTCATCACCCACAACGTGCGCGAATTCTCACGCATTGCCGCACTACAATGGGAAGACTGGCTGCACGATTGAATCCCAGCCAAGCGGGACAACCACGCGGATTACCCAACCAACCACCCCTTATCTCCTCATGCTGAAAGCCCTCGCCCTCTTCGCTCTTACCTACGCCCTCCTCAGCGGCCTGTTGCTGCTGCCTACCCCGCTGGCCCTCCATGCCCCGTGGTGCTATCCGCCGTTTGCCTTTGCCGCTGCCATGCTTGCCGCACCGCAGCGCCTGTTACCGTTTACCCTTATCGCCCTGCCGCTGGTTTACCTGCTCAATTTCGCCCGCTTCGTCGGCGAGACCGTGTGGTATATCGGCCTGGATACTATCCGCCAGATGCACGACGTCATGCTGCCGATGATGCTCGCCCAGCTGCGCGATAACCTTGATGCACGCGAGATTGCCGCGATCGCGCTCAATATCACCCTTGTCCTTGCCGCCATCGTCCTCGGCGGCAAACTTACCCCCGCCCGGAGCCACTGATATGAACGGTTGTGCCGCTGCCTTTGTCTATTTCACCCTCATCCTGCCGACGAGCATTGCCCTGGATTTCGCCTTTGGTACTGAGGGGATGCTGACCGTCCTCGGCCTGATTTTCGGCTTCTGCTGGCTTGTCGCGCGCAGCAATAAGACGCAGCAGGACGACAGCGCCAGTACACCCGACCAGCCCCGTTCGTATTACGGCTATGGCAACGATAATGACGCCCAACACCGTGCCCGTACACCCGAGCAGACGCGTTCGTACTACGGCTATGGCAACGACCACGACGCCCGGCACAGCGCTGACGAAACCACCCTGCGTAGCGAACTCACCGCGCTGCAACAGCAAATTGCCGCCCTGCAAAGCGACGTGCGCGCGATAGAAATGCGCCTCGCCCGTCTCGCCGCGCAACCGGCCACAGCACGCACCATGCCGCTGGACGACATCCGCCGCTACATCCACACACCGCTGCCTACGGCGGAACCCGCCCCACCACCGCCCACGCCCGACAAAGAAACTGACAGCGTCTGGGCATACGACCTGCCTGACGTGGCTGCCACTCCGGCCACGACGCCGCCTAAAGCGCAAGACAAACCCGCTGCCGCACGCACTGTGGCCCCAGAAACTGCCGCTCACTACCGCCCCGCACAACCCGCCATCAACTACAGCGAACCGGCTCCCCGCCCTGCTGCCCCCGCTGACAACAACGACAATGACATCACCAACGAACCCAACCCCCTCACCGCCTGGCTCAGTGAAAACCTGCTGCTGAAAACCGGCATCGCCATCCTCTTCCTCGGCCTCGCCTTCCTCCTGCGCTACGCCTCGGCGCGCATCCACATCTCCATCCCGCTGCGCTACTGCGCCGTCGCCGCGACCGCCATCGTCCTCGGCTTTGTCGGCTGGCGCCTGCGCAACAAACGCCGCTACTACGCCCTCGCCGTACAAGGTGCGTCACTCGCCATCCTCTACCTCACCACCCTCGCCGCCCTCAAACTGCACGGCCTCATCCCACCGACCTTCGCCTTCATCCTCATGGTGGCGACCACCGGCCTGCTCGTCGCCCTCGCCGTGGTGCAAGACGCCCTCATCCTCGCGCAAATCGCCCTGATCGGCGGCCTCGCCGCGCCCATCCTCACCTCCAGCGGCAGCAACAACTACATCGGCCTTTTCAGCTACCTTGCCCTGCTCAACAGCGGCGTCGCCCTCATCGCCCGCTACAAAGCCTGGCGCTCGCTCAACCTCATCGGCTTCATCGGCACCACCTTCATCGCCGGCGCCTGGGGCAGCCGCTACTACCAACACAGCGACTACCTCGCGGTGCAGCCCTTCCTCATCTACCACCTCGTCCTCTACACCCTCATCGTCTGGCTCTACGCCCGCCACCGCATCGACGATGCCGACCCGCCGACCCTCGACAACAACGCCAGCCTGCACACCATGTTCAGCTACTACCTGAGCGGCATGCAGCGCATCGGCGTCCTTGACAGCGCCCTGCTCATCGCCTCGGCACTCGGCTTCTACACCCTGCAATACCACCTCGTGACCTGGGCACAATACGGCGCCGCCATCTCGGCACTGGCCTTCGCCGCGTGGTACACCGTCTGCGCCCTCTACGTGCGCGGCAGCGACGCCCGCCTGCACACCCTCGCCAGCGCCCTCGCCATCCTCGCCGCCCTCTTCGCGACCACGGCTATCCCGCTCGCGCTCGATCCGCGCTGGACCGTCAGCAGCTGGGCCATCCAGGCCGCGCTGGTGTACACCCTCGCACACCGCACCCGCAGCCCCATCACCCGCTTGGGCGCGCTCCTCCTCTACCTCCTCGCCGTCATCACCCTTTGCGGCCAGTACCGCCTGAGCGGTGGCGATCCGGAACTTACCGGCCCGCTGCACCCAACCATCCTCGCCCTGCTCGGCGGCATCACCATCCAGCTCGCCTGGTGGCGCAACCGCAGCGAAGACAGCGCCTACTGGGAAAAAAACCTCACCGCCACTTGTGCCATCCTCACCCTCGGCACCGCGATGGCCTTGCCGCACCTGCTGCTGCCTGCCGCCTGGGCTAACACCGTGTGGCTCATCGAAGGAACCCTCCTCTACAACCTCGCCCTCTACTGCGGGCACAATACCCTCCGCCACAGCGCCAGCATCCCCTACCTTGGCGGCGTCATCGGCCTGCTCTTTGGCGGTGCCTACCACTTCACGCCAAGCGGCGCGACCCTGCTCACCGGCTCCATCCCCATCACCCTGACCATTGCCCTCTGCGGTAGCCTGAACATCCTCGGTTGGTGGCACCACGCCCGTAACCGCGACGGGGGTGAACCGCCCGAACTCCTCATCCACATCATCACCGTTGCCGTCGCCATCCTTGCCCTGCCGCTCCTCCTCCTGCCGACAAGCTGGGCGCTGGCTGTGTGGCTCATCGAAGCCGCCATTGCCTACCACATCGGCATGCGCAGCGGCATCCGCGCTCTCAGCCACACCGCATTCACCATCCACATCGGTGCCATCGCCCTCATCCTGCTGCTGGGCGAATACCGCATCACCCTTTACGCCGAGACCCTCATCAGCGGCCCCATCCACACCACCCTCATCATCATCGCGAGCGGTGCCGCCAACATCCTCAGCTGGTGGAACTATCCCGGTGATGCCAACGATCCGGCTGATACCGCCGCCCAGCGCCTCTTCGCCATTCTCACCTACGCTGCCGCCCTCGTCCTGCCACTCAGCATCCTGCCGCCCGCCTGGGCCGCCATCCTCATTGCCACGACTGCCGCCCTGCTCGCTCTCATCCAGCAGCTCTACTGCGAAGAAGAACGCGGCGACAGCCACCCGGCGGGACGCGTCTATGGCAGACTCGTTACCCTCATGGTGGCATGCGGTGCCCTTCTCGCCCTGACACTTGCTGCCGGAGAAAACGTGCCGCTCACCGTCACCGCACTCATCACCCTCGCCACCGCCTGGCTGCAACAACGCCGCGACACCGCCGACACCCTGCGCGACCAAAGCGGCTGGCTGCTGCTCATCGCCAGCAGCGGCGCCCTCATCTGGGTAGCCTACACCGCACCATTGCTTGCTGCCCTTGCGCCTGCCCGTGCTACCTGGGCAGTCAACCTCACCATTGCCATCCTCACCATCGCCGGATACCTGCGCTGGCGCCAGGCGGCACAAAGCACACTGGCCTACCTGCTGCTGCTCTTCCTCGCCCTGCTGCTCGACCAATATCCGATGACGCTGACAGACCCCGGCAGCTGGTTTATCGCCATCGCTGCCGCAGCCGTGCTGCACCTCATCCTGCTCGCGCGCTACGAAGCGAGCGGCGACCCTGTCATCCAGCGCCACCGCGCTGCGGCCCACTTCGGTGGCGTCAACCTCTTCATACTGGCCGGCCTCCGCCTCGGCCACCTTTTCGGCGTCACCAACCTCGCGCCGGACAGCATCTGGCAACTGCCGCTGCTGCTCGCCACGCCGCTTGCCATCCTCTGGCTCACCACCCTGCCCGCCGTGCAAGAAAAAACGCGCCGCTACCCTGCCGCCTACCACCATCCGGCGAACCTCGCCTGCGGCCTCACCCTGCTCATCCTTGCCTACTACAACCTCAGCCACGACGGCAACGCCGCGCCCTTCCCCTACCTGCCCGTGCTCAACCCGCTCGAACTCGCGAGCCTTGTCGCGCTCTACATCCTCTGGCGCTGGTGGCAGACCTGCATCCCGCTGGGAGAAACTGCCCAGAGTGCCGCCGTGGTGTCAGGCTGGGAAAAACAAAAAAACCTGCTCCTCGGCTTTACCCTGTGGCTCATCATCAGCCTCGACATCCTGCGCATCTGGCACCACTACCTCGGCGTGCCGTGGGAAGCGCGTGCCCTGCTTGCTTCCTTCGGCGTGCAGGCGACCCTGTCGCTGGTATGGAGCATATGCGCCATCGCCCTGATGCTGCGCGGCCACAATCAACGCCGCCGCAGCCTGTGGCTCGCGGGCGCGACCCTCATCGGCATCGTCGTCGTCAAACTCTTCCTCGTCGAACTGGCGGACACCGGCGGCATCGCCCGTATCGTCAGCTTCATCGGCGTCGGCATCCTGCTACTCATCGTCAGCTATATCGCCCCGGCACCCGGCAAAGATGCAGAAAAAGACACCTGACGATAGGCCGCCCATCCCGCCTGGCGGCAGGCGGGATGGCCCATTGATCCTGCCGCTTTTCTACCGGATTTTCAGATGACGCCTAGCCCACGCGACGCCGCCCTCAGCAAATTCCTCAGCTTCATCCTGCGCCATCACCCCGAAACCATCGGCCTCCACCTGGATGCGCAAGGCTGGGCGGACGTCGAAACCCTCCTGCGCCTCATGAACGCACACGACAGGACGATTGACCGCGCCCTGCTGGAACATATCGTCGCCACCAACAACAAAAAACGCTTTGCTTTCAATGCGGACGGTACGAAGATCCGCGCCAGTCAAGGGCATTCCATCGCCATTGATCTCGCCTACACAGCGCAGGAACCGCCGGAAATGCTGTATCACGGCACCGCCGCCGCCACGGTTGCCGCCATTTTTGCCAGTGGCGGACTGGAAAAGCGCACACGACAGCACGTGCACCTCAGCGCCGACCCCGACACCGCCGTCAAGGTCGGACAGCGACACGGCAAGCCCGTCGTGCTGCGCGTCCTCGCCGGACAGATGCAGCGCGACGGTTTTCTCTTCTACCGCTCGGATAACGGCGTCTGGCTCACCGATCATGTGCCTGCCGCCTATCTGCAGCAGCCGTGAACCACCCGTCCCGCCAAGCGGGATAAACACTGGCCTCGCCAAGCGGCGTAATTACTGGCCCCGTCAAGCGGCGTCAATACTGGGCCCGCCAAGCGG
>ERZ772971.1830-NODE-1830-length-12102-cov-1.814726_pt1 | contig 12102 bp, 12 predicted proteins | sample MGYA00511943_ERZ772971 | MGnify/ENA primary metagenome ERZ772971 (study PRJEB29015, sample SAMEA2737929) | human oral metagenome | biome: human oral; feature: human-associated habitat; material: dental | place: China | collected 2144 ... | reverse complement strand
GTGCGCCGTTCATGCGCGTCGAGGAGCGCGCTCCGCATTTTTTCAAGATTTTCGGTCAGCGAAATGATTTCGTTGCTCTTCGCTTTCGACTGCTTCGCATCGTCGGTGAGCGGTACGCTCAAATCTCCGTCGGCGATCTTTTGCGTTCTCTGTTCGAGGATCGTGATCGACGTAAATATATCGCCCGAAATTTTTGCGATGATGATGAGTACGAGGACTGCAAAGCACAGCAAAATGCCGACCAGATAATTGACGTAATCCATGCCGCGCTTTTCGCGCTTTGTGAATTTATTGACGCGGCTTAAAATGATGATCGTATCGCTCCGCCCTGCAAAACGAAAACTCGTAAATTGATAAAAATACGTATCGCTCGTCGAAGATGCAAATCCCCACAGCACGAGCGGAGAGAGAGAAGTGCCGGCTTTGAGCTCTGCGATCGATGAAATTAAAATATCCGCCGATCCTGAAAGCGAAAAAACGGCGACTTCCACATCCGGCGGCATACGGCGGATATATTCGTGGAGCTTACTCCATTCGCGCATGGAAAGTTTGAACGCATCGCTTTTTCGCAGTTCTTTATAATCGTGGATGAGCGCTCGTCCCGGCGACGTAAAGTAGTGATACGACGGAATAAAAAGCGCGCAGCATATCGGAATGACGATGATCGCTGCAAGAAGGATATGAAATTGGCGCCTGATCGTCATGCGTCTTTTTTCGCTCCCTGCCTGAAGGCGATCGATTCTTTTGAAAAGCAATAGCCGAGCCCGAACACCGTTTTAATAAATTCGGGATTTGACGGATCCTTTTCGATTTTTTTACGAAGCCGCTGGATGTACACTGCGACGGCGGTTATGTCGCCGTACTGCGCTTTCCACACGTCCGCGTAGATTTTTTCAGGCGAAAGCGTTTCCCCCGCATGTTTGACGAGGTATTCTAGGACGGCGTACTCTTTTGCCGACAGGGCGATTTTTTGAGCGCCTTCTTTGAGCACGCAGCTGTTTAAAAGCAGCGTGTACGGACCGAACGAAATCGTCTCTTCCGCAGCGGCTTCGGTTGCCGCCTGTCTCCGCAAGTTTGCCTGAACACGGGCGACGAGGACGCGCGGCGAAAACGGCTTTGTAACGAACTCGTCGGCTCCGAATCCGAGTGTTTTGATAATGTCTTCATCGGCGTCGCGCGCGGAGACGATGACGACGGGTATCGTCGTTTTGTATTCGGCGCGGAATTTTTCAAGGAATTCGAAACCGCTCATACCCGGAAGATTCAAATCGAGGATGACGAGGTCGGGCGCCGTGTCCGATTTCAGTTTTTCGAGCGCATCTTCCGCCGTACCGAACGATAATGCGTCCATGCCCGCTTTTGACAGATACATCGCGATGAGATTGGCAATTTCGGAAACATCTTCTATAATAAAAATACGGGCGCCCATAAAATTTCCTTTTCCGGTTTCGGTTTCAAGTTTACTGCAACTCGGCATTCGACCTTTTAACAATTTAATGTAAAACGGAAAAACGCGCAACGGAAACGCGTGACCTTACGCGGTAATAACAGTTTTTTATGCTCAAAAAACGGAAAATTATCCGTAAACAAGTATATCGGCTTAGCCGATAATGAAATGACGCGATTTTTTTATTCGACGAAGGGGCAGTCTGCCGATGCGTTGAAATACTTGACGGCTCGAAGCAATCGGAGCATTATATAACGATGATCGAAGTGGTGCGTTTAAACGGAAAAAAGTATTGGATCAATCCCCATATGATCGAAAGCATGGAAGAAAATCCCGATTTGACGCTTGCGATGCTGTCCGGCAGAAAAATCGTCGTAAAAGACAAACCCGAAGATATCATCGAAAAGATCATAGCCTATCGAAAAAAGATCGGCATCAATACGCAAGAGGTGTGAGGAATTATGGATATAGCGACAATAATCGGAATCGTAGGCGGCGGCGCGTGTATCATGGTGTCGGTTATCTTTTCCGGCGGTTCTCTGGGAGGGATTTTCGATGTGCCCTCTATTTTTATGACGATAGGCGGTTCATATTTTGCGCTGTGGCTCTGCGCTCCGATTTCCCGATGTATCGGCATCTTCCGCATCATGGGGCGCGCCTTTAGAATTTACGATTTCGGCGAAAAACAGATCATCCAAAATATGGTCGCGCTTTCCGAAAAAGCCCGCCGCGAAGGTATCCTCGCACTCGAAGACGGACTCGACGATATCGAAGACGCGTTTATGAGAAGCGGACTCCGGCTTGTCGTCGACGGCACTGACGGACAGGTTATCCGCGCGATCATGGAAAACGAAATGAACCAGTGCGAAGCGCGCCACATGACGTGGATAGGACTTGTAAACCAGTGGGCGGGTTTTGCTCCGGGCTTCGGCATGATGGGAACCGTCGTCGGTCTTATCGGTATGTTGCGCAATATGGAAGACAAATCGGCTATCGGTCCGAACATGGCGGTCGCTCTTATCACGACGCTCTACGGTTCTTTGCTTGCGAACTGGATTATCGGTCCTATCGCGCAAAAACTCATCGGTCACAACGCCGCCGAAATGCGGACGAAAGAGATGGTCATCGAAGGCGTGCTTGCGATTCAGGCGGGAGAAAACCCGCGCATCATGGCGCAAAAGCTGCTCACGTATCTCGACCCCGTCGCGCGGCACGCGATCGAAGCCGACGTTTTGAAGGATTGAGTATGGCGCGGAAAAGCAAACAGCCCGAAAAGCCGTCAACCGCGTGGCAAACGACTTACGGCGATATGATCACGCTCATGCTCTGTTTTTTCGTCATGCTGTACAATCCCACGGAAGTCGATATAACGCAGCTTGCGACGATCACGCAGGCGCTCCAAATGCGCGAAACGGAAACGACGGCGGGCGGTCTTTCGCTTGCGACGGGACGGCTTGCGGATTTGGGAAACAATATCAATTCGCTTCCGGCGATGGAAAAAGGCCGCTCGCTTGCAAACGCGCGAAAAAAAGCGGTGAGTCTCTTTGCGCCCGAAACGAAATCGAAAAAGATAACGATAACGAGCGACGAGCGGGGGCTCGTCATCACGCTCGCATCCGACAGTTTTTTCGCCGAAGGAAGCGCTGCGCTCGACATCGACGAAACGCGCGAAACGCTTTTGCGTCTTTCGGAATTTTTCAGGGATCCCGAATTGAAGGCGAGGAGATTCCGTATAGAAGGCCACACCGATAATACGCCCGTTTCCTCGTCTTCTCCGTATGCAAGCAACTGGGAGCTTTCGGCCGCCCGTGCGATGAACGTGCTCCACTACCTTGCAGGCTTCGGCGTAAACGAAAAGCAGTTTTCGATAGCAGGCTATGCGGATACGCGTCCGATGTTTTCGAACGATACGCCCGAAGGCAGAGCCTACAACCGGCGGGTCGATATAATTATCCTAGACGAAGGACACTTTTGATGGTACAATATATAATTAAATATTCCTTAGAATGTAAACCGTGCGTTTGTATAGGTGGGGATCATGGCAGACAACGATATTAATTTCGACGAAAGCGCGTCCGACGGCGGAAGCGGTGCGAAAGGAAAAGGAATCGGCGGACTCGTTCCCGGATTATTAAAATGGATACTCATAGCGCTCGGCGCGGTGATCCTCATCGTCGTCGTCGTGTTCGTTACGGTGCGCATCGTTTCGAGCAATACGTCGGCGCAGACGGCGATCCCGATGAGCGACGAATATCAGGCGCAGCGGGAAGTGCTCGATTGGTACTCATCGCTCGGAGCTATCAGGACGCGTACAAGCGACGACATCCCCGCGAGCGTCGTCGTCAACGTGTTCCTCGGTTATAAAAAAGACGACAGAGTTGCGGCGACAGAGATAACCGAGCGGAGAGTTGAACTCACCGATTATTTGCGCCGATATTTTACACAGAAGACGATCGACGAGTTGAAGCCGCAAAACGAACAGAAATTGAAAATAGAATTGCGCAACGCGATCAACGACGAAATCTTAAGCGGTTCGAAGATCCGCGACGTTTCGTTTCAGCAGCTCGATGTCATCGAGCAATAGCACGGCGGTTTGATTAGGAAAAAGCATGAACGAAGTTCTGTCACAGGATGAAATAGATCAGCTGCTCACCGCGATAAGTTCGGGCGATTCCGATACCGACGATTTTAAGCCGGTCAGCGATACGCGTAAAATCAAAATTTACGATTTTAAGCGTCCCGACAAATTTTCGAAAGAACAGCTGCGCACCGTGTCGAACATGCACGAAACCTTTGCGCGTTTGACGACGACGAGCCTTTCCGCTCAGCTGCGGAGCCTCGTGCACGTTCACGTCGCTTCCGTCGATCAGCTTACGTATGAAGAGTTTATCCGATCCATTCCGACGCCGACGACGCTTGCCGTCGTCAATATGGATCCGCTGAAAGGAAACGCGGTGCTCGAAATCGATCCGACGATCACGTTTTGCATGATCGACCGTCTGTTCGGCGGCCGCGGTACGACCACGGGCAATAAAAACCGCGATTTAACCGATATCGAACAGTCGGTTATGGAAGGCATCATCGTGCGCATCCTCGCGAATATGCGGGAAGCGTGGACGCAGGTTATCGATTTGCGCCCCCGGCTCGGACAGATCGAAACGAATCCGCAGTTTGCGCAGATCGTGCCTCCTTCGGAAATGGTCGTCCTCGTTACGCTTGAAATGAAAGTCGGCGAAGAAGAAGGCATGATGAATTTCTGCATTCCGTATTTGACGATCGAGCCGATCATTTCAAAGCTGTCCTCTCAGTTTTGGTTCAGTTCGGTGCGCAGAAGTTCGACGACGCAGTACCTCGGAACGCTGAAAGAAAAACTTTCGTCGGTGGAAATGGACGTCGTCGCTGAAGTCGGTTCCATCGATTTGCCGATACGCGAAGTGCTCTCTCTTCGTGCCGGAGATGTCGTGCGCCTGTCGAATATCCGCGTCGGCGATCCGCTTACGCTCAGCGTGGGCAGCAAAAAGAAATTTTATTGTCAGCCGGGCGTCGTCGGCAAAAAGATGGCGGTGCAGGTGACCGGTAAATTGGAAGATATTTCGGCGGATGATTTTGAAGAACTTTCTGTAGAAGGAGATGATTCGTATGAGTGATGGTGCAATATCGCAGGATGAGATTGATGCGTTGCTTTCGGGTGTGTCCGTAGACGGCCTCAATTCATCCGGCACGGTCGGAGGAATGCCTTCCGTACAGCTGGATACCGCCGTTCTGCAGAAATTTGCGGATGAACTCAAAACGCCGCTCGCAGAAAATCTCAACAAAATGACCGGTGCGAATTTTTCAGCCGATACTCCCGTCGTCGAGCAGCTCGACCGCGATCGCTTATTGGCAAAGCTGCCGGAAGTCGTCGTCAATGTTCTCGCCGACTTTTCGAGCGGACTCTCAGGCGATCACCTTTACATCCTCGCGCCCGAGTTTGCGCAAAAGATCGTCGGTCTTATGAACAAAGAGGATAACGCGGACATCGACGATATGGCGCTTTCCGTTATCGCCGAAACCGTGTCGACGCACACGAACGATGAAATCCAAGCTCTCGAAAAGACGGGCAAGATTTCCGGGATTTCGTGCAATCCGCCCACTGCGCGCAACGATCCGAAAGCGATGATACGAGTTCCGCAAAATCAATTTATCCTTTTCAACTATCCGCTTTCGCTCGACGGGCAGGGCTATACGCTGTGGGAAGCGATCGGCTCTTCGGCTGCCGAACAGATATGCAACGCGCTCGGAGGCGGAAATTCCGCTTCCGAAATGAGTTCGGGCGGAACGCTCAGCGCCGCCGACATCGCATCCGTCGGAACGATGGCATCTCCCGGTATGAATATGGGACAGGGTATGAACATGGGACAGTCGATGCCCATGATGGGGCAGATGGGAAGCGGCATTCCGAACGTACAGTCGCTGCAGTACCCGATGCTTCAAGGCAATATCGCCGGAAGCGGCGAGCAGGGCAATATCGGTCTTATCATGGACGTGTACATGGAGATGACCGTAGAGCTCGGCCGCACGAAAAAACAGATCAAAGACATTCTCGGCATGGGAGAAGGTACGATCATAGAGCTCGACAAACTTGCCGGTGAGCCGGTCGATATCCTTGTCAATCACAAGCCGATCGCAAAGGGCGAAGTCGTCGTCATCGACGAAAACTTCGGCGTGCGCGTTACCGAAATCCTGTCTTCGCTTGAGAGGGTGACGGAACTGCACTGATACTTTTACAGGGTGGGGGAACAGTTGCAATACTCGAAATTATTAAAAACGGCGGCGTTTTCGTTTTTGCTCGTCGCCGTATCTTTTCCGCCGTACGCGCAAGCACAGGTGACCGAAGATACGCGTATCGAGCGGACTGAAAGTGCGGCCGTCGACGAATCTTCTCTTCCGATAGCCGATCCCGCGCTTTCGTCGTCCGCAACAGAGCGACCCGCATCGACGCTTTGGCTTTTTATCCGCATGATCCTTGTTCTCGCCGTCGTCGTCGCGTGCGTGTATGCGGTCGTCTATCTCATGAAGCGCAGTATGAACAAAGACGTCGGGGAAGGCGACCAATTTTTGCGCGTCGTATCTTCCGTATCGATCGCACCCGGAAAATCGGTGCACGTCGTTTCGCTCCTCGACGATAAAGCGTATTTGATCGGCGTTACCGACAATGCGGTCAACCTCATCGGTGAGGTTACGGACAAAGAGACGATTCACGCGATGAATCTCTATGCGGATACCCGCCAAAACGTAAAGAGGCCGCGGAACTTCGGCGATATCCTTTCGATTTTTATGCCGCAGGGAGCGAAAAAAGGCGAAAGCGTTTTCAGCGGCGACGGCGATAAAGCGCGCGATATGCTTCGGGCGCAGAGAAGCCGTCTCGATTCGGAAAACTGATATGAGCGCGTCATCTATTTGTGCAGGAAAAAAAACGTATCGAATGCGGGCGAAGCGCATTGTTCGTACTCTGGTCGTTCTTGCTCTCTTTTTATGCGGCGCGAATCTTTCCGCTCAGCAGAATAATAATTTTCCCGAAGGATCGGCAAGAGGCACGACGGAGATGAATCGCAATGTGCAAAATCCTGTCGTGCCGAATGTCGATATAACCCTTACGCAGCCTCAAACGGGCAGGGAAGTCGCGTTTTCGGTACAAGTGCTCCTTTTGCTTACGGTGCTCACGCTTGCGCCGAGCATTTTGATTTTGACGACGTGCTTTTTGCGTTTTTCGATCGTCCTCGATTTTATTAAACGCGCGCTTTCTCTGCAGCAAGTGCCGCCGACCGCCGTGCTCAACGGAATCGCGTTTTTTATGACGCTTTTTGTCATGTGGCCGACTTTTACGAGGGTGTACGACAATTCGTTCCGTCCGCTTTCGAGCGGGGAAATCGGCGTCGAAGAAGCGTACCGTGAAGCCGAAGCTCCGATGCGCATTTTTATGTATACGCAGATGGCCGAAGATACGAGTTCCATTTCCCTTTTTATGTCTATGGCGAGAATGGATCGGCCGAATACGCTCGCCGACGTTCCGACGCATATCCTTGTGCCCGCTTATATTTTGCACGAGCTTACCGTCGCGTTTAAAATCGGCGTGCTGCTTTACATTCCGTTTATCATCATCGATATGGTCGTCGCGAGCATCCTCATGTCGATGGGCATGATGATGCTGCCGCCGGTGCAGATTTCGATGCCGTTCAAACTGATGCTCTTCGTCCTCGTCGACGGATGGGGACTTTTGACGCAGCAGCTTTTCGTTTCCGTGTTGCGTTAAGGATGGTAGTGATGTCGATAGGGCAGCTTGTCAATTTAATCCGCGGCGGCGTATTTGAAATTTTTATCCTCGCTTCTCCCGTACTCGGAGCCGCGCTGCTTATCGGGCTCGTCGTTGCGATCTTTCAAGCGACGACGTCGATTCAGGAACAGACGCTGACGTTTTTGCCGAAAGTGCTGACGATTCTTGCGATGTTGGCGCTGCTCGGCGGCTGGATGTTTACGCATCTCAGAAATTATACGGTTTCTCTTTTTAATCTCATACCGCTCATGGCGCGCTAGAGATAAGGACGAAAGCGGTGATCGATCGTATCGTAAGTCATGCGCCGATATTTTTGCTCATTGCCGTCCGCTGTTTTGCGCTTTTGATGACGCTGCCGCTCTTTTCGATGCGCTCGGTGCCGAGGACGGCGAAGATCGCGCTTGCAGGCTATATGGCATACGCCCTCGTTCCGCACGTCGATTTTTCATCCTACGCTCCGTATATTTCCTCGAGCGGTCTTTTCGATTTGTCGTATGCGTTTTTACTTGCGGGAGAAGCGATGATCGGACTCATCATCGGTTTTTTTATCACGATCCTCTTTGCCGCATTCAGCACTGCAGGTCAGTTTTTTGCGTTTCAAATGGGCTTGAGCGCATCCGAAGTCTACGACGCGCTCGCGCAAGTCGAAAACCCGCTTATGGGGCAGTATTTGAACCTCGTCGCGATGCTGCTTTTTTTGCAGAGCAAGTGGTTTCAAAAACTGTTTTTGCGAGGACTCGTTTCAAGCTTTGCGTCGATGAACGTATTTGCCCTCCTCGATGCGAAAGAGCGCATCGTGCGATTTTTGGTCGGAAGCCTCACCGAGCTTTTCGCTTCTTCGCTCGTCATCGCGCTTCCGCTTATGGGCACGCTTTTGCTTATCAATATCTGCATGGGGATCCTTGCGCGTGCGGCTCCTCAAATGAATCTTTTGTCCGAAGGGTTTGCGCTTCTTTTGCTCACGTCGTTTTTCGTCATCGCAGCTCTCATGCCTCAATTGTGCGATTTTTTCGAACGCTCGTTCAATGCGGGCATCACATCTCTTATCGCAATCATTTCGGGAGGCTCTTCGTGAACGATGTGCTTCCCGTACCGGCGTATTTGTATATCGACCTTCAGTGGTTCGCCGCGGAAGACGAAGGCAGAACCGAAGAGCCGTCAGAATACAAGCTTGAAAAAGCGAGAAAGGAAGGCCGCGTCGCAAAAAGCGCCGAACTCAACAGCGCTTTCGTCATGCTTTTGTGCGTCGTGCTCCTCATCGTCTTTGCACCTTCGATGCTGAAAGAATGTGCGGCGATTTTTCGTTTTTATTTTTCGCGCTGCGCTTCATCGAGCGTAAACGATCCCGCGATCGCGCGCGCATTTTATTATTTTTTTTTGCGCCTCGTGCTGCCGATCGGCATCATCGGTATTGTCGGCGGCATTGCGGGAAATATCATTCAAAACCGCAGCTTTATCTTTACGACGAAGACGATCGAACCGAAGTTTCAAAAAATCGTTCCGAACTTCGTTCAGTATTTCCGCAACACGCTTTTTTCGCTGCGCGGGCTTTTTAATGTCGCGAAATCGCTCGGCAAAGTGACCGTCATTTCGATACTCGCTTTTATGCTGCTCCGTCGAGACGTTCCGATTCTCATGCTCGAAATTCAAAACGGAAGCATCGGCATGGCGATTCGGCATATCGGAGTTATGAGCGCGGAAATTTTAATAATGGCGAGCCTTGTCTTTCTCATCATCGCGATTCCCGATTATTTTGTGCAGCGGCGCGAATTTATGGAACAGATGAAGATGACGAAACAGGAAGTAAAAGAGGAATACAAAGAATTCGAAGGCGATCCCGAAGTAAAAAACAGACTGCAGCAGGCCGAACGCGCCATCCTGCAGCAAAACATGCCGCAGGCCGTCAGGGAATCCGATGTCGTCATTACGAACCCGACGCACTTCGCCGTCGCGCTCAAATACGATGCGGCAGCCGGTTACGAAGCTCCGCGCGTTACGGCGAAGGGCGAAGACGAAGTCGCGTTTTCCATGCGCAGGATAGCCGAAGAAAACGACGTGCCCGTCGTGGAAAATCGCCCCGTCGCGCGCGGTCTCTATGCAAACACGAATGTTGGTGATATAATACCTGAAGAATACTTTAGAATTATTGCCGATATCTATGCTCATGTTATGAATTTGCATAAACGGCTTTAGTAGGCGGGTGGGGACTGATGCCTGATGAAGCGAGACGAATTTCAAATCAAAGCATTTTAAATTTTTTGCAGCGCAATATCGTCGGTGTCGCAGTCGTCGTCGTTGCGCTCTTTCTCGTTATACCCATGCCTCGCATCCTCATCGATTTTTCGATGGCGCTCAATATCGCGTTTTCGATCGTCGTCCTGCTCATCGTCATGTATACGCCCCGCGCGACGAATTTCATAACCTTTCCGCGCGTGCTTTTGTTTATGACGCTTTTCGGGCTCGGCATCAATATCTCTTCGACGCGTCTCATCCTCGCAAACCCCGTAAACCCCGCGGGGCTTTCGAAAAGTCAAAGCGTCATGGTGCAGGCCTTTGCGAACATCGTCACCGGCGGAGGGACGGGTGCGACGCCTGTCGTCATCGGCTTTGTGATTTTTATTATTTTGATCGTCGTGCAGGTCGTCGTCATCACAAAAGGGGCCACTCGCGTATCGGAAGTCGCCGCGCGGTTTTCCCTCGATTCGATGAGTACGAAAAAATTCGATATCGGCAATCGTCTCAACAGCGGTATCATAACGGAAGAAGAAGCGCAAAAAGAACAGGAAGCCCTCGATCGCTCGGTCGATTTTTATTCGACGATGGACGGCGCTTCGAAATTCGTTTCGGGCAACGTCAAAGCCGGCATCTTTATCACGGCGATAAATATCTTCGGCGGATTTGCCGTCGGTATGGCGATCAACCGCATGTCGGCGGGAGACGCGCTTTTATCCTATGCGAAGCTTACGATCGGCGACGGCCTCATGTCGCAGATCCCTTCTCTCATGCTTTCGTTTGCGACCGGTCTCATCGTTACGGGAAGCAGCACCGACGAAGCTTTCGACAAACAGCTTTCGAAAAATTTTTCGGTCGACGGGCACATCTACGAAATCGTCGGAGCGGCTCTCGCGTTTATGGGCATCGCGTTTATCGGAAACGGCGCGGGAGCGACGGTGCTTTTGGTTTTGCTCGGAGCATTTTTCTTTTTTATGGGATACCGCATCTCCTCTTCCCAAGTGCGCGAAAAAGCGCAGGCGGCGGCAGCCGCGACGGCAAAGGAAAAGACGGGAGGAGCGAGTCCTGCAGACGCTGCGGCGATCGCACCGTTGGACACGCTGTCGCTCGAACTCGGCTATGCGCTCATTCCGCTCGTCGATAAAGAAAAAGGCGCGGAACTTCTCGAACGGATTACGCGCATACGGCACGAAGCCGCTCTCGATATGGGACTCATCGTTCCGCCGATCCGCATCGTCGACAATATGACGCTCGATCCGAACGAATACAGTTTTAAAATCCGCGGTATCGAAGCGGGGAGGAGCACGATCAGGCTCGGTTACTATATGTGCATGAATACCGGTACGGTAACCGAAGAGCTGCAGGGAGAAAAAACGAAAGATCCGGCTTTCGGTATGAATGCGATTTGGCTGCCGGAAGAAAAGCGGGCTGAAGCCGAACGGAACGGCTATGCCGTCGTCGATCCTCCGACGATCATCGCAACGCATTTGACGGAAATCATCAAAGCGCATGCGGCGGAAATCATCGGTCGGCAGGAAGTGTCGAGGATCATCAACAATATCAAAGAGACGAATCCGGTCGTCGTCGACGAAGTGCTCAACAGCGAAAAATGCAAATTCACCTACGGCGATATCGAAAAGGTTTTGAAGATGCTTTTGCAGGAGCGCGTGTCCATACGAAACATCGTCGTCATCCTCGAAACGCTCGCGAACTTCGGACCTATCACGCACAACGCGTGGGATCTTACGGAAAAAGTGCGCGAAGCGCTCGGACTCCAGATATGCAAACAGTACGCCGACGAAGACAATACGCTTCGCGTTATGAGCTTGTCGCAGGAGCTGTCGCAGCTCCTGCTCGATCACACGGCAAAGAGTGCGGGTACGGAACCCTTCGTCGCCCTCGATCCGGTCGATTTGCGGATATGGGAGCGCGCGATACACGGCGGCTATAACGCGATTCGAAGCAAGGGTTGGCTTCCGATCGTTATGTGTTCGTCTATGGTACGCCGCCTCGTGTGGAATATGACGAATCGCGAAATGCCCGACATCATCGTCATTTCCGACAGAGAGATAATCGCCGCCGGCAGAAGCATAAAAGTCGAAGTGCTCGG
>ERZ772971.1824-NODE-1824-length-12114-cov-2.927274_pt1 | contig 12114 bp, 22 predicted proteins | sample MGYA00511943_ERZ772971 | MGnify/ENA primary metagenome ERZ772971 (study PRJEB29015, sample SAMEA2737929) | human oral metagenome | biome: human oral; feature: human-associated habitat; material: dental | place: China | collected 2144 ... | reverse complement strand
CCATTAGCAATTTGCCGACATCCGACTGTGGCGCTTCACCAAATTGTTTTGCCCACAACTCTGCCATCTCGCGGCTTTCACGGATTTTCGCCCCCATCTTTTCCATTTTACTGGCATAGCGGTTAAGCCCTGTTTTGCTCAAAAGTGCGGTCTCAGGCAAACCGCAATCACGGATGAGGTCGTTAATCTCCTCCAAAATTTCGGCCTGCGAGAACATCTTGTCACGCAACATCATGGCAAGGCGGGTTTTGATGTCCGGTGGTAATAAATCAACTTTGGATGCACGCCCACGGGTGGTTTTATCACTCATTTAAAGCCCCTTTAAAGTTAGTTTAAAGGTGCGGTGATGGGCGTTTCACGCCATCAACTACAACACGCCCTTGCGCCACATCCAACCCTCTTTGGGTGATGACAAGCACAAAAAACTCACCTTTGCCGGTGTCAATGCGTTTGATTTTGACTAAACCTTGCTCCTCAAGCCAAATGGCATGATTGCGCACCAAATCACGGCTGATATTGTGCCCGTAGGCGGTTAATACATCTTGCAAAATGGACTCGTTCGCATCATAGCCGTCCTCGGCAAGCGTGCGGAGCATCACAAGGCGTTGGTCTTTGGTAAAAATATCGTGCATGGTTATTCCTTGCGGTTTAAAACTTTATCTTCCAACAATAAGCTCGTTTGGCGGCTAATTGAGTTTAATGCGGTATTGGTGGCTTTGGTTTCGCCCTCAATTTTGGTCATCAGGTTTTGCAATGCGGCAAAATCTTTTGCGGTAGGTAATTCGCCCACCTTAATTTCCATTCGGGTTAACCGTTCATCGTTTTTTTCAATGCTCTCTTGCAAGGCGTAAACATCCGATTTTTTCGCATATTTACTGTCCATTTTGAGCCAAAACAGGGTTCCGATAACGCCAAACAAGGTGGCGATAATGCTCCAGTTTTTCTGGATAAAGGCGATAATTTCCATCATTTTTGTGATTCTTCGAGTGCTTGCTGACAACGGATACAACGTGCGCAATTCGGTATCGCTTTCACACGTGGGGCAGGGATAAGCTCCCCGCAATCCTTACAAAATCGTACGTTGTTCATGGCGTTGGCAAATTGTTGGGGCGTGACGCCGTGGCGCTTACGCCAGTTTTCCCACATCCGCTCTTCTCGTTGCTGTGTGGTATCAACAATGTCATTCATGGGTTTGTAATTCCTTTTCGCAAATGGCGCGATAGGTTTTGTTATGGGCTAACACTTGGCGCAACGTGCCTAGTGTGTCTTTTTCGGAGGCTTTGATAATGGCAAAGCCGGCGCAACTATTATTCGGCGCGTAAGTCGTCGTTTTCGCGCAACTCGCTAATAACAGCATTGCGATCAAGAATATGAGTTGTTTCATCAATTTTTTGCTTAACCTTGTAATTTTTAACTTGTTGCTCAACCACCGCTTTCTCAGTTTTGAGTTGGTGATTTTGGGTTGTTAATTCCGCGTTGGCGATAGCGAGGTTTTTGGCTCGCACTTTGATTTTGCGGATTTGCCAATATACACAGGCAATAATCGCCAATACCAAGGCACCTAAAGCGCCCAATAAGGTTAGATTGGTCATACGTCATCTCTTGATTTATTGCGGTTTAACGCATTGGCAAAGCCTTTTGTGGCAGCACCACCGGCGCAAAACACCGCAAAATACATAAACATCTCCGGCACATAAGGACGGTCAAGCCACACGCAAAAGCAGAGGATGGCTGCCATCAAAATCGCACCGAAAAACTGGATAAAGGCGGTCGTGGATAAACGGCCGTCCGAGTTGGTATAGAGTTCGGAAAACATTATTTTTTGTCCTGTATTAACTCGCACTGATAAAAGCGATTTCCTACGCTAAATTTGCCGTAGTCGTCGCATGTTTTTTGGATATTTACCAGGGTGCATATAATGGCGATGGCAAATATGCCAATCCCTGCAAACACCCCAAGCACTGCCCACGCATCATTGAGATAGGCAATAAATACGCCAATGGCACAAACCATCAAGATAGCCACTGCAATCCCCATCATTTACCCCTTATACAAATGGTCAACGTTAATCACTTGTTCGCTGTCAAGCCATGCCCACACATCAAAGCAAGGGCAGTCTTTCAGCCACTCATTCGGGGTGATCGTGCCATCCCCGTTTAAGTCAGGGCTTAAATCACGATGTCCACAAATGCGAGCACTGGGATGTTGGCTTTCGAGCTTGCGTAAGAGATTGTGCAGCGCAATCCATTGAGCTTTGGTGTATTCGCCGTGGTTTTTGCCTGCTTGAGTGATACCGCCGACCAAACAAATGCCGACAGAATGTTGATTGTGACCTTTAACGTGTGCGCCCACCTCACCGACCTGACGTCCGGTTTCAACCGTGCCGTCTGTATCAATCACAAAGTGGTAGCCGATATGTTGTAAGTGCGGGTTAAATTGATTGCATTTTACCGTGTCACGTTTAAACCCGCGCTTCTCGTGCCAGTCATCAATGCGTTGAGCTGCAGTCTGTGTGGCAGTGCGTAAAGATTTGCCGTTTTGGGTTGCGGCGCAATGGATTACAATTTTGTGGATGGGTAAAGACATAAAAAAACTCCCTTTAAAACGTTAAAGGGAGTTTAAACAAAGTAAGGAGCTATTCGGGTTTATTGGCTATCACTAAATTTGGTAGGGTAATTCAGGTTGATAGCGTTTTTTGATGAGGTTACGTTGTTTGCGGATGATAGCGTAAGTATGTGGCTCAGACAAGCCGTAACGCTCACTTAATTCCCGCACGTTACTACCGTTAAAATCATTATAGATAGCATAGTCGCGTAGTGCTTCTTTTAGTCTATCTGCGCGCGGCAGGTAGATAGCACGACCGCCGAGATAGTGCGATATGACAAGGATTATTTTTTCAATGGTTTTGTCATCATAAGATTTCCCTTGTCGGCTAAATTCCGATTTAATCAACTGCACCAATTTAACTAACACACTCTCCCAAGACTTGGATAATTCGGTGTCCGGAATGTGATCTAACTTGTCAAATAACTGCCCGACCATCTCATGATCATCGGCAAATAAATCGTGTTGTTCGTCTGTCATGCTTGTACTCTCCGTTGCCATCTTTTTAAAATCTCAAGCAGTTTTGTTGCTTCCGCATCGTCCAAACTTTGCACATTGAGCTTAATTATATTATTCGGGCGTCTGTGCTTTGGATTAAATAGCGTGTTGTGCATAAACCGATTTAATGCGCGCTCCGAGCCGTCTTTAACAATGCCTGCTTTGTGCATTTGGATCCAAATTGCACGGATTTTGTGCGTAATTCGGGACTTCACCACCGCATGTTCGGTTACCGGTGTTCTGCCTTTTCTTACTTGTGGTTTAAACCCCTTATCTTTCATGCTTTCGTACACTTTTAAAAGCTCCCCAACCGTCATTTTGGTCGTGCTTGTTTTGCCGGTTAAGTTATCCAACAAAACACGATAACTTAACTCATCCATATTTAACTTGCTTTTTGCAATATGGATGAGTTGGATAAGTTTAGGTTTCGTTAATTTAACATCTAGTATCATTTTTCCACTCCAACCAAATTGCATATTCAGGCGTATGTTTTACAAACTCAAGCTGTCCAATGGCTGCATAGCGCTCGATATATTGTATCGCATCTGTGCGCTTGTCTTCTTCCAATTTCTCCGCATTTTCCACCGCACTTTTGCCTTGCTCATTGCGCACCACGGCAAACAAGGGTTTAGCCCCTTCATACACTTTCTTCAAATAGTTATGGTTCGATAAAGCCTGAATATTACGCGTTTCCCGACGGTTTTTCATCACGCCACTAACGGTTTCAGTGAGTGCATGGGATAACAACGGACTCGGCTGATACATCCCCAATACTTCTTCCATTAATTTAAGCGCACGGCCGTTGGACAACGCCGCTTTTTCCGGTCTAAACAGGGCAATATAACTCACCAACGCACGGGCATTATCGCCGCGTAAATTGGTAATAATCCCCAACATCTCACGCCCCGCATCATCTTCCAACAGCGCATCCAAATGGATGTCGCTATGACAAACCGGACAACGGCATAGCTTCATTTTTAAAACTCCTTTAAACTAGGTTTAAAACACATTATTCAGCCCACTTCATCTAACTTATCCCCTCTTTCGTAAAGAGGGGTTAGGGGAGATTTGATGGGCTGTAAATATGTTCTAATCTTGAGGTAAATCTAATTCCGGTCTCCAATATAAAATCTCATCAAATTCAACATTTACACCATAACCAATGTTTTGGTCATAACATTCAAGTTCCCAATATTTTCGATTGCCTTCAAACTTTAAGGCGGCGAAATAACATGACATATCATCATCTAACACTAATACTCTTTCTGCGCGTTCAGGCAACCGCTCAGAACACTTAATCCATCCATTGTTTTGCGGATATTCAACAAGCACCGGATTTTCTACCATGTAAGTGTACTGATCGCCGTAAATATCCTCTTCCTCTTTTGTGAGGGAGCGGGTCGGTAAATCAAATCCGCCTAACACAACGCCAAAACACGTTTCTTTTATGCCGTCCTCAAGGTCATCTCCGAAACCGTTATCGGCGCCAATGTCAAAAGTATGGTCGACATAGTCTTGCGCTTGTGATTTAGCTTCTTGTAGTGTGTCGTGTGTTGTAAATTCGCGCTCTAACGCGTCATAAGCAAAATATTTGTTCATTTTTATTTCCCCTGTAATGCTAAAAATTCACTCTGTTTGATTTCCGTCAAACACTCCGGAATTGCCGGGAAGTCATCCCCACCAAAGCCTTCTGATTTAACTGGTATCTCCGCAATAAAGTGATCGCTTGCCACACCACACACTGCGATATATGCCATTGTGCTCGCAAGCACCCAACAATTAAGCGCTAACTCGCGTATCATAAAATCATTAAAACTTGGGTATTTCATGAGTATTTGTCTAATGGCTTGGATTTTGGCGTTAAACGCCTTGCCGGCTTTGGTGCGATTATTGCCGGTAATATTCACTTTCTCACCGGCAAGCATTTCAAATTTATAGGTTTTATCCTCTTTGATTTTTTCAAATTCCGGGTTATCTATATGACACACAATGCCGGAGATGCCATTTTCACTGCCGCGCCAAAACTCATAAAACGGGATAGTGTCAAAAATGACGTCTAATTCTTTGTTTCGTTGTTCGTGGTCGATATGCCATTGTTGATAAAGTGATTTAACCGGTTCAACATTTAATGCACATTTAAAATATCTAAATTCAGGTTTCATATTTACTCCTCAACCAATTCAACATCTTCAAATTTCACAACATACCCGCCTTGTCGTTCTGTTTTGCCTTGTTGTTCCATTTGCTTGTTGTATTCCTCTTGTTCAGCCGTTAATACACAGTATCTAGCAGGTTCATATTCGTAGATTTTGTTAATGATTCCCGTAGTTTTGCTGTAGGGGTGTGATAGGAGACGGACTTTTGCACCAACCGGGAAAGGCGGTTCAATATTGTTATCTTTCATCCATTGCTGTTCTTTTTCTTTGAGTTTTTGGCGCACAAACGAACCAAAATGTTGGATATTGTCCCAAAGCTCCTGAGTAAAATCCCACTCATAACCTCTAATGAGTGTGTTAATCATGTCTTCAGGGTCATCATATAAGGAAAACTCATCAATCAACGCTTGATAAACGCCATCGCGGAATTCTCCCTCCCTCACAGCGTCTTCGTGGTAAGAGTCCGGATAATATTTTTGGATAAATTCATGCACGGTCTGTACATCAAATCCGTAGTCTAAATAAGTCGGTCTTGGTACCGGTGGAGTATATCTTTTCATGTTGTTTTTCCTTTTTTTATTCAAGTATTGGCGTCACTTTATACGCCACACATTTCATTTCTTTGCTTGCCGCCTGTAATAGCTTCAGGCACGCTTTATCGTCATCTTCCATCCACATTTCCTTGGCCATTTCTAACTGCTCAATAATTTGTGCCAGTTGGATAGTCACAGGCGACTTTTTATCTTTGTCAATCATGGTATTCATCCTCCTTGGACAGCACCGGCTCAATCTCAACCACGTCGTAAACCTCCGTGATGGTGTGCGCCATTTGGTTAAGGTCATTATTCAAGTCGCAAGCGTCCATCGCTTGTTGCATATTTTCAGCCTCTACAGGCACCTCTACCGTGCAGTAGAGTCTGACGAGATATTTAGCCATTTTTCGCTCCTTTGTTGTGCTAAAACTCATTATTCAGCGCACTTAAACCAAGCTTAAATGCGCTGTAAATGGGCTTTATGCGTTAAGTGCGGTCTCCTTTTTCCCTTTTTTCTTCATTCTTGCCCACCAATGCTGACAAAACGCTTTGCGGCATTCCGCCCAGTTTTGGTTTTTGGGATTTTTTGCCACTAATGCAGCTTTTTCCCAAACCGCTGCGGCATAACTCAAATCGCCTGCACGTTCCACTTCTACGGCTAAACTGGAGAGTGTTTTATAATCTGTTTCCATGCTCAATCCTTTCAAGGTGTCCTAAATGCTCGCCAAATCTAAGCTGATTGGCGCGTATTTGTCGGTGTTCCCGACCCGTTTATAAATACGGATATAGCTTTTTGAGCCAATCACCTGCACGCTATCCGAAATGGCATCCATCGCTCGACGCCAACGGTCGTCTTTAATATCAACACGGCGCAAGGCTAAAATCTTGTTAGTATTGAGATTGCCTTCTTTGTCAACATCAAAGGCGCGGTCAATAATGGTTTTTAACTCATCTCGACTGCCGGCTGTCCAATCTTGCAAGCATTCTTCGATTAAGCTTTTTGCGCCTTGAATACGTTCATCGAATTGCAATGTTTCGCTTACCGCACGTTGCACCTTGTATTGCCCGTCAAAGCTATAAAGCGTGACGTTACCTTTTTTTCCGCCTGTTTTTGCACCATATTGCTCGGCAGAGAGTTCGACAAACGCGGCAATATCTCCAAAAACTTCCGCTTTAAAGTCTTTTAACACGCCATGTACCGTTTCGGCTTTACGCACAATGGCTTGCACCAACTCGTCTCGCTCTTTATCAATCGGTTTAATCGAGCCCTCCGGGATAAGCGCACCGCGTGCATCTTCGCGATAACCTGCCGGGATGTGTTTTTCTTGGTTTTCCATATTTTTCCTCTCTATGGTTTGTCAAAATCAGTGTTTGGGTAGTGTTTTTTAAGCCATTGCCATGCGGCTTGTTCTTGTTCCGGTGTCATGTTTGGCGGGACATCGCCAAATTCTTCGCGCCATTGTGCGCTTGCCGTTTGTTGCCAACAGGTCTCATCGTTGTCGGCACATATCGGCGTTTGCGCTTGGGCGATACCGCTCAAAAGTGCGGTCAACATCAAAGCCGTTTTTAAGGTTTTCATCAGTTGCCCTCGGTCATTTGTTTTTGTGCGGACAAAATCAGCTCTAGCGTAATCGCCGTGCCCTGTGCTTTTGCGGTAATCGCGGCAAGGCGTAAATATTGTGTTAATGCGCGCAAACCACCTGCCTTGGTGCCGATGCTATTAAGTACGGTCATCAAATCTTTATCATCAGTATCCAACCCCCAAGCCCCCGCAATCGCTTTAATATCGCCCTTTGTGCTTGCTTTAATTGGGGTGTGTTTACCAATACGGCTCCATAGGCGCGCATATTCGTGTGCTTGGTTTACACCGCCTTGGATGCGGTTATAAACTTTGTCATTGCCGATTAGGGCAAAGCCGACTTCAACTTCTTCCTGGATAATGCGGATTTCTTCAAGTGCGTCATAAGGCAAGTGGTCGCTTTCATCGATAATCACCAAACCCTGCGTGCCTTTGAGTTTTTTAACAATTAAGCGGCTTAATCGGTCTTTGCGGCGTGGTGCATCATTAATGCCCAGTTCCAATGCCAACTCGTACAAAATACTGCTCAATGTCGCGCGCGCCGGGCTTGCGGTAATCATCCACACGTTGGTGTTTTGTTGTTGATAGGCTTGGCAGGCTTTGGTTTTGCCTACGCCGCTGGCGCCGTAAATGGTCACCATCGTTGGCAAAATGCGCGCCATATCAAGACTACTAAACACTTTATGTGCGGTCGGGATGTCGATAAAATTCGGCGCTTCAACAAATACCTCAGCTTTGCGGTCACTTAGTGCCAGCCAGTTTTTAATTGGCATTTCTAAGGTTTCCACGTTGCCTTTGTATTTATCGTTCAGCCACGCACTCAATGCGCCGCTGTTTACGCCTGTCTCGCGTGCCAGCTTGGCTTGCGTGAGCTTGCCTTGTTTGATTAATAAGCTGATTTGCTCTCTTAATGTCATTTTTTGCTCCTTAAAGGGGGGTTAAACTGGCTTTAAAGCCCTCTTTCTTTTTTCAACATGGCGATGCCTTTCATCAACAAACGCTCCGCTTCGTCTTCTTCGTCATCTTCCGGCTCAACCTCAACTTTACGTAACGCTGTGCCGTCTTTAATGACTTGCCACATTTGGGCTTCCGCCTCTTGGTTTTCTTCAAACTCCACCGGTGGCATATAGGCTGCCGCCTCTTGGATTGCCATATCCTGTGCCGCTTTCGCCGCTTTTTGGGTGTGGCGTACAAATTCACGCTCTTTGCGAGAGTGGTCTTGTGCTGCGGTTGTGTCGCCAAAGGCGGCATCCACCGTACAGTGCGCCTCGGCTAAATAACTGCCATCCAAGCTGTACACCCAAACCGCATCGTGCAAATTGTTCGGGTCGTAACGCACAACCACTTTCTTGTAGTTTGTACCAATCAACTCGTAAGCCTCGTAGCGGTTGCGTAATCCTTGCACTTCGCCACCGGCTTTTAACGTAAAGGTGCCGTTGTCTTTTAGCGTGACTTCCTCGTGCAAAGTCAATAAGTAACGCAGTTGTTCAGGCGTTGCCCAACGTTTCTCGGCAACCGCATAATCACGCTCAAAGGCTTGGTTAAAACTCAGTTTGCCTTGGCAAATTTCAGTGGCGCGGTCTTGGCGCTCGTTAAACATCTGTATGCCTTCCTCGAGGGCCAAAATAAAACTCTCATAGTCCACACCGGCTTTGTTGCCTTGGTAGTTGTCCGGCTTGTCTAACGCGTTGTCACCTGCGTGGTAGCCGGCAAGTAAAGGGTGCTTATCTACAAGCTCACCCAAGCCACCGTGCGAAAATGCACGCTCAATCGGCTTGGCTTGCCCCCGTCCTCGGCCGTAGCGCACCGTTGTCCAGTGCAGTTGGATGCCAAGCGCTGGGATAATCCCTTGCACTTCATCTTCGCGCACCTTAAAGCGGTAACGGTTTTTCACCCCGCCTGTCATTTTCTTGTTGGCTGCCGCTTTGGTGTTATCGATGGTTAAATGTTTCGGGATACCGTACTTATTCACGACATCAAGCAACGCCAAGCGGATCATGTTGGTGTTTTCCGACTCATCGCACCGATACGCCAAGATTTTGCGGGTGCGTACATCCTGCCAAAGCCACGTTTTCGGGCGGATAATGTGGCCGTTATGCCAGCACACGAAGACGTTGTGCCGGTAGCCGTCGCCGTTGACCCATTCCATCGCCTCAATGCCGGCAACGGTACGAATGAGCGATGGATACATGCGGCTCAACGCATAAGTGCCATCTCTTAAATAGGTTTGGTGGGTTTTTGGGATTTCACGCAAGATTTTGCGCTTAACACTAGAGGGGCTTGGGATAACCCAACCGTTTGCACTTGCCGCACGTTTCAAGCGTTCATAGCAAGAGCCAAACTGAGGGCGCTCGTTGCGAAAATAGTCGGCTCGGAAAAATGCCCAGGCTTCAGGGGTAAAAGCGGCCTCACGGCTTTCGCTGTGCGCACCGTAGCTATCCATCAAAAGCGGTAGCCACAAACTACGATCAGCGTCTTTAACTTGATACCACCAAGACTTAAGTGCACTCACCGTGACCGGTTTCTCGCCCGGTTGCAGGCCATCTTGGTTGTGTTTATGGCATACCAATGCCAACGCATCCAAAATCTTCATGCCACCGTTCACCAATTCAGCCACCGCAAACATAATGCCAAGTTTCATTTGCGCTTTTTGTTGTTGCTTTGCAGTGCCTTGTTCATAGGTTGCCCACAACAACTGCGCATCAACAGGCGCACTTTCCTCAGCTAAAACAGGCAGATTTTTCACCGCACTTTTGCCAAGTTTCACCACGATTTCGGCTTGCACGTCTTCCGGCATGGATTTCACGGCAAATTCAACGCCACCGCCTTTACCATCACGTTTTCGGCTATTCCAATTTTCGCGCTTCGCTTTGTCTAAAATTCTTCTATGACTAGTTGGTAAGCTTTTTAGACCTAGTTGTGATAATTCATTTGCGCTATAAAAACTTTTAAGCGGAATCATATCTCCACCCCACTAAAGTATTTGTGAAAATTGGCTTTTTAATTGATTTACTTTTTTGTGTCTGAAAATTTGTTTTTGCTGTTTTTGAGCATAATGAGGGAATACCGTTTCTAACGGTTCATCAATCGCTAAAGCAATAGCTTTAGCGATTCTTTGACTGCTTTTCCCTTGCTTAATCGCATTTGATACAGCCTGAGAACTCACCCCAAGGGCTTCAGCAATCATTGAAGCATTTAAATTTTTATCCTTTAATGCTTGATAAATTTCTTTTGGGTTCATACAATCCTCTTTAAATCAGTCGCTACAACTGATTAATTCAACTAATTAAGAAAACAAGTTTATTATATGCCAATATTTTTTGGCATGTCAAATAAATTTGTATTTATTCGAGGACTTTTTATGCAGCTTGCAATTACCCGAGAAGATATGGGAATTCGTCTAGTGGAAGAAAGATGCCGTTTGGGATATTCACAAGCGAATTTTGCTCACCAAACAGAGGTAAGTCGTGAGACTCTCAGATTAAACGAATTAGGGAAAAGTGGTATTTCTGCGGAATTTCTAGGGCGTGCTGCTCAGTTAGGTGTTGATGTCCAATATGTGATAACAGGGGTTCGTTCAGAAACCGAAGAAAGTAAATCTCAAAAAAACTCAATCCAAAATTCTAATGTTATCTATGGTGACAAGGGCATCATCAATAGTGGAACGATTAACAATATCAAAACAGAAAAATATACAACCAAAACAAAAGCTGTCGTTGAGCCTAGTAAAATTCACATTAGTGAAGATACCGCTAGAAGATTACAAGATTTAGTAAAAGAGATTGTAGACCTTGAACAAAAACTTAAAAACAACCCAAAATCTTTTCAAGCAGTTTGGGCTTCTCTTAATAAACATTGCGGAGTTGCAACCTATCGATTGATTCCGATAGAAAAGACTGATAAAGCGATCACATATTTAAGAAAGTGGATTGGACGGTTATCATCTTCAAAATCAGCACCCAAGAAAGTAGGAAATGAATGGCGTAGTAAAAAATATGCATATATAAAAATTAACACTAAAGGTCTATTAGATGAGTGGCTAAGAGATCATTTATTACAGAAATACGGAGTAGAAAGCATTACTGAATTAAACGATGTACAGTTACAAAAGGTTTATCAATCTGTAGCATCAAAGAAGCGAACAACGTCAAAGTAAGATAGTTTTTAACGTCAAAGTTATTTTTTGTTCAATATAATAACGCTTACCAAAAAAACGTTATTTTTCAGTTGGTTAGGTGAAGTTTAACAAGTCAAACTTATTTTACTAGATACGTCATAGTTTAGCCAACAAACTATGACGTATTTGTGAAAACCTGAGGCGTAATATCTCTATCAATATTGGGCGATGAAAGATTTCACTAAATACGCCATAAATAACGGCAAACAAGCAAGAAACGGACAATTTAGAGATAATCGGACAAGTCGCCTACATCGGCAAAAGCGTAATTTAAACGGCCTTTAAACGTTTTTTAAACGCCTTTTTGTTTTTCTACAATTAAGTGGCTAAAACCGCACTTTTTAGATTTTAGCCACTTTTTTTCTAAAACTAACATCACCCCAAAACCCACCCAATAAAAAAGGGCCAAAATTTCTTTCAGCCCTTTATTTCATTGATTCTATCCCGCTTAATTCCGTTTAATTCAACTTAAGTCCTAACCTGTTATCAATTTCTAATATTAAGTGGTTGGGTACATTGAACAACCTGATTGACGAAGCCCACGAGCAGGAAAACGTAAAAGGCGAA